>Ga0209490_10001690_pt1 | contig 21117 bp, 16 predicted proteins | sample MAT06_FD_187209 | JGI IMG/M metagenome (GOLD analysis project Ga0209490, IMG submission 187209) | Freshwater microbial communities from Lake Fryxell liftoff mats and glacier meltwater in Antarctica - MAT-06 (SPAdes) (version 2) | ecosystem: Environmental > Aquatic > Freshwater > Ice > Liftoff... | reverse complement strand
ATCACCACCGCGATCGAGCTGCTATTGGCCGAGGGCGGCCCGCGCACCCGCGACATGGGCGGCAATGCGGGCACGCAAGATGTCGGCCGCGCGATCGCCGAGGCCGTGGCGAAGGGCTGAGCAAGCCCTCCCTTGAAGCCGGGCCGCTTCGCGTCGTATAAGGAAGCTGTGGTTGAGAACCATTCTCAACTGAATCGCATCTGGGAGTGGGAGACAGCATGGGTCGCGATTTCAGCCACATCGCCCGCCGTTGCGAGCGCGCCGTGGTGACCGCCTATCGCGAATTGCGCGAGAGCGGCAGCGCAGACATGCCCGCCTTCACGGCCTGCACCACGCTCTATCGCATCCATCACCCGGAATCCTCGGTGAACGAGGCGCGTCTGCTCGTCGCCGAGTGGATCGACCACCACGTGACCCGCGCCCAGCGCAGCCCCGCGCCTGGCTGCGAGTGCGATTAGGCTTCAGCCCGCCGCCTGAACCGCTGCCATCGTCTTCTCCGACAATGCGGGCAGCGTCGCCGCCGCCGTGGCGGCAGCCTCGACCTCGCCATCTCGCGCCGCGGTTTCGACCCGCGCGAGCAGATCCGCCAGAGGGCGTGCGCCGGCCATGCGGGCAGCGCCTTTCAGCCGGTGCGCCGCGGCGGCTGCGGCGCCGAGGTCGCCCGCCGCCAGCGCCACGGCCACGGCCTCCGAATCGCGCTGCAGCCCCTCTCGGAAACTGCGCAGCAGCCCGGCGAGCCGTGTCGGGTCGGCGCCGAACAATTGCCGAAGCGCCTCCGGATCGAACAGCGACGCTGTCTCGCCCGGCGGGGCCGCTTTCTCCTCGCCCGGCGGCGCTTGGCGCGGCAGGAAGCGGCCGAGGGTGCGTGCCAGCGCTTCCAGCGCCAGCGGCTTTGGCAGGAAGGCGTCCATCCCCGCCGCGTAGCAGCGCTCATCCTCGCCCTTCAGCGCATTGGCGGTGACGGCGATCAGCGCCGTGCGGGGACTGCCCGGTGAGGCGGCCTCCTCCCGCCGGATGGCGCGCGACAGGTCGAGCCCGTCCATCACCGGCATGTGCAGATCGACCAGCGCCACCCGGTGCCGCCCCGTGCGCCATAGCGCCAGCCCCTGCGCGCCATCCTCGGCCATGTCGGCGGTGCAGCCCAACAATTCGAGCTGCCGCGCCAGCACCTCGCGATTCACCGGATGGTCGTCCACCACCAGCAGGCGCGGCGCCGCCTCGCCCTCGGCGGGGCCAGCGAGCACCGTCATCGGCTCTGGCGCCGGCGCTTCCTGGTGCTCTGCGGCGAGCAGGCGGAGGGTCACGATGAAGCGGCTGCCGCGGCCGGGCGTGCTTTCCACGCTCACATCGCCGCCCATCAACTGCGAGAGCCGCCGCACGATCGACAGGCCGAGGCCGGTGCCCCCGAAACGCCGCGTGGTCGAGGTATCGGCCTGCACGAAGGGCTGGAACAGCTTTCCGACCTGCTCCTCGGTCATGCCCACGCCGCTGTCTTCGACCATCAGCGTCACGGCAACCGCATCGGCCGTGCGGCTGACCGAGGCGCGCAGGCGCACGAAGCCGATGTCGGTGAACTTGATCGCGTTGCCGACGAGGTTGAACAGGATCTGGCGCACCCGCACCGGATCGCCCGCCAGCATGTCCGGCGAGGCTTGGCCCGGCGGGCCGAGCGGGTCGGCGAATAGCAGCAGGCCCTTGCGCTTCGCTTCCACCGCCAGCGTATCGACCGCGCCCTCGACCAAACCGCGCAGCGAGAAGGGCAGCGCTTCCAGCTCCATCCGCCCGGCCTCGATCTTCGAGAAGTCCAGCAGATCGTCGATGATGCGCAGCAGTGCGCCCGCACTGTCGCGCATCACCGCCACGCAGCGCGCCTGGGCCGGGCCGGGGGGCGTGCGTTCCAGCACCTCGATCATGCCGAGCACGCCGTTCATCGGCGTGCGGATCTCGTGGCTCATCGCGGCGAGGAAGGCGGATTTGGCGCGATTCGCGGCCTCCGCGGCGTCACGCGTGGCGGCCAGCGCCTGTTCCTGGCGCTTGCGCTCGGTGATGTCGGTATAGGTGCGAACAGCGCCGCCATCTTCCATGTTGCGCGCATGCACCTCGATGACGGTGCCGTCGCGGCGCGGGCGTTCGTAGCGCTCCTCGCCAAGCAGTTCGCCGGCCATGGCGCGCTCCGCCGCCGCGATCCGGACGGGTGAGAATTCATAGTCGCCGCGCGCATGCTGGAAGGCGACCAGATCGGCGAAGGTCACGCCCGGGCGCGCGAGGCTGGGCGGCAGGCGGAGCAGTTCGGCGGCGCGGCGGTTGATGATCTTCACGCTGCGGTCTGGCGCGATCATCACCAGGCCCTGGCCCATATGCTCGATGGTCGCCGATAGCGCGGCCTCCGCCGCACGGGCGGCGTCGGAGGTCGCGGCGAGTGCCGCTTCCTGGCGCTTGCGCTGGGTGATGTCGGTGTAGGTGCGAACCGAGCCGCCGTCTTCCATGTTGCGCGCATGCACCTCCACGACCGAGCCGTCGCGGCGGGCGCGTTCGTAGCGCGCCTCGGCCAGCTTCTCGCCGGTGAGCGCACGGCGCGCCTGCTCCGCCCCTTCGGGCGAAGCCTCGTAGTCGCCCCGTGCCTTCTGGTGCGCCACGAGTTCGGCGAAGGTGACGCCAGGCCGGGCAAGCTCGGGCGGCAGGCGCAGCAATTCGGCGGCGCGGCGGTTGATCACGCGCACCGTGCGGTCGGGCGCGATCATCACCAGGCCTTGGCCCATATGCTCGATGGTCGTGCTCAGCGCGGCCTCGGCGGCGCGGGCGGCGTCGCGCGTCTCGGCCAGCGCCTGCTGCTGGCGCTTGCGCTCGGTCACGTCGGTGAAGGTGCGAACCGAGCGCCCATCGGGCGTGCTGACGATGGCGATGTCGAGCACGGTGCCGTCGCGGCGTTCGCGCTCATACCGGCCCGGCTTCATCTCGCCGCCGGCCAGCGCGGCGCGCACCTGCGCCATGGAATCGGGCGCATCGTCGAACTCGCCCTGTGCCACCTGCCACCGCGTGATCTCCTCCAGCGTCGTGCCCGGCACGGTCAGCTCGGGCGGCAGGCCGAGCAGGGCGATGGCGCGATCATTCGCCACTTCCAACGCGCGGTCTGGGGCAAAGACCAGCAGGCCCTGGCCCATATGGCGGATGGTGGCGGAGAGGGTGGCCTCGGCATCACGCGCGGCGTCGCGCGCCTCACGCAGTTCCTCCTCCCGCGCCCGCAGGCGGGTGATGTTGCGATAGGCGGACAGCACGGAGCCATCGGCCAGGACCTGGCGCGTGATCTCCAGCCAATGGCCGGCCGGAGAGCGGCGGATGTCGGGCTCGCCGGTTGGGCCGAGGATGCCGGCGGCCTTGTGCGCGACCATCGCCTCCAGCGCCGTGCCTTCGGCCGGGGACCGGCCGTAATCGCCGCGGCGGATCATCATGCGCAGAATGTCACGCCCATCCGTGCCCGGCTGCGTGAGTTGCTCCGGGATCAGGTAGAACTGCGCGAGCTGGTGGTTGGCGAGGCGCACCCGGAAGTGCGGTGACCAAAGGATCAGCCCATCGTTCATGCTCTCCATGACGAGCTCATGCGTGGCGCGGGCGGCCTGCAATTCCTCCTCGCGCTGTTTCAGCGCGGTGATGTCGCGATAGATCACCAGCGTGCCGCCATCTGGCGTGGCGACGGAGGAGGCCTCGATCCAGTCGCCACTTGCCGTTCGGCGCTGCTGCGGCGGGCCGCCGGGGTGGCGGGCAATGTGGAGCATGCGATCGACCAGCGCGTCAAAGGCGGTATCGTCCTCGGGCGCAGGGCCGAACTCGCCGCGCCGGACACGAAAGCGCATCGCCGCCACCGCCGAGGCGCCAGGCGTCGCAAGCTCCTCCGGCAGATCATTAAAGCGCTTCGCCGCCTCATTGCCCAGGCGGAAGGTGAGGTCGCGGTCGAGCAGCACCACGCCATCGGTCATGCTGTCGAGGATGAGCTGCTGCATGGCGCGCGCGGCGGCCAGCTCCTGCTCACGCTGCTTGAGCGTGGTGACGTCGCGATACATCAGCACGGTGCCGCCGCCGGCCACCGGGATGGTCTTGATTTCGAGCCACATGCCCGACGGAGTCTGGCGGATGTAGGAGACGCCGCCCGGCCGGTTCAGCAGCCCGGCGCGGTGCTGCACCCTGGCCTCGAGCTCGGCCTCATCCTTGGGCGGCGGGCCGAATTCGCCGCGCCGATCCTGGTAGCGCATGACGTCGCGCACATCGACGCCCTTATAGGCCATGTGCAGCGGGAATTCGCCGACGCGCAGCGTCTCCTTGTTGAAGAACTGCAGCTTCATGTCGGCGTCCCACATGACGACGCCGTCGGTCATGTGGTCGAACACCGTCTCGAGCGTGGTGCGCGCGGCGGCGAGCTCGGCCTCCTGCTGCTTGAACTCCGTCACCTCGGCGCCGCTGAGCACGAAGCCGCGCTGCATGCGGCGCAGATGCACGCGGAACCACACGCCATCCGCGCCGCGCCAGGTGGCGGCGCGCTCGACCTCCTGCGCGGTGGGCATCCAGGCGATGGGGTCGGGCAGGCTCTGGTTCAGCCCCGCGCCATGGCGACTGATGGCGGCGAGCAGGCCCTCGAGCGAGGCGCCGGCGCCGAAGGCCGGGTCATCGGCCGGCAGCAGCCGCGCCATCTGTTGGTTGGCGGAAACGAGACGTCCATCCTCGGCGAACAGCGCGAAGGGGCCGGCCAGATTGGCCAGTGCCTCGGCCTGGAGCGCTGCGATATCCACAGGCGCCAGATCGGCGACCGCCGGGGAAAGGACGAGCATGGAGCCAATATGCACGATCACGGATGGTTGTGTGTTTCGCGGCGTGGCTGATTTGTTTCATCAGTTTCGCGACCGGGCACGAGATCGATCCTCTCCAATCGATCTCGTGCTGTGAAAACCATTGAATCCACAGCGTGAAACCGGGTGGCAGTTTTTCAGTGACAGCCAATAATGCGGCGGCGGTTTGACGGGACTCGCCAGGGCCGGCACTGTTTCTCCACCTTGAGGGACCGAAGGCGCATGGCCGGTGACCAGACGAATCTGCTGGTGGTGGAGGATGACCCGTTCCAGCGGGAAACCGTCTGCGCCTACCTGGCCAATCAGGGCTTCGCGGTCGAGGGGGTGGCGAGCGGCGCCGCCTGCCGGGCCGCGGTGGCGGCTGCCATGCCGCATGCCGCGCTGCTCGATGTCGGGCTGCCGGGCGGCGAGGATGGCTTCGCCCTGGCGCGCTGGCTGCGCGGCCAGTCGCCGACCATCGGCATCATCATGCTCACCGCTGCCGGCGATCTGGTGGACCGGGTGCTCGGCCTGGAATCCGGCGCCGACGACTACATCATCAAGCCCTTCGAACCGCGCGAACTATTGGCGCGCATCCGCGCCGTGATGCGCCGCGCCGGCGCCGAGCCCGGCATCGCCCCCGCCCCCGCGCCATCGACGCTGCCGCCCGGCCGTGTGCGAATCGGTGCTGCGGTGCTCGACCTCAAGCGCGGCCTGCTGGTGACCAATGAGGGGCGCGAGGACACGCTGACCGAGGGCGAGTTTACCCTGCTCAAGCTGCTGGCCGAGAACCCCAACAAGGCGCTGCACCGCGACTGGCTGCTGGAGCGCATCTCCGGCGAGGATGAGCCGGAGGCCTTCGACCGCGCCATCGATTTACGAGTGATGCGCCTGCGCCGGAAGGTCGAACGCAACCCGTCACGGCCCATGGCGATCCGCACGGTGCGCGGCGTGGGCTACCTGTTCGACCCTGAAGGCGTTTAGGAAAAACCCGCCCAGCCGAGCGATGCACGGGCCAGCGCGTCGATCGTGTCGCAGACCGGGAAGGGCAGGGCCGGCCCGGCTGCGATGCCGAGCGGGATCTCGGTGCAGCCCAGGACCACTGCCCGCGCGCCACGCGCGTGCAGCCGCCGCGCGACCTCGGCGAGTGGCGGATAGGCACTGTGCACGTCATTCGCCTTCACCCGCGCGATGGCGGGCGTGACGAGGCTGGCCTGCTCGGCCTCGCTCGGGGTCAGGCACGCCCAGCCGCGCGCTTCGAGGCGAGCCTGGTACAGCCGCATCGCCAGCGTCGCCGCCGTGCCCATCAGTCCGATCGGGCCGGGGGGGACGCCAAGGCGCAGCAGCTCGGCCTCCGCCGCATCGACGATGTGCAGGATCGGCAGGGGGGTGGCTTCCTGCATCGCCTCGTACCAGCCATGCGCGGTGTTGCAGGGGATGGCGATGGCGCCGCAGCCGGCACCTTCCAGCCCGCGCAGGCCGCGCAGCAGGAAGGGCCACGGGTCCGCCGCCCCGGCCAAGCGCGCCGCAGTGCGATCCGGCACGCGCGGGTCTGACCACAGCACGGCCGGCAGGTGTTCCTGATCGCAACGCGCGGGCGTCAACTGGGTGAGCCGCAGCATGAATTGCGCCGAGGCGAGCGGCCCCATGCCGCCCAGCACGCCAAGCACCTTGTCCACCATCGCGGGCCGTCCCTTCTCGCTTCGCCGGTCAGGCCAGGCCCCGCAACCCATCCCAGACCAGCTTCGTGCCGCTGAGCGCGAGCATCACATAGATGATGCGGTAGAACACCCTGTCGCTCATTCGCGCCTGGAGCCAGAGGCCCATCCTCACCCCGATCGGCACCAGGGGCAGCAGCAGCAGGCTGGTGAGCAGGTTGGCGGCGGAAAGCTGGCCGAGCAGGAAATACGGCACCAGCTTGAGGTAGTTCAGCACCGCGAAGAACACGACCGTGGTCGCAGCCAGCGTCGCGCGGTCGAGCCGCAGCGGATACATATATACTGCGAGCGGCGGCCCGCCGGCATGGGCGACCGTGCTCGTCAGCCCCGAGAGCATGCCCCACAAGCCGCCGCGCCAGCGGCTGCTCTTGGCGGGCGGCGGCAAGGTGCGTCCCGGGCGGGCCTGCCACAGGCTCCGCGCGAGGAACGCCAGGGCAATGGCGCCTACCATCAGCTTCACCGCGGCATCCGACAGCAGCCCGAACACCGCGACGCCGATAAGCAGGCCGAGCAGCCCGCCTGGCATGATCGCGCGAAGCTCCGCCAGGCTCCAGCGGCCCCACCAGGCGCGTAGCGAGGCGATGTCCATCGCGCAGAGCAGCGGCAGCGAGATGCCCGCCGCCTGGGGCGCGGGGATCACCAGCGACATCAGCGGCACCATCGCGTTGCCGGCCCCCGAGGCGAAGCCGGCCTTGGTGATGCCGCTCAGCAGCACGGCGGGGATGGCGAGCACCCAGAACCAGGGGTCGGCAATGATCGGCATGGCGGGGTGGCATCCTGCGCAGCGGCGTGTATGGCGATGCCTCAATTGCATGACATGGTTGGGCGCGCATCCCCGGTATGGAACACATGACCGACCCGCTCTGGCTGGCTGGGCTGGCGGCGGCGATGGCGGCGACGGGGCTGGCCTCGGGGCTGCTCGCCGGCTTGCTCGGCGTGGGTGGCGGCATCGTCATCGTGCCGGTGCTGTTCAGCGTGTTTCCGTTGTTCGACATCGCCGAGAGCGTGCAGATGAAGCTGGCCGTCGGCACCTCGCTCGCCACCATCATCCCGACCTCGATCCAGTCGGCGCGCAAGCATTTCGCGAAGGGCACGATGGATGTGCCTTTGCTGCGCACGCTCGTGCCCTCGATCATGGCAGGGGTGCTGCTGGGCACGCTTCTGGGCATCGTCGTGCATGGCAAGGTGCACGCCGCGGTCTTCGCGGTGATCGCGCTGGCGGTGGCGGTCAACATGGGTTTTACGAGTGTCGATTGGCGGCTGCGGGATCGATTTCCAACTGGCAAAAGGCGCCACGCCATCGGCGGCTTCATCGGCGCGGTGAGTGCGATGATGGGCATCGGCGGCGGTACGGTGGGCGTGCCGATCCTGTCCATGTTCGGCGCGCCGATCCGCAGCGCGGTGGCCACCGCCAGCGCCTTTGGCATCATCATCTCCATCCCGGCGACGATCGGCTTCATCTATGGCGGCTGGGGCGACCCCGCCCTGCCGCCGCTGAGCCTCGGCTACGTGAATCTGGTCGGCTTCGCGCTGATCGTGCCGGCCAGCCTGGTTGCGGCGCCGTGGGGCGTGAAGCTCGCGCACTCCATCCCGCCGCTGCTGCTCAAGCGCTGCTTCGCGGCGTTCCTCGGGCTGACGGCGGTCAGGATGTTCTGGTCGCTGGCGTCGTAGATCAGGGTCGCCAGGGCAGCGTCCCGGCCGGAAGGTGCCGCGCCGCAAGTGTCGCCAGCGCCATCAGCCCCGCCATCAGCAACAAGGCCAGCCAGGAGACGGCGGCGGCGAGGGGCGATTGCCCGCTCTCCTGCAGGCCGAACACCAGCACGCCGAGCGTCTGCGTCCCAGGCCCGTAGAGCAGCGCCGAGACCGTCACCTCATTCACCGCCGTCAGCGCCACCAGGATACCCCCCGCGGCCAGGGCCGGCGCCAGCGGCGGCAGATGGATGCGCGACAGGCGCCGCCACGGCCCCGCACCCATGCCCCGCGCCGCCTCATCCAGCGTCGGGTCGAGCCGCGCGGCCGCCGCCGTCACCGGGCGCAGGGCCAGCGCCTGGAAGCGCATCAGATAGGCGAACAGGATCAAGCCGAGCGTGCCGTAGATCGCGCCCCCGCCGGGCAGCGAGAGCACAATCAGGATCGCCGCAACCCCCGTGATCGCACCGGGCAGCGCATAGGCGAGGTCTGGCGCCGCCGTCGCCACGCGCAGCGCCCGCGCGCGCAGCCCGAGTGCCAGCGGCAGCGCCGCCATCGCCAGCAGCGCCGCCGCCCCCACCGACAGCAGCAGCGAATTGCCGAAGGCCCGCGCCGTATGCGCGCCAGGTGCGACGGCGGCGAGGAAATGCCGCGGCGTCACCGTCGCGGCGGAGAGCTGCACCCCCATCGCCGGCACCAGCGCGGCCGCCAGCAGCGCCATCAGCGGCACGGCCAGAATGAGGAACAGATAGCCCAGCACCAGCGCCAGCGCCGCGCCCCGGCCGCGTTCCAGCGGCAGGGCCACGAAAGGCAGCCGCCCGCCGCCCGGCGCGCGACGCGCCGCCAGCGCCTGGAGCAGCAGCGCGGGCGCGGCCATGACGGCCAGGAGCAGCGCCAGCGCCGCCGCCTGCTCCAGCGCCGCTGCGCCGCCACTCGACAGACGCTGCCAGATCAGCACGGTCAGCACGGTGAAGCGCGCCGGAATGCCGATCAACGCGCCGACGCCGAAATTGCCGAGTGCGGCGACATAGGCAAGCCCCGCCCCGGCCAGCAGCCCCGGCGCCAGGAGCGGCCATACAGCGCGGCGGAGCGCCATCTCGGGCGTGGCACCAAGCCCGCGCGCCGCCAGCACAACCTCGCCCGGCACGCGGCGCAGCAGGGCGGCGATGGCGAGCAGCACCAGCGGCGCTCCCTGCACGCCGAGCAGGGCGATCATCCCGGCCGGCCCGTAGATCGGGTTCGGCGTGCCGATCGGTGGCGCCAGGTCGAGCGCCAGCAACAGGGGCGAGGAAGGCCCGCCCGCCTGGATCCAGCCCAGCGCCATGATCTGCGGCGGGATCAGCACAGGCAGCATGGCGGCAAAAATCAGCGCACCGCGCCCCGGCAGGCCGCGCAGCAGCAATGCCCAGGCCGACGCCGCGCCGATCAGCGTCGCGAGCAATGCCGCGCCGAGCGCCACCACAAGCGACCGTCCCGCCGCGCGCCAGACGGCGGCATCGGCGAAGACCGCGGCGAGCGCGCCGCCGGCCAGTGCCTCCATCACCAGTCGCGCCAGGGGCGCGGCGCCGATCAGCAGCAGCCAGGCCAGGCAGAGGCCCAGCACCAGCCGCCCCGGCCCCGCGCCAGCGCTTTCCGCCGCGCGGCTCAAGCGATGTTCAGCCGCCGGTGAGTTGCGCGAAACGGGCCAGCGCCGCCGTCTGCTCCGTGGCCGCGCGGGCCGCATCGAAGGGCATGATCCGGATCGATTTCGGGTCCGGGAAGCCCGCCGGCGGCGCGACCTCCGGGTCGATCGGCAGGAAGCCCTGGCGGGAGGCGAGCTCCTGTCCCTCCCGCGACAGCAGGAAGTTCAGGAAGGCCACCGCCGCCGGCACGTTGCGCGCGGTGGAGAGGATGCCCGCCGGCTCGGTGATGGCCGAGACGCCGTCCTCCGGAAACACGAAGCGCACCGGGGCGCCGCGCGCGGCCTCGCGGATCGGCAGGTAGTCGATGGCGATGCCGAAGGCGCGCTCGGCCCCGGCCACGGCCTGCATCACCGGGCCATTGCCGCCGCGCGCCTGCACGCCGTTGGCGACCAGCCGCTCGATATAGGGCCAGCCGAGCGCCGGATTCTGCGCCAGGGCGAGCACATGGATCGCCGCAGCGCCGGAGACGGCGGGCGAGGGCATCGCAACCTGGTTGCGCGCACGCGGTTCGGCGAGGTCGGCCCAGCTTCGCGGCACGAAGGGGGCGCGTAGATGGTGCACGATGCCCGTGGTGATCAGCTTGGTGCCGAAATGCGCACGGCCGGGATCGACCTGGGCGGTCGGCGTTCCGCCGAGCTGTACCTCGGGGCTGGCGCGCAGCCGGCCTTCGCCCTTGAGACCCTCGAAGGTCAGGGTATCGGCCAATAGCAGCACGTCCGGGCGCGGCTGCCCGGCCGCGATTTCGGCGCGCAGCCTTGTCATAACTTGGCCGGTGCCGCCGCGGATCCACTCGACCTGCACCGCGGGATGGCGACGCCGGAATGCCTCGACCGTACCGGCGGCGTCGGGTTCGAGCTGCGACGTATAGAGCACCAGATTGCCCGAGACTTCCTGCGCCGAAGCCGGGCGGATCATCGCCGCGGCGAGGCCCAGGGTCGCCATGCCAATTTCACGCCTGCGCATCTTCTATCTCCCAAGCAGCGTTGTCCGACTGTCGATCTAGCGACGGTTGGGCGCGCCGGGCAGAGGGGGAATGTGAAGTTCCTGAGTCGGCCGACGGCAAACCTACGGCGGGGTCATGAAATTCGCCGTGGCACTGGCGCGGCCGATCAGCGCTGTCATGTCCGGGTGCTCATGGCTGCGCTCGGCAGTGAGCGCGCCCATGGGGCAGTAATATTCGTGCGCCTGCGGCATCTGGTGCCGGGCGAAGCCCAGATAGTCGCGCTCCTTCAACCCGTAGAGCACACGAACGTCGCGCACCGGCAACACCAGGGGTTCGCGCGGTTCGGCGCGCAGCAGGCGGATCAGGCGCCACCGTGGCGTTGGATCATGCTGCTCCACGGGATCGAGCAGCCAGCGGAGCGGGCAGACCACCAGCAGCGAGGTCGTCGAGGGGGCGAACCTCGCCCGCTTGTCCTGCAGGTTGGAGACCGAGCCACAGGCCTCGATGCAAAGGATGTCGGCGTAGCGATCGGCCGGGTCCGGGCTGAAATGCAGCCAAAGCCCGTCGGGCAAGGTGCGATAGGTGGCGCTGCCTGGCAGCTTCAGGAAAGGCTGGCCACCTGGCGTTGCCTGGCGAGTCGGCTCTCCTGGCCGGCCGCGCAGCCAGGTGCCAGGCTGCTTGGGCGTCTTGACCGCCCCGGGCGGTCGCTGTGGCCAAGCACGGAGACGGTTGCGGACGAGCTCGTCCAGGACCTTGCCGCCAGGAGCTCTCTGAGTTTCGCGCATAGAGTGTGGGTTCCCTGTGGATATCAACCTGACGTAGATAGATTCACCGATTTTCAGGCAAATTCAAGAGGTTTATTTGCATTTTTCTTAGGTATTTCGCGGCCAGGTTGTAGAACGGGCTGCCGCACTGACAGTGTAAGCGGGCCGAATCACCTTCCGTTCTGGCCTCGAATGGCCCTGCGCAATTGCGCCTGACGAGTTTTCCCCAGTAGATCAATTGCTTGCGCGACCGCTGCAATTGCAGCGACCTCTGCCGCAATTGCAGATCAGCCCAGCCGCAATTGCAGATCGCTCGCCAGCAATTGCATCCTCCTGATCGATGACTTGGGTGACTTTTGGGGAGTTCGGGGCCGGAACGTCACGCCGCCGCACAGCAAAAACCCCGCCCGGCAGGCGCCGGGCGGGGTTCTCGCAGGAGCGACGGGCCGGGCGGCGCCAGGCAGGGATCAGCCGCGGTTGTCGAGCGGGCGGTAGTCGCGCGATGCCGGGCCCGTGTAGATCTGGCGCGGGCGGCCGATGCGCTGCGAGGGATCCTCGACCATTTCCTTCCACTGCGACACCCAGCCCACCGTGCGCGCCACCGCGAAGATCACCGTGAACATGCTGGTCGGGATGCCCATCGCCTTGAGGATGATGCCCGAATAGAAATCGACATTCGGGTAGAGCTTGCGGCTGACGAAATACTCGTCCTCCAGCGCCACCTTCTCCAGCGCCATCGCCATGTCGAGCAGCGGCTCGTCCTTGATGCCGAGCTCGGCCAGCACCTCGTGGCAGCTCTGCTGCAGGATCTTCGCGCGGGGGTCGAAGTTCTTGTACACGCGGTGGCCGAAGCCCATCAGCTTCACGCCCGAATTCTTGTCCTTCACCTTCTCGATGAAGGCCGGGATGTTATCCACATGCCCGATCTCGGCCAGCATCTTCAGCACCGCCTCATTCGCACCGCCATGCGCCGGGCCCCACAGGGCGGCGATGCCGGCTGCGATGCAGGCGAAGGGGTTCGCACCCGTCGAACCCGCAAGGCGTACCGTGCTGGTGGAGGCGTTCTGCTCATGGTCCGCATGCAGAACCAGGATGCGGTCCATCGCCTTGGCCAGGGTGGGCGAGACAGTGTAGGGCTCGGCCGGCACGGAGTTCAGCATGTGCAGGAAATTCGCCGCGTAACCCAGGTCGTTGCGCGGATACACGAAGGGCTGGCCGAGCGCGTATTTGTAGGCCATCGCCGCAATCGTCGGCACCTTGGCAATCAGCCGGAAGGCCGCGATCTCGCGCTGCCGCGCATCGCTGATGTCGAGGTTGTCGTGATAGAAGGCGGCCAGTGCGCCGACCACGCCGCACATCACCGCCATCGGGTGCGCATCGCGGCGGAAGCCGTCGAAGAAGCGGCGGATCTGCTCATGCACCATGGTGTGGTAGGTCACGCCCTTGCGGAACTCGTCGAGTTCCTTGGGGGTCGGCAATTCGCCGTTCATCAGCAGGTAGCAGACCTCGATGAAGTCGCTGTGCTCGGCCAGTTGCTCGATCGGGTAGCCGCGATACAGCAGGATGCCCTCATCGCCGTCGATGTAGGTGATCTGGCTTTCGCAGCTCGCCGTCTCGCCATAGCCAGGGTCGAAGGTGAAGACGCCCAGATCGGCGTAGAGCTTGCGGATATCAACGACATCGGGCCCGACGGAGCCCTTGAGCACCGGCAGCTTGGTGCTGCGGTTGGTCCCGTCCAGGGTGAAGGTGACGGTGCCGTTCGGCGTTGCGGTCATGTTGCTTCCTCGCAGGCAGGGTGGCAGGCAGGTTCGGGTCGTGGCCGGTCTCGCTGTGGCAGGGCGGGCCATGCGACGCGGTCATGGTGCACTGCAAGATAGGGGCGCGGTCCCCCTTTTGGCAACGTCGCCCTGGCTATGGTTTCCTGCGCAGGGCCATCAGTGAACGCGCAGCCCTGCGCCCTCCCGGAGCAAGGCGCGCAGCCGCGCCACCTCGGCCTCGGTCATGCCGACATGGCCGGGCGCGAAGAACCGCGGGTCGGGGGTATGGAGCAGATAGGCCTGCGTCTCATCCACCATCAGCTCCTCGATTTCGGTGTCGTAGCCTTCGCGGCCGAGGAAGGCGCGGAAGGCGGCGCGCTCGGCCTCGGTGAAGGCCTCGTTCCAGGCCCGCCGGATCGCGGCCGCGTAGGCCGGCGTGGTGCCGTACAGCCCGTGTCCGAGCTCATGGCGGAGGATGGTGTTGCGCCAGCCCTCTGCCATTCTGGCATCGGGCGCGGCGATCGAGAGCAGCACGATTTCCTGCCCCGCCGGCACCAGGGCGCGCGCCTGCTGCAGGCGTGCCGCCACCCAGACCTCCTCCGCCCGCAGGGCCACCCCGGCCTCGACGGCGAGGCGGAAGAAGCGGGCGAGGTCGCCGCCGCGGTAGTTGTGCCCGTAGTAGAAAGTGCCCGGCGTGTCGTCGGCGCGGGAAATCGCCTCGGCCATCTCGGCCTCTGTCAGAACGCGATGCCGCGGCAATCCAGCCTTCTCGACCAAGGCGGCAACCCTGTTCAGCGCCGCGCCCTGCGCCTCGAGGGTCGGGAAATCGAGCACGAAAACCGCCCCGTTGCCGGCATAGCGCAGCATGATGGGTGTTGCGGCGCGGTGCTCGGCGATGGCGGCCTCGTCCAGTAGCGGCGGCAGGCCGCTGAGGCGTTCCGCCAAGGGGGGCGGCGCAGGCGCAGCCTCACGGGTGGGGGCGGGGGTGATCTCGCGCGGCGTCGCCCAGCCCGTGAGCGGGGGTGCGCCGCGCGGCCAGAACCACCACGCGCTGCCGCCCGCGGCCAAGAACGCCAGCACGACGAGGCCGAGAGTCAACCCCTGGCCGAGCCCGGCCGGCGGCGTTCGCGGTGCTGGCGCCTTGGGGGGCGGCACGGAATTGACCGACGCCGGACGCACCAGGCGGATCGTCTCGTCCTCTTCGCCGGCCACCGCCTGCTAGCCGCCGAGATTCAGCACCTGGACACGTCGGTTGCGCGGCTCGGCCACCGTATCGCCGGTGGGGACCAGCGGCGTGGTTTCGCCGAGGCCCACCGCCTGCAGGCGCGAGGCCGAGACGCCGTGCTGCTGCACCAGATACGCGCGCACCGCCTCCGCCCGGCGTTCAGACAGGCGCTGGTTGCTCAAGTCGTCGCCCACTGTGTCGGTGTGGCCCTCGATCCGGAAGCGGTAGGGCGCCAGCGCCTCGGAGGACAAGGCGCGACCGAGCGGCGCGAGCGACTGCTCCGCCTGCGGTGTCAGCACAGCCGAGCCGGACGCGAAATTCACCGTCATCGAGATCGCCGCCACATCCGGCGGCGCGGTGGTTCGCGGCGGCGGCGCGGGCGCGCTCGGCGGGCTGCCGGGCAGGATCGGGTTGGCGACCAAGGGTGCGGCGCCGGGGGCTGGGATTGTGTCCGGCGCCGGGGTGGCGGAGGGTAGGCGAATGCCGCGCGTCGCCGCTCCCTCGCCACGCGGGCGGAGCTGTTCGATCAGCGACTGCGCTGCCGGGTCGATCTGCGCCTCGGCGGGGGCGGACAGGCCCAGGAGAACGGCGAGGCCAAGAGGGGCGAGGCACAGGCGGGACATGAATCGGGTCTCCAGGCGGGTCACGGCGCGGCTTGTAGCATGGCCGGTCGGCGCGGGCGCTGCACGGTGTTTCGCGACTCACACAACGCCCATCGCCTGATGCACGTGGAGCCGCTCGGCGAGAAGGCGCCCGATCACGCTCCGCAGTTCCTCCATCACCTCCGGCGGCGGGGGCAGCCCGGGCGGGACCAGGGCGCGCACCAGGGCCGGCACATCGGCCGTCACGGCGCGCTGCCCGGCGTGGTCGGGAGCGAGGCGTGCCAGTAACTGCATCACGGCGAGTTCCATCGGCTCTGCCGAGAGCCCGCCGCCCAGCGCCGCCGAGGCCAGCGCCAATTGTCCTTGCCCCTTGCCGTGCGGCGCAAGCCGCCGCGCCGCCGCCGCGTTCAGCCGCCGCGCCGGCCCCTCATCGCCGCCCGGCATCCGCCAAAGCGGCTGCGCCAGGCCCGAGCCGAGCAGCAGGCACAGCAGCTCGCTCGGCCGCACCTTGTCGCAGCCGGGCAGCGCCAGCAGCTCCGCGATGCGGCGCGGGCCGGCTGCCAGCGCGGCGCGGATCGGCCCGATCAGCGCGGGCGGCAATTCGGCGATGCCCGCCTGGGTGACGAGCTGTGGCGTCTCGGCGCTGTCGCTGACGCTGGCGAGCAGCACTTCGGCCGTTGTCGCCTCTGCCGGCACGTGCCGGATGCCGCGCATGAAGATGTCGCGGCGGAAGGCGCGCTGCACGCACAGATCGGTGATCAGCTCACGCGACCCGGCATCAGGTGCGGCGTGCCATAGCGCCTGCTGCGGCGGCGTCAGGTTCATCGCCGGCAGGTTCTCGGCGATGGTCGCGCTGCCGACATGCTCGAGCCGTGCCGCCCCCAGCGCCAAGGCCACATCGGCGAAGAAGGCGGGGCGCCAATGCGAGGTGAGGAATTCATGCACCAGGTAGCTTTCGCTGCGCGGGGTCTTGTGGTCGGTCAGGGCGCGCAGCCAGGAGCTTGCCGGCAGGTGATGCGCCTGCGCGGCCTGCAGCGCCGCCACCAGTTCTCGTGCGGCCGGCAACCCGGCTGCGCTGCCGCCCGCTGCCATCAGCGCCCCGCGCACCAGCTTCGCGAGGCCGAGCGCACCGCCCGCGCCGGGCAGGGCGTTGTAGCTCAGCATCACCAGCCCGCCTGGCTTCACCCGCCGCGCGAGCAGGCGCAGCAACCCCTCCCGCACCGGATCGGCGACCCAGGACCACAGGCCATGCACGGTGACGAGGTCGAACTCCGGCAGGCGGTCGATCTCGGCAGCTTGCATCTCGGCCAGGTCGGCTTCGAGATAATGCAGGTTGGCGAGCTCCGCCTCGGCGGCGAGCGAGCGCGCCTCGGCGATATGCGCCGGGTTGTAGTCGAGCCCCAGCACCTTGGCGTTGGGGTTTCCCGCGGCGAGCACGGCGGCGGTATAGCCGGTACCGCAGCCGATATCGGCGATCGCCATGGGCTGGTCCGGCGAGACCTCCCACGCCACGCCCTGCATCGCGCAGATGGCGGCGAGGTGCGGTGGTGCGACGAAGGGGTGCCAGGCGGGCGGGTAGGGCTGCTGCACAGGGTAGCCCCGGCCCCAGGCGGCGGTTTCGGTCATGCGGTCGGTTCCAGCCCAGAGACTTTTGGAAGCGGGGCTTTGGGCGCCAGCTTCGCCTCATCGGCATCGCGCGCGCGGGGCCTGGGTGTGCCGAGCCAGCTCGTCCAGCCGAGCCGCGCGCCGCCCGCGCCAAGCCGCGCGGCCGGCACCTCGCCGGCGGCCAGAACCGCGTTGAAAGCGAAATCCTGCTCCAGCCCGACATGCAGGCGCGTGAGTTCCACCAGCCGCCCATGCAGCGCCGCGCCGGGCAGCAGCGCCTCGAACCGCTTCAGGCTGAGCGGGCCGAGGCGGATCAGGAAGCGTGCCGCCGGGTCCCAGGCCTCGGCCCCCAGCGCGGCATCGACGCCGAGCCCGGCGTGGCGGCCGCCAAGTCCGATGCGCGTTTGCTCGCCGGGCGGCAGGCGGATCCAGCCGCCGGTGAACTCCACGATCTCGACCGGGCCGCCGGTCTCCTCGCTGAGCATGCCGCGCAGCCGGTCGGCGCTGCGGCTGCGCGCGGCCAGCGTGCCGGCATGGAACAGCAGCGCCTGCATCGGCGTGGCCAGGCGCGGTGCGAGGTGGGGCGTGCCGAGCCCGGCGGCGGCGGCCAGCACGCGCTCGGCCGGGGCAGGGTTGCGGGTCGGGCGGTATTTCGCGCCGGCGGTGATGAAGAAGCCGGTGAAGCGCCGCGCCAGCAGATCGAGGAACTGGTGCAGGGCGGTGGAGCGCCGGCGTGCCTCGGCGGCGACGAGGGCGGTATAGTGCCGCGGCAGCACGCCGCCCGGGCCGATCAGGCCGAAGGTCGGCGTGACCATTTCGGGCGGGGCGTTGGGCGTGGCCGGCTTGGGCGCAGCCACCTCGCCGCCCGGCGCGCCGAGCCGGGCCGGCGTGCGGTAGCGGATCTCGGCGGGGTCCAGGCCGGGGGCGAGCACCTCCGCCGCGCGGTCGAGGCTGAAGCGCGCGGGCTCGCGCTGCAGGCGGTCCAAGGCGGAAAGGGCAGGCTTTTCACTCACAGCAACACTCTTGTTCCGCTGCGCGCCGGCCAGTTGGCCACCGTGCCGCTGCGGCCACGCAGGCTGGCGGAGGTGCGCACGAAGCCGTTGATCGAGACCTGCAACGCGAGAAACCGCTCCAGCACCGCCGCCAGCAGGAACAGCCCGCCGGCCGTCCAGGCCTGGGGTTCGAATTGCAGGCCGATCTCGATGCCCCGCGCCAGGCTGCCGGGCCGCGCGCCTGGCAGGCGGGCGACGCCCTGCGTCGCCGTCACGCCGATCAGCCCATCGAGCGCCAGGCGCGTCTCTGGCGTGTCGCGCAGATCGTGCAGGCGCATCATCTCGCGCAGGCTGGCCGCCGCCTGCGGCCCGCCCGTGACGCCCAGATGGTTGAGCGCGAGGTGCGAGACCAGGCGCCAGCCACTGCGCTCCCGCAACTGCGGCCGCAGCGTGGGCGTGGGTGGGGAGAGGCAAATCGCGGCGCTGGCCGGCGCCTTGGCATCGGCGATGCGCAGCCGAGGCTGCCCGCCGCCGAAGGGCAGCAGGGAGGGCAGGTCGCGGTTGCAGCACAGCGCATCGATGCCGAGTACGCCATCGGCCGGGCGCACCGGATCGAATTGCGGATCGCGCAGCATCAGGCGTGTTTCGCTGCCGCCCAGGATGCCCGGCGCGGGGCGACGTGCCGCGAGCCAGCTCATGCCGCCGCCGCTGCTCTCCGTGCCATCCTCCTCCGCCAGGCGATGGAAGGCGGGGATGCGGCGCGGGTGCGGGTCCTCCGGCCGGCTCTCCCGTACGCGGAGGATGTCATACACTTCCAGGGCCGCGGGGCGGCGCGCATCGGGTACGACGAGCCAGTCGGATTGCGTGCCATCCAGCGCAATGGGCTCGCACGGCGTCGGGAACAGGTTCACCGCCGGGGTGCAGCCGAGCGCGAAGCTCTCGGCCGTCACGCTGCGCTCCAACTCGCCGACCGCCCGGGATAGGTAGAGGAAAACCTCCATCCGGCCGCTGCGCTGCACGAGGCTGCGCGCTTCCAGCCCGTCGAGCTCCAGGTAAAGGAACTTCTCGGGGAAGGCGAAATACTCGGTCAGCAGGCGGTGGCCCGTGAAGGCGCGTGGCGGCCAGGGCAGGGCCGCTTCCTCCGGCGCGAAGCCGACATGGCGCAGCGATTCGCGCGGCAGGAAGGTGGGGCGCGGATCACCCGGCCCATCGGCCAGCGCGATGCCGAGCGTCGCGGTACACAGCAGCTCCAGCAATTGCGTCGCGGATTGCCCGGCACCGCGCAGATACAGCCGCAGCCGGTCGAGCCCGGTCTCGGCGATGCTCAGGCCAGGCAGGGTGGTCGCCAGCGTGAGGCGCAGCACGGCGACCGCCCCCGGCGCCAGCGGGTTGGCCGGCGCGGGCAGCGGCAGGCCCGCGAGGCGCGCCTGCTCGATGGCGATCGGCCAGAGCACGGCCTCATGGCAGGTGCGATAGCTCAGCGTCTCGCCGCGCACCGGCTCGGTCTCGATCGTCGTGCCGCGCGGCACGCGCGAGGCGCCGGTGGCCTCGGGCTTGGGCAGCAGGCGGAGCGTGGCCATGGAGGGCACGGGGGCGAGCAGATGCGGACAGAGCAATTCCAGCAGCGCGTCCGTCAGCTCAGGCAACTCGTCGTCGAGGCGGTGCTGCACGCGCGCGGCGAGGAAGGCGACACCTTCGAGAAGCCGTTCCACATGAGGATCATCGACCGTGTCCGGCGTGAGCCGCAGCCGCCCCGCGACCTTCGGATTGGCCGCCGCGAATTCCCCGGCGAGCTTGCGGAGCGCGCCGAGTTCACGGTTGTAATATGGCAGCAATTCGTCGGACATCAGGGTGAATCCCCATGCGGATCGCGGATTGGCCGCCGACGGGCTGTGCGGGCTGGCCAGGAAGCGGCGCCGGCCCGATGTGGCTCATCGGGCCAAGGCGCTGACGCCGCCGGGACGCACAGAACGCGGCGGAAGGCGGCGCAGATGCGCTGGGGGTGCACCCTACCGTTCTCGCACCGTCACGTCGCGCGTCACAGGTTCCAGCAGCGTCTCGAAGCTGACGGGTTCCGGCACCGGATCGGCGCGCAGCACGGCCTCCACCTTCAGGCGCAGCGCGCGGCCGAGGTCATCGCCGCCGCTCAGAAGGGTCACGCGGATATCCATCAGGCGCGGCTCGAAGCGGCGGATGGTGAGCTCCACCTCCCGCGCCAGCGCCTCGCGCCGCGCGGCCACGGCATAGGCGCCGGAGGTCGCATCGGGGATGCCGTAATTCGCCGGCGAGGTCAGCAATTCGGTCAGCTCCGGCGGCAAAGGCTGGCGCCGGCGGCGCGCATTGAGCAGCGATTCCAGGTCGCGTCGCACCGCCGCGCGCAGGCGCTCCAGCGCCAGCGCGGCCGAGGGCGGTGGGCCTTCCGGCTCATCCGGATCGGCATTGAGCAGCCGGTCGAGCAGCGGCAGCTTCGCGCGCTGGGGCGCGCGCGCCACGCCAGATTGGCCCGCTCTCCAGCGTTCGCTCATGCTCAATCGAAGACCAGCGTGGTGAGGGAGGCGAGTGTCACCGCCTCATCACCCAGCAGCAGCATGCGCTGGCCGCGCCCGCGCACCGGCCCGGCCTCGGGATCGGTCCATTCGGTGGCGCGGCCGAGGCGCAGCGCGCGGTCGGATTCCTGCGCGGCGCCGGGGTAGAGCGCGGGCATAAAGACCACACCCTCCGTACCATCCTTCAGGTCGATGGTGCAGCGCCGCCAGCACAGGTCGCGCGGGCGGCGCGGCGGGTCGAAGGTCAGGCTGCGAATGCGCTCGACGGGTACCAGCATGTGCTCACCCGCCGTGGTCAGCAACTCGACCTCGGCGGCGAACAGATCATCGATGTCGCGACAATCGTCGAAGGGCGTGTCATCCGCACGGCCCGGCGCGCGCGGGCGCAGCGCCTCGATCTCGGCGGCGGTGGCGAGCGCGGCCTCCGCCTCGCCCAGGCGCAGGAGCACGCGCGCGCGCAGCGCCGCCTGTTGCGCGGGGGTTGCATCATCGCCCTGGTACTTCGGCGCGCGGCCCTCGCCGAGCACCTGGCCACGCAGGACCTCGGCGCGCAGCAGCTTGCGGAATTCCAGCACGACGGGCGAGGGCTCGCGCAGTGCGGCGGCATCGAGCATGCGGTCCGCGCGCTCGGCCTCGCCGGCAAACAGCATAAGTTCGGCGAGCAACCAGCGTGCATCGGCATCGGCCGGCGCGGCTTTCACGGCGGCCGTGGCGGCAGTGAGCGCGGCGTCGAGGTCGCCGGCGCGGAAGGCATCCCCTGCGGTGGTCTTATCCCCT
>Ga0209490_10001688_pt1 | contig 21123 bp, 13 predicted proteins | sample MAT06_FD_187209 | JGI IMG/M metagenome (GOLD analysis project Ga0209490, IMG submission 187209) | Freshwater microbial communities from Lake Fryxell liftoff mats and glacier meltwater in Antarctica - MAT-06 (SPAdes) (version 2) | ecosystem: Environmental > Aquatic > Freshwater > Ice > Liftoff... | reverse complement strand
TCGATGCTCCCCATCCGGTGTTCTGACCCGTAACGGCATCGAATTGCGGAAAGGGCCGCAGTAACTGCGCGCGCGTGACGGTAGGTTGAGCTAAATTCCCGACAGCGATCTGGCCGAAGAAGGGGTTTGGCACTAACTGCCGCAGGTCATTGCCTTGTTTGAGAAACTCAGGAGAGAGTTGGTTCCAGTTCCGGGCCTCAGCCAAATGATAGCCACGGCTGCCGGCGTAGCCGACCTCCAGGACGAACTTACCGGGTAGTTCGCGCTGCACGTTGAAATTCCATTGGGCGGAAGAGGGGGTAGCATTCGCGCGGTCGGTAAATCCGATGCCTTGGCCCAGTAAAGTGGAAAGACCTTGCGACGAGCCGGAGGGGCGATTAAAGCCATTCGGATAAGGGTTACTCCAGTTCACGACGGGTGTTACTCCGTCGAGGCTGGTGAGGACCGGCGTCGCAGTCTGAAAGCCGCTGGTGCCGAACGGAACAGCGCCGCCGCCAATACCGAAGCGGGTGGAATAGAAGAGCCCGGCGCCGGCACGGATGACGGTTTTGGGAGTCAGGCGGTAGGCCACGCCAAGTCGGGGTGCCCAGTTATTGCGATCGGGGTTAGTGTTGCCGCGGGCAAGGCCGCCGTTGTTGACGAAGGTGAGTCCGCCTCTGAGGTTATAGCCGGTAGCTCTGAGGGGCGAGGCGGCTTCGAAGTCGAAGTTAGTCAGTTGGTTGAACCGGTCGGTAACGGGAGTTTCGTAGTCATAACGAAGTCCCCAGTTTACCGTGAGGCGGGAAGTAACGCGCCAGGTATCGGTGAAGAAGAATCCTGAGTACTTACTCGTGAGGGACAGGGCCGGCGCCGGGTTTACCGCGCCAGAGGGAATTCCTAGTAAGAAAGTGGCAAGTCCTAACCCGGCCACGGGGCTCGAGGTATTGGCGTTGGGGCCTTGGGTCCAGGTGGGGGCGAACCCGAAGTTGGTGGCCGTATCGCCGGTTTGCAAGTTATTGAACGCGATCACCCGGTATTCGGCGCCGAATTTCATAGTGTGCTTGGAAAGAATCTTGGTCATGTTACCTTGCAACGACTGTGTGGTATTGCCAAAAGCGATCAAATCCGTGGCCCCGATGATGCCACCGACAACGGTGTTAGGAATCGAGCCCACGATGCTATAACCGTTGATGATAATCGCCGGGAAAGAAAGCGGGTCCACCATGCCTTGCCGCATCGAGGCGGGTAGGCCGAGCGAAGTAATGTCGAAGTTATCGGAGTAAGGCCGGCGGTTGTTGATCAGGCGCGTGGCGGAATATCGGACCATCGAGATGAGGGAAGGCGAGAAGATATGATTGTCTTCCACTACCGTATTCCAACGGGTAAACGTTTGTGGGCCGGCGGTGGGAGCAATGTTCTTGAATTGCTGTCCATACGCGGGGGCGCGCTGCAGCGGAGTGTCGTCGAAGGAGTAACGCGCAAAAAGACGATTCTTTTCCGTAAAGTTATGATCGCCCCGGAAGCTGTAGGAAGTCTTATCGACCTGGTTGCCGTCGGAACGGACGTAATTCACCGCGCCCAGCGCGGTAACTCCGGCAACATTTGGGGCGGGGAAGAACTTGAGTACATTGCGAGCTACCGGGTCGATCCGATTGCCCGGGATGATATTGCCCGGAAATGGAGCGCGGTTGAAGCCGGATAGGGCGGCGGGATCGTAAATGGTGACGGCGCGGCCGTCGCCCAGGCGGGCTTGGCTGAAATCGCCGGTCAGCTGGCGAGGATCGGGCAGGGTGCCGGTGAAGACGATGCCTTGCACGAATTTGACGATCTCGGTATTGGCGAAAAAGAAAGTCTTGTTGCGGCCATTGTAGACCTTGGGAATCACGACCGGCCCCCCAAGGGTGCCGCCGAATTGATTGAAGCGGAATGGTGCGCGTTGGGTGCCGCTGCGGTTGGCAAACCAGTCGTTGGCATTCAATTTGTCATTGCGAAAGAATTCATAGGCCGAGAAATGGAGCTGATTGGTGCCGCCCCGGGTAATTACGTTAAAAACGCCGCCCGAAGCGCGTCCGTACTCGGCGCTGAAGCTATTGGTTTCGACTTTGAACTCCTGCACCATGTCCGGGTTGGCATTGATCACCGGTTGATTTTGGGCTGGCGCGGTGTTGGGGGCGCCATCAAGGAGGAATTCGTTGGCATTGGCGCGCATACCGTTGATGGAATAGGCGACCGTCGAGATCTGGTCCGTAACGAGGTTATTCACCCCGGAACTGGGGCGCACGCCGGGAACTAACATGGCCAGCGCGTAAGTATTACGGCCGAGCAAGGGCAACTCAGTAACTTGTTTATTGCCGATCACCTGCCCAAGGGTGGAATTCTCGCTTTCGAGCACCAGAGCTTGGGCATTCACCTCCACCGTTTCGGCGACGACGCCGATTTTGAGCGTCACATCGAGGCGGGCGGCTTGTTGCACCGCTAATTCGAGGCCGTTTTGCTTTTGGGTGACGAAGCCTGCTTTTGCGATCTCAACGTTATACCGGCCGGGGGTGAGGGACGGCAGCGAATAGTAACCTTCGACGCTTGATTCAGCGGAGAACGAGGTGCCGGACAAGGGATTGCGGGCGGTGACTTTGGCCCCGGGCACCACGGCGCCGGAGGAGTCTGATACGCGACCGCTGACGGAGGCGTTCTGGGCAACCAAGTTGGCGAGCGCGAGGAAAAAGACCAAAAAGAAGCGACGAGGCATGGCACGGTTGTATCACACATTGCTTTTGCCGTGCAGCTTGACTCCGGGAGGTCCGGTGAGAGACTTTCTGGTTACCTAGAGATGTGGCGCCAATACCGCAAATGTACTAGTCCGCCTACCCGCTCCGCCATGTTGTAATTGAAAGTTGCTACTTATGAATCGCCGTATTATGTTGGCTGCCGCTGCCAGCGGATTGGCCGTGGCCCAGTCCACTCCTTCCGACTTTGATGACTTCGAAGCCGGCGTTCTCGCGCGGCACGATGCCGCCGTCGAAGCTTGGCTGGCGCACCAGAACCTGGACCCCGGGTCGCGCCGCTACGGCGGCTTCGCCGATGCGAATGGCTTCTTCAATGGCGCTTCGGTCACCAACACTTTTGAGGCTTTCGTGCCTGCTTATCTGCATCCGCGTTCGCGCTTTTACCGGAGCCCGTTGCTCGTCGAGCGCATGCGCCTTTGCGAGATGTTCCTCCAAAAGCACACCAGCCCCGAAGGCAATATCGACCTTTGGATTACGAACTTCGCTTCGCCGCCCGATACGTCCTTTGCCGTGCACTCGGCCTGCCGCGCGGCATTGCTGGCCCGGCGTCAGAAGGCGCCGGAACTGGAGGCGTTGGTGCAGCCGTTCTTGAAGCGGTCAACGCCGGCGCTGCTCACCGGCGGTATCCATACGCCCAATCATCGCTGGGAGATGTGCGCGGCGCTGGCTTCTTTGCATGAGCTGTACCCCAATCCGGCGTTGGTGAAACGGATTGATCAATGGCTGGCCGAGGGCATCGACCTTGACTCCGATGACCAATACACTGAGCGCAGCACGGTGGTCTATAACTCGATAGTGAACCAGGCACTGGTAATTGTCGCATTGAAGCTCAACCGGCCCCAGTTACTAGAGCCCGTACGGCGTAATATCAATGGCGTGCTGTATCTACTGCATGGCTCGCCTGCTTCGGGTTATGAAGTGGAGACGGGTATCTCGCGCCGGCAGGACCTAAACACGCGCGGCGGCTTGGCACGTTACTGGCATCCGCTGGCCGTGCTGGCGCAGCGCGATAAGAATCCGGTCTATCTCACCCTGGCGCGCCACTATCAAGGGGACGCGGTCGGTTTAGGCCAGTTGATGCTGGAGCCCGAGTTACTCAAGCTCGAAGGCGCCGGCGCCCCCGTGCCCGAGAACTACGAAAAGATGTTTCCGCGCATGGGCGTGGCCCGCATCCGCCGGGGACTTACCTCGGCCACGATCTTCACCAAGGATAAGTCGAGCTTCTTCTCCCTGCGCCGTGGTGACGCCGTTATCCGTAGCGTCCGCTTTGCTACCGGCTTCTTTGGCAAAGGCCAATTCAAGCCCACGGTCTTCACGCGTCAGACCGGCGCCTACGTGTTGACCCAAGCCCTCGAAGGCCCCTATTATCAGCCCTTCACGCCAGGCCGCCGCGTCGACATGACCTTTGACGAGACGCGCGAGCAGCGGCCGAAGACTCAGGTGCAGAAGCTCACCCAATCGGCGGAGATTCGCGAAACACCCCAAGGCTTTGCCCTGCGGATTCGCGCCGAGGGCACGAAGGATGTGCCCCTGACGATCGAGATCAACTGCCGCGAAGACGCCACGCTCGACGGCGTGGACCAAGTCAGCCACGATGTCTATCGCCCCCACCCCGGTGCCGCGAGGATCTCCATCAGCCGCGGTGCCCAGGCGATCCGCGTGTCGCCATTGCCGGTGGCGCATAACTGGTACGAAGTGCGCGGGGCCGAAAGTAAGTTGCCCGGCCCGAGCATTTATTTAACCGGACTTACGCCCTTCGACATCACGCTGAATTTCGAAGTTACTTAGCGAAGCGCAGACACACGGGGCTGCCGACCGCGGTAGGCTCGCCCACTTGAGTGAGTAGCCCGGTCGTCGTGTCCACGCGAAGCACTGTAACTACATCGGAATTCTGCGCCCCCACTAACATGAACTTGCCATCCGGCGACAAGACAAAGCCGCGCGGCACCTTGCCGCCCGCCGGAGTCTGCCCAATCTGCTTCAGCGTCTTGCCCACTTGGAACACCGCGATGGTATCTGCGCCGCGATTCGAGGCATAGAGGAATTTGCCGTTGGGATGCAGAATGATCTCCGCCGTCGAGCTTTGCCCAGTGAAACCCGGGGCTAGGGCACTGACGGTTTCGACGAGCCGGTCGCCCTCGAAAACGCTGACGCTGGACGCAATTTCATTCAACACATAAACGCGACCCTTCGGCCCAAAAGCTAAATGGCGCGGGCCACCGCCGGGGATGGCTTTCAGGCTTAGCGTATCGGTCAGCTTGCCGGTCGTCGCGTCAAAGCCGTAGCGCTTCACTTCGTCCAGGCCGAGGTCAGCGACGTAGAGGTGGCCATCGTGAAAGTACACCGAATGCGCGTGGGGCCCGGCTTGGCGAGTGGGATGCGGTCCCTTGCCCGCGTGTTGGCGCGAGTCAATCGCTTCGCTCAACTTGCCATCCGCTTCAATGTGGAAAGTAGCGCAACTGCCGCTGGTGAAGTTGGCCGCCGCGAGCCAGTGGCCACTGGGGTCCACTTGCACGTAGGCCGGATTGATGCCGTGGCTCTTCACCGTATTCAGCAGCGTGAGCTTGCCATCGGGGCCGATCTTGAAAGCGCTCAGGTGGCCTTCTTCCGTAGCCTTGGTGTTGACGTTCACCGAGAATAGCAGCGGGCGCGTGGGATGCAACGCCAGAAACGAAGGGTTGTCCGTTTCCACCGCCAACTCCACGCTCTTGATGGCGCCGGACTGGCTGTCGAACTTCAGCCGCTGGATGCCCTTGCTTTTGCCTTCGCGGGTGTAGGTGCCCACATACACGGTCCGCTCTGTCGCCACTGGCGCCACTGCCGTCATCGTCATCAACGCTCCTAAAAGTAGGCTCTGCATGGCGCTATTGTTTCACGTCTCGCTTTGTGAGACGCTGCCTCGATGCACCTTTTGTTGATGGCCGTGCTGCTCGCTGACTTCCGTGCTTCCGTCGTGAAAGTGGATATCACCCCGAAGACGCCCCAATGGCTAATGGGCTACGGGCCCCGCCTTTCCACCGGCGTGCATGATCCCATCTTTCACCAGATCGTCGCGATGGACGACGGCATGACGCAGTTCTTTTTGATTTCCTCCGATCTGTGTATCTTCTCGCCCGCGGTTTATGACGACGCCATGCAGCGCCTGCAACGCGAAACCGGCATTGAGGCGCGCAACGTGTGGTGGACGGTGACGCACACGCACGCTGGACCCGAGGTGGGTCCGCCCGGCATGTACGATGTGCTGCTGGCCGGCCGGTCGGACCATGAATGGAATCGCGAGTACGCTGAGTTCACCGTGGCTTCTCTGATTCAAGGCATTAAGGACGCCCGCGCCCGCTTGGCGCCGGCGCGCCTGGGCATCGGTACGGGCAGTTCCGCGGCCAACATCAACCGGCGTGCCCGCGATGTCGATGGCACCATCTCCCTGGGCCTCAACCCCGATGGGCCGGTGGACCGCCAGATCGGCCTCATCCGTCTCGACAAGCCCGATGGCGCGCCCCTCGCGTTGATCGCCAACTACGCCATGCACGGCACCGTGATGGGCGGCCAGTTCACCCAGATCAGCGGCGACGGACCCGGCACGGTGGCCGCTTATGTGGAACGCAAGCTGGGCGTGCCGATGCTCTACGTGAATGGCGCCGCGGGCAATATCGCGCCCATCTACAGCGTCTATCCGAACCCCAAAAGCGCACACCTATCGGAGTTCAGCGTGCTGCTGGGGGACCGCATTCTGGAGGCCAACCGGTTGCTGGCTGCGCCGGCGGGTGAGGTGCGCCTGCAGTCGCTGGAGACCTTTATCGAGACCCCGCGCAAGGCCGGCTTGGGTTGGCCCGCGGGCCTTGAGCGTTACGCATCGAAGGATGGGCAGGTGCGCATTCCCGTGCGCTATCTGCGGCTCAACGACACCGTGCTGTGGGCCGCGCCGGTGGAGATGTTTTGCGAACTCGCCTTTGCCGTGCGCAACGCTTCGCCGTTCCGGCACACATTCTTCTTCGGCTATACCAATGGCTGGCTCGGTTACTTGCCCACCGCCAAGGCTTTTGAGGAGGGTGGCTACGAGCCTAAGACTTCTCCGTTCACGCCCCGCGCCGAAGGAGACGTCACCCGGCAGGTGATTACCTTTTTGCAGGGCCTAGGCCGCTAAAATAGAGCCCATGTCCACTCGTCGTTCATTTCTGGCCGCGCCCTTCTTTGTCCGCCACCTGATCTCGGCTCCGCCGAGCGATCGCGTGCGATTGGCGTCGATGGGCGGCGGCGGCATGGCCTGGGCTACACTGCATGGCATTGCCACTCATCCGTCGGTCGACTTAGTCTGTGTGGCCGATGTCGACAGCACGCGCACCGGGCGCGTTAAGGCCACTTACCCTAAGGCGCAGATCGATCAGGATTGGCGCAAGATGCTGGCGCGGGAGCATAAGAACCTTGATGCCGTTTGCGTCGGTACGCCGGACCATATGCATGCGCCCCAAGCCATGCGGGCCATGCGCTACGGCTTACATGTTTATTGTCAGAAGCCACTTACTTCGCACGTGCATGAAGCACGGCAATTGGCCAAGGTGGCGCAGGCTCGCCAATTAGTTACCCAGATGGGCATTCAAGTCCACTCGGGCGCTGAGTATCAGACGGCGGTGAACTTAGTGCATGCCGGCGCGGTAGGGAAGATTAAGGAGGTCCACGCCTGGAGCAATAAGAAATGGGGCGACCTAACTCCGCGCCCCACCGCTAGTGACCCGGTTCCGTCCACCCTCGATTGGGATGGCTGGATTGGCGTGGGCACTCCGGCGAGTTACATTGCGGACTACTATCATCCTGGGAATTGGCGCAAGCGGCTCGAGTTCGGTACCGGCACTTTCGGCGATATGGGCTGCCATATTTACGATCCCGTTTTCGGTGCCCTGGCTTTAACCGCTCCGCTTTCTGTAAGAGCAGAAGGACCCGGGCCGGCCAGCGGAAATTGGGCGATCAATGCCATCGTCAAGTACGTATTCCCAGGTACTGCTTATACCGAAGGCAAAACTGTCGCCGTCACTTGGTACGATGGCGACGAGCGGCCGCCGCAGGAGATTCAGGCTTTGATCGAAGGCAGGACCTTGCCCGACCAAGGGTCGATCTTAGTAGGGACCAAAGGCGTGATGCTGATTCCGCACGTCGCCTTCCCGGCGCTTTTTCCGCAAACGGACTTCCGCGATTTCAAGCTTCCAGAAATCGCGAAAAAGGACCATTATCACGAGTTTGTGAATGCGATCAGAGGGCAGGGCTCAACGTCTACCGCCTTTAGTTACGCGGGACCGTTGAGCGAGACCGTGTTACTTGGCAGCCTGGCGACCCGCTTCCCGAATACGACGCTCGAGTGGGATTCGGCTAAGGTACGTTTTAAGAATGAGCCAGCGGCAAATGTCTTCCTAAGGCGCAAGTATCGCGCCGGCTGGAAATCCTAGCCCGCAGCGTAAGCTGTGGGGTTGACAGGGCGGGGGCAGACGACATCACCCGATAGCTGACGCTGCGGGCTAGACATTAATGCGTTGTAATCGCTATCGAGTGAGCGGATCTTCTTCCCAAGGGGGCGTGCCCGCCATTAAGTGCGCTAACTCCGGCTCTAATTGCTCCATGCGTTCTTTCATCGCCCAAGCGACACGGCGATAACTAAAGTGGCCTTTGACGCCGCTGCGCAGGCGGGCGATGTATTGGGCTTCGGCGAAGTCCATCTTGAAGAGAAACCGGCCGCGGGCCGCGAAGGGGAGTAAGTAATGCGAACCCGGTTCCGGCAAAGCGCGCATGGCGGACCAGGCGGCTTCCATGGCCGCTTCATAGAAGGCGGGTGCCCCATCGGGCGTCGCCCAGCCGAGCTGGCCATCGTAAGCTTGGCGGAATTGCTGGCAGCGGCGATGGCGGTGTAAGTCGCGGTAGGCGCCCACGTCCATGATGATGTCGTAGACGTAGAGGCCGCCGCGGAAATTCGTGAGTAAGTCGTCGTGCTTGCCTCGCGACCGCAGCGCGACTTCCATCACTTCGGCGCGGCGGGTGGCGCTCCAGCCAGCGGCCAGGTGATAGAGGCTGCGGAAGGGCGCATGGGTTACCGGATAAAGCAAAGTTGCCACCACGTCGGCGGCCAGTTCACTGGGGCGCAGTAAGTCGACCTCGTCGGGGGCTTCGGGCAGGATTGGCAGGTTCTGCTGGGCCCACAATGTCAGGTCCCGCCGCGATTGCGCCAAGTGCTCGTCGGCATTCACGTACTTGGCCAAAGTGGGCGCGATGGGCTCAACCGAGGCTTCGTCCCAGCGGCATTCGGGCGGCCGGGCGCAGGCCAAAGCGGTCTCGTCGCCTAAGTTCCGCAGTTCAGCATAGGCGCTCGCCTTCATCCGCCGGATCTGCCGTTCGAGCGTGCGGATACTGGTGACTTGGCCGATATTGGTCGGCACGCCGAAGGGCAGCAGATACCGCGCCACGTCAAAGGCGCGCGCGGCCAGGTTGCGCTCGTAGGCGGCGGGCGACATCTCGTCCGGCCTTGGTAAACGCTCCTTCAACTGGGCCAAGGCCACTTCGCGCACTTGGCCATAAGTGGCAATCAGGGCCGCTGTCGCCGCGTGGTAACGGGCCGTCTCTTCGGCGTTGAACTCGGGCGGCGTCACCACGCCCAGCAGCGAGAAATCCTGATAGCGCGAGGACTTCGCTTGGCCATCCCACAACTGCTCATCCTCAATCTCGGTGGCGGCCAGTTCGGAGATGCCTTCGAAGCAGAGGGCCAAATGGCCCAGGTCAGCGATGGAGGCGTGGCCGTACTGGAAGTAGAAATTATCGAGGAATTTGGCCGAATCGTGGGTCCTCACCCAATCGATCGACTGCCGAATGGAATCGGCGGAACGGCTATAACGAGCCAGCGCATAGGCGGACTTCTCGGGCGGCATGGGGCCAATAGCAATAACTTGGGGCACTCACGCTATTCTAACTGTCGATGCCTACCTACCCGATGAAGATGACCCGCCTGCACCCGGCAGCCGTCCTGCCTAAGTACGCCCACGGGCCCGATGAAGACGCCGGCATGGACCTCTGTGCCACCGAAAACGTCCTGCTGGCGCCCGGTACGCCGCAACTCGTGCCCACCGGGCTCGCCATTGAACTGCCGCCCGGCTACGAGGCGCAGATTCGCCCGCGCAGTGGACTGGCCTTGAAGCACGCCCTCACCATCCCCAATTCGCCCGCCACCATTGACCCGGGTTACCGTGGCGAAATCAAAGTGATCCTGCTGAATCTCGGCAAAACGACCTATCAGATCACCGCCGGCGACCGCATCGCGCAGATGGTGGTGGCGCAGTACACGCCGGTTGAATGGGTGGAAGGCGACCTGAGCGATAGCCAGCGCGGCACCGGCGGCTTTGGCTCCAGCGGCCGCTAGTGATGTGACGGCTTGATTTAGTACTTATTGCGAATCAATTTAAATTAGCCCATCGCGTCAGCGATGGGTCACATCTGCCACAAGGCCCAGTATTTACCGCCAAATGAGCGGGCCTATGTGACCCACCGCTCACGCGGCGGGTTAGGAAGAGCTAAATGTGAAGTTAAAAATTAAGCGGTCAAAGCACTAGGCTTCACGCTAAGTAACGCGCCTTCATCTTCGGGGGCATGCGATCCAGTTCCACGACGACGAGCGCGTCGAGGACGTTCGAAAACTTGCGGTCGCGGTGCAGTGCCACCGCCTGGCCGTTGAGGTTCAGATAATGGCGCAACAGAACGGGAAGCCCCTTACCGTCGGACTCGACGTCCTCAACCAAGTCCGCCACTTCGTCGAGCGATGCGGGGGTAAAGCGACTGGACGGTACGGGCGAAGAGCACCGGGGCGTCACTACCGCAGCCAGAGCTGCGTGCCAGCGGTGGCGCCGTAGATACTGCGCCATCAAGGTCTGCGAGGCGCGGCTATAGCCATTACTAATACTGACGGCCCCGAACAAAGTCCGGATCTCAGGATTCTGCGTGATCAGCGCGCCGATGCCTTTCCAAAGTAAGTGCAGCGGCGCAAACTCGCGCTGATACTCCTGGCGAACGAACGAGCGCCCGAGTTCGAGCGCGGGCCCCGTGTGGGCAAAAAACGCGGGCGTGATGCGAAACAACGAACCCGTATACAGTCCTTCCGGACCTTGTGAGGACAATACCGGATTCGTGCGCGCTACCCGATAGGCGCCGATCACCTCCTTTTTCTGGTGGTTCCACAGAAACAAGTGCTGGTAATGAGTATCGAAACGGTCAAGATCGAGCGCGGCCCCCGTGCCTTCACCGATGCCCCGAAAGGTGACTTCACGCAGCCGGCCGATTTCGCGCAAGGTATGCGGAATTTGGGTCGCCACGGCGGAGTAAACCGCGTAGTGCCCCTGCTCAATCAATGCCGGCAAGGCGCTTACTTCCGCAGCGACCGCCGCGCAGGATTGCGCCGGAACAATGGCCAAGTGCGGCGCGGCCACCGGGCGGGTGGGCGCGCTACTCAGCAACTGAGAGCGCCACTCCAAATGTTGGATCACCTCCGCTGCCTCGCCCCAAGCGGTCAGGCGTTCGGGAGGTAGCGGACGGCCGAGCTTCACCTGCAACGTGGTGCCCGGTTTATTGAGCGCTTCACGCACCAACAGCGCGGTCCGCAAGCGAGGATGAGCCAGGCCAGCGGCGTGGAAGGTGACGCTGTTCGTCCCCGTAATGCCCACCGGAACCACCGTCGCGCCGACGCTCATCGCCAAGCGGGCGGCCGTGTCTTTCCAAGCCGGCTCGCGCACCCTGCGCGCGGGCCAATCGAACGAAGCGACTTCGCCCGACGGGAAGACGATCACTGCGCCGCCACGGCCCAGCCATTGCAAGGCCTGGCGCAGCGCGCGCGCATTCTCGACAACGGCCGCGCGGGTCTCCGACAGGTTCAGGCAGATAACGGAGCCTGCGGGCGCCATATCGCTCAGCATGGCGTTGCCGAGGAACTTGAAGTCTGGCCGCACCAGCGCCAGCAGCGAGCCCAAGATCAAGCCGTCGGCGAATCCAGTCGGATGATTGGCCACCAGGATGAGCGGGCCGGTCTTGGGGATCCGGGCGGTCTGGGTGGCGGGGCAGTGCCAACCGATACCCAGGCGTCGCAGAGCGCCATCGTAGAAGTTGGCGGTGGGGTCGTCGAGCGCCGCATCGCGCTTGGCCATCAGGTCGTCGAGTTGCAGGACGCGCGTGAGCAGCGTCCCCGGCTGTGGCGAGAATTGCGCCCGCAGGGCCGCACTCGCTTGTTGCAACATCACTTGCGCCGCGTTGAATCCGCTCGGCAAAAGAACCCGTGGTTCTGGCACTGATTCAGCATGACCGCAAAGCCTTAACGTGGCATGTCGAGGGAGTTAATCTTTGGTGAAACCAATGGCCGTTCCATAATGGATCGTGTTGTCCTGTTTGCGGAGTGCAGTGCGCGGCAGTGGAGTGGCGGCCTCGTGCTGCCGTTTCTTGCTGAAGTTACCCTCCGAAGAATCGGACCAGCGGGCGCGCCTTCCCGCCATCATGATCGGCGAGCCGACGCAAGCACTGCTGAGCGAGGTCTTTGGCCGCGATGACCTCTTCGCCGGGCTGTGGCCCATCCGCCGCCGCATCGTCCGCTGGGGCGCGGCGGACACCGTCGACCTGCCGCATCGGGCCATCGTCGTTTCGGAGGCCGAGTTACTCGAGCGTCTGCGAAACGCACCGCCCGAAGCGCCGATGCCTAAAGCGCCAGTAAGCGAGCCGGATTGGACCATCCACACGGCGCGTCTACCCGAAGGCGGAACCCGCCATGGCTTCGGCACCCGCGAAGCGGCAGCGGCCCAAGTAAGCTTGAGCCCCCGTGCCGACGCAACCGCTTGCGTGATGGAAAGCATGCCCTCGGGTTGGCTGTTTCTGGTGCCCGTCAGTGCCGATACCGCGTGGCTGCTAGCCGCCGGTGCAGAGCGCGAGGCATTGCTCGAAGAGAGCCGTCTGGTGCGCTCGAGTGTCGGCGAAGTGATCAGCGAAGGCGGCCGCTTCCCCGCCTATCCTCGCATCGTAGATCCTCTGGCGGGCAACACGTGGCTCGCCTGCGGATCGGCCGCCCTCGCCTTCGACCCTCTTTGCGGCGACGGCACCGGCCAAGCCGTGCGCGAAGCCATTCTCGCTAGTGCCGTGATTGAGGCGGCTTCTCGGGGCCTTCCCCAAGAGGAACTGATTGCCGAGTATGGCTTTCGGCTGCGCGCCGGCTTTGCGCGTCATCTTCAAATGTGCGAGCCCTTCTACGCCACCGGCGGCGACAGCGCTTGGTGGCAAGCTGAACGCGCACCGCTTCGGGAAGGCCTGGCCTGGCTGAAGGGACAGCCCGGGCAGGCCCGCTTCCAACTGCGGGGCTTCCGGTTGGAGCACAGGCGCGATACTATATCGGACGTCTAAGGAGGCGTCCTTTGTTTCGAATCATTCTACTGGCGGCTGCGTGCCCGGTCTTATTGGCGCAAGTAAAAGTCGAGATTTTTGAGAAGCTGAAGGCGGCCCAAGCGTTGGCCCCGCCGCCCGATGCTGTTCCAGTGGAGACTTATCAGGAGCCTGCCTTCGCCCTGGTGCGCACCCCCGTCAAATTCTCCGGCAACGCCCTGCCTATGGACCGTTCCACGCCCTTCGTCCTGCGCGGTAGCTACCAGCGGATGCTGACCGCCGGTGACTATCGCTTTCGTCTGCGCGCACGCGGTGCGGCCCGCCTCGAGATCGACGGCCAAGTGGTGGCCGAAACCAAGGCGCAAATTCCTAACAAGAATGGCGACGATCCGGTGCCCGCGCCGCCCATGCGCGAAAACTCGCCCTTGCGGCCCGCTCAGCATCCGCATCAGGACGTACTCTATGAGGCCACGCTCACGGCGGGCACGCATCGCTTCGTGCTGACGGCGGTGATCGGCGGCAGCGGCTTGTACCCCTCGCCCGGCGAACTGGCGGTGAGCTTTGCGCCCGTGGGTCAGTTGGAGCGTCTGCTGGGCCCGCCCACCGCGCCCTATCTCACCGACGAAGCCTGGGAGCGTTATGTAGCGGCCGTGAACGCTCGCCACGAAGCCGCCGACATCGTCCGCCGCCGCTTGGCGAGCGTTGCCGTGGCCGGCGAATGGCAGGCTCGCCACGACAAGATTCGCGTGGACTTGGCCAAGGTGGCTGGTCCTTCCGTGCCCGTGCTGAAGGCCGCGTTGCCCGTGCAAAACGACATCGACCGCTTCATCGGCGCCAAGCTCGCTGACCTTGCTCCCACCGCCCTCACCACTGACCTTGAGTTTCTGCGCCGTCTCTCGCTCGACGCCACCGGCGTCATCCCCACGCCCGCTGAGATCCGCGCCTACCTGGCCGAGGCGCCCAAGCTGCGCCGCGCCAAGGCCATTGAGCGCGTGCTCGCTTCTTCTGGCTGGGCCGACCATTGGGTGGCCTATTGGCAGGACGTGCTCGCCGAGAATCCTGGCATTTTGAAGCCGGACCTCAATAATACCGGCCCCTTCCGCTGGTGGATCCATCAGTCCTTCGCCGACGGCATTCCCTTCGATCGCTTCGTGGCCGAGTTACTCAGCATGGAAGGCAGCGCCTATCAGGGCGGCCCGGCCGGCTTCGCGCAAGCCACCTTGAACGACGCGCCCATGGCCGCTAAAGCCGAGATCGTGGCGCAAGCTTTCCTGGGCCAACGCATGGGCTGCGCCCGCTGCCACGACGCGCCATTTCACCCCTTCAAGCAGAAGGACCTCTTCAGCCTCGCCGCCATGCTGCAAGGCAAGGACATGAAACTGCCCAAGACTTCCACCGTGCCGATGATCGAGGGCGGCCGTAAGCCCAATGTCGTCGTCGCGCTCAAGCCCGGCCAAGCCATTGGGCCGGAGTGGCCCTTCGCCGCTTTAGTAAGTCATTCGGAGACCGGGCAGTTACCGAACCAAGCCAGCGTGCCTTCGCGCAATGAAGTGGCCGCGTTAATCATTGCCCCGGAAAATACGCGCTTCCCGCAAGTGATTGTGAACCGCATCTGGAAGCGCTACATGGGCCTGGGCATTGTGGAGCCGGCCGACGATTGGTCACGCGGCGAGGCTTCGCACCCCGACTTACTCACTTACTTATCGCGCGAGTTTGTGATGAGTCGTTATGACACCAAACATGTCGCGCGGCTGATCTTCTCTTCGCACGCCTACCAGCGCAAGCCGGTCGCCGACGCGGCCATCGCCACGGGCGCCAAAGGGCGGCTCTTTTCCGGCCCCATTCGCCGCAACATGACCGCTGAGCAGTTAGTCGATTCGCTGCACCGCGGCACCGGGCGGGCCTACGAGTGTGAGGACATGAACCTGAATCCTTCGGGCGACCGGCCGCCGAATCAGTTCTTGAATCTGGGTAAGCCGCAGCGGGCCTGGCAAATGACGGCGCTTTCGAACGAGCGCGACCGGCCCGCCCTGGCCTTGCCGATCGCTCAGTCGATTGTTGACGTGATGACGGCCTATGGCTGGCGGCAATCGCGCCAGAATGCCGCCACCTCGCGCGACGATGCGCCCTCCCCTATGCAGACATTAATCATCGCCAACGGCATCTTAGGCACCCGTATGGTCCGCCTCTCGGACGACAGCGAACTAACCGAGCTAGCCCTGGCCGATCAGCCGCTGGCCAAGATGGTGAACGAAATGTTTCTTCGCGTCCTATCGCGTCCTATCGCGGCCGGTGAGTTACGCGTGATGACCAACTTACTCGGCGAGTTATACCCGCAACGCAAAGTAAAAGGCGCGCAAAAGATAGATGCTCGAATTAGTAGCGATAGTCGCGTCAGTTGGTCGAATCACCTTAGCGCGGAAGCCACCGTTATCCGCATGGAAGAAGAGCGCAACTTACGCCTGGGCGCTAAACCCACCGCGCGTTTGGAGCCGCGATTCCGCGAGCGTCTGGAAGATGCACTCTGGGCGATGGTAAATTCACCGGAATTTGTGATGGTACCCTAATCATGACTCGCCGCGACTTACTCGCTTCCGCTGCCCTGACCTCTGCCGCTTTCGCCGTGCCGGCCAAATTCCCCAAAGGCAAGGCCGACGCCTGCATTCTGCTCTGGCTCGGCGGTGGCGCCGCGCATATCGACACCTTCGACCCGAAGCGCAAAGGCGACGGCAAAAAGGTCGCGGGTTCTTACTATCACCCGATCGACACGGCCATCAAAGACGTCCAAGTCTGCGAACACCTCAAGCGTACGGCCCCCTTGCTCGACCGCTGCGCCCTCATCCGCACCCTGAGCCACGACATTGTCAGCGAGCATGGCGCGGCGTCCAATCTAGTGCATACGGGCCGCATGCCCAGCGGGACGATTCAGTATCCGTCCATCGGCTCCATCGTTTCGAAAGAGCTCGGCACCAAGGATCCGGCCGTGCCCTCCTACGTCGTGATGGGCTACCCCAACATCACCCGCGACCCCGGCTTCCTGGGCGCCAAGTACGGCTACGTCTATTTAACCCAAACCGAAACCGGTCCCAACGGCTTCGTCCGGCCGCCCGATGTCGACAACCCGCGGCAGGACCGGCGCGAAACCTTGCTGGCCCAAATGCGCCAGAACTTTGAGGATCGTCATCCGCAGGACCAGATCGTGCGCGCGCAATCGGCAATTAGCTCGCAGGGCTTCAAGATGGCCGGTCCCAAATTCGTGAACGTCTTCGATTTGGCCAAAGAGTCCAAGACCATTCGCGAATCCTACGGCGGCGAGTTTGGCCAGCGTTGCTTACTGGCCCGGCGTTTGGTGCAATCGGGCGTGCGCTTCGTGGAAGTATCGTTTAACTTAAATTTCCTCAACGGCTCCGGCTGGGACACGCACAACGACGGCCAAACCAAGCAGCACTTACTCATTCAGGATCTTGACCAAGCCTTTGCCCGCCTACTGACTGACCTTGAAGAAAGTAAGTTACTCGATACCACCTTAGTGGTGATCGCCACCGAATTTGGCCGCCCGCCGGAGTTCGATTCCGGTGGCGGCCGTGGTCACCATGCGAAGGCTTTTAGCGCCGTGCTCGCGGGCGGCGGCTTAAAGACCGGGCAAGTGGTGGGCGTCACCGATGAGCTCGGGGTGGAACCCGTCGGCAAGTCCGTCAGTATCCCGGATTTCCACGCCACCATCCATTGCGCTCTGGGCATCAACCCGGCCAAGAATCTCTTCGCTGGCGACCGGCCGGTGCCCATCACCGACCAGGGCGCGCCGTTGCGAGAGCTCTTTAGTTAGACTAGAGAGTTCATGAGCTCCACACCCTTTCGCCTGGACGGCAAAATCGCCTTGATCACCGGGGGCGCCAGCGGCATTGGCGAACAGATGTCCCAGATCTTTACCGCGGCCGGCGCCGCCGTCATCATCTGCGACGTCAACCGCGAAAAAGCCGAGGCCTTGGCCGCCACCTTGGCCGGTGCCCGCGCCATCGCCTGCGACATCACCAACGAAGAGGCCGTCGCCGCCGCCTACGGCTCCATCGAGAAGCTCGACATCCTGGTGAACAACGCCGGCATCGGTCTGGTGGGCAACGTGGAAGAGACCGCACTGGTAGACTTCCAGCGCATCTTCCGCGTCAACGTCGACGGCCTCTTCCTGATGACCAAGCACGCCCTGCCGTTGCTGCTGGCCGCGCACGGCTCCATCGTGAACCTCGGATCTGTTGCGGGCCTAGTGGGCGTGAAGCGCCGCTTCGCCTACTGCGCCACCAAAGGCGCGGTGGTCGCCATCACTCGCCAGTTAGCTGTCGACTATCCCCAGCAACTCCGCGTCAACTGCATCTGTCCCGGCACCGTCGACACGCCCTTCGTCGAAGGCTATCTCGAGAAGTATCACTCGCACGAGAAAGAGAAAGTCCGCGCCGAGTTGAACCAACGCCAGCCCGTCGGCCGATTGGGCAAGCCCGATGAGATCGCGCACTTGGCCCTTTATCTTTCCTCCGAGGAAGCCGCCTTCGTCAACGGCGCGGTCATCTCCATCGACGGCGGCTGGACCGCCGCTTAGCTTCTAACCCACGATCGCCCGCGCCTCGGCTACTAACTTCTCCAAATGCACCGCACTTACTAAACTCTCCGCGTACAACTTATACAAATTCTCCGTGCCGGATGGCCGCGCGGCGAACCAACCGTTGGCGGTAGTCACTTTTAACCCGCCAATCGCCGCGCCGTTCCCGGGCGCATGGGTCAACTTAGCCGTAATCGGATCGCCGGCTAACTCGGTCGCGGTTACCGAGGCCGCGTCCAGCTTCTTCAGCCGCTCCTTCTGTGCGGGCGTCGCCGGCGTGTCGATGCGGGTGTAATAGGAAACGCCAAACTGCTCAGTTAGTGACGCATAGCGCGCCGCCGGATCGACACCCGCAACCGCCGTCATCTCCGCCGCCAGCAATCCCAGAATCAACCCGTCCTTATCCGTTGACCAAGCTTGCCCACTCCGCCGCAGGAAGCTCGCCCCGGCGCTCTCCTCGCCGCCAAAGCAAACCGAGCCGTCGAACAAGCCCGGAGTAAACCACTTGAATCCCACCGGCACTTCGAGCAACCGCCGGCCGCGCGCCGCCACCACGCGATCGATGATCGAGCTCGACACCAGCGTCTTGCCGACCGCCGTTCTGGCTGGCCATGCGCCACGCACCGCGAGCAGATAGTCAATCGCCACCGATAGGTAATGATTCGGGTTCATCAAGCCGGCCGAAGGCGTCACAATGCCGTGCCGGTCCGCATCGGGGTCACAGCCGAAGGCGATGTCGAACTTGTCCTTCAACGACACCAGCGAAGCCATCGCATAAGGGCTCGAGCAATCCATGCGAATGATGCCGTCGTGGTCCACCGTCATAAAGCCAAACGTGGGGTCCACCGCCGGATTCACCACCGTCAGCGCCAATCCATAGCGCTCGGCAATCCGCGCCCAATAATTCACCGACGCTCCGCCCAGCGGATCGACGCCGATGCGCAAGCCACTGGCCCGGATCGCATCCATGTCGATCACGCTACCTAAATCCGCAATGTACGACCCAGCCAAATCGACGGCCCGCACCTTGGGCAACGCCCGCGGCACGTCCTCGTTATCCCCCGCGATTAACTCATTGGCCCGCCGCTCCACCCAACCGGTGATGTCCGTGTCGGCCGGGCCACCGTTCGGCGGATTGTACTTGAAGCCGCCGTCACCCGGTGGATTGTGCGAAGGAGTAATCACAATCCCGTCGGCCCAATGCGCCGTCCGCCTCGCGTTTTCCACCAGAATTGCCCGCGAAATCACCGGTGTCGGCGCGTAGCCGTCCTGCTCCTGCACCACCACATCGACGCCATTGGCCGACAGCACTTCGATCGCCGTGCGTTCCGCCCAGCGCGATGCCGCGTGCGTGTCCTTGCCCAAAAACAAGGGTCCATCGATGCCCTTACCGGCCCGGTACTCGCAGATCGCCTGCGTAATCGCCAGGATGTGCGCTTCGTTAAAGGTGCCTGCCGGGGGGGTGCCGCGGTGCCCGCTGGTGCCGAAGCTGACATTCGGCGTCAGTGGCCGCACGCCATAGTAGGCGCGTTCCAATTCCGCCACATCGATCAAAAGCGAAGCCGGGGCCCGCAGGCCCGCGAGTGTACTGATAGCCATCCGTCTTATCGTAATGCTAACGTGGGGATTCGCCCTATGACGGGATCTACACCCCATCGCGCCTTGCCCATCGGACTGCGCCACCCACTGCTCAAAACCATTCGCAAAGGCGTCCAAAAAGGCGGCCTCACCGAAGAAGGTCTCGCCATCGCCGAGAGCTTCCATTTGCTCGAAGAGGCCCTGCGCGCTGAGCTCGAGATCGTCGCCGTCGTTGTCTCCGAGTCCGTCCGCTCCACCGTCGAGAGCCGCGTGAAGGGCTTGAATGGCATCCAGCTCTACCACCTGCCGGACCGTGACTTCGACGAACTCGCTTCCACCGAAAATAGCCAAGGCGTCATCAGCCTGGTGCGTCCTCCGGCCTGGACGCTCGATCAGCTTTTCCGAGGCACCGCCCTGGTGATCGTGCTCGACGGCTTGCAGGACCCCGGCAACGCCGGCACCATTCTGCGCTCCGCCGAAGCCTTCGGCGCCACCGGTGTGCTCGCGCTCAAGGGCACCGTCAACCTGCACAACCCTAAGTGCCTGCGCGCCGCCGCGGGCTCGCTTTTCCGCCTGCCTTGCGTGCAAGGCGTGGAGTTGGAGATGGCCCTGGCCGCGCTCGCCCAACGTAAGGTGGAATCCTACGCTACCGTCCCCCACTCGGGCAAGTCGATCTTCCAGGCCGACCTGACCGCGAAGACGGCCTTGATCATCGGCAGCGAAGGCCGCGGCGTCAGCCAGCGTCTGCGCGACTCGGCGATCGACTTAGTCATCCCCACCACCGGCGTCGAGAGCCTGAACGCCGCCATTGCCGCCAGTATCTTGCTTTACGAAGCTCGCCGCCAACGGAGTGGCGTCGCGTGAGTTTATTCCAACCACTTACTCCCGCGCCGGACCTAAAACGGCCTTTAGCGGAGCGCCTGCGTCCTCGCACCCTGGAAGAGTACGTCGGTCAGCAACATATCTTAGGCGAAGGCAAACCCCTCCGCTGCCAAATCGAGCGCGACCAACTCAGTTCCTTAATACTTTGGGGTCCGCCCGGTGTCGGCAAAACGACGCTCGCCAACCTGATCGCCCTCCGCACCCAAGCCGACTTCGTCCCCTTGAGCGCCGTGATGAGCGGCATCAAGGAGATTAAGGAAGTAATGGTGGCGGCGGAAAAAAGCCGTCAATACGGCCGCCGCACCGTGCTTTTCGTTGACGAAATCCATCGTTTCAACAAAGCTCAGCAGGACGCCTTCCTCCCCTACGTCGAACGCGGTGACATTATCCTGATCGGTGCGACGACCGAGAACCCGTCCTTCGAAGTGAACTCGGCGTTACTCTCGCGTTCCAAGGTCTACGCGCTCCAGGCATTAACCACGGCCCAAATCACCGGCTTGCTCGAAAAAGGCGCCCAGTTACTCGACGTAAAGCTATCAACCGACTTACTCGAACAAATCGCGATTTACTCCAACGGCGACGCCCGCGCCGCTTACAACTTACTCGAGTTGGCCGCCGCCACCGCGCAAGATGGCGAAGTCGCCCCCGGTGCCGTCGAGGAGTTACTCGGCCGCAAGCTTACCTTATATGACAAGGGCGGCGAACAGCACTTTAACCTCATGTCGGCCCTGCATAAGTCGGTGCGTTCCTCCGATGCCGACGCCGCCATCTACTGGCTGGCCCGCATGCTCGAAGGCGGTGAGGACCGGCTGTACATTGCCCGCCGCCTGGTCCGCATGGCCATTGAGGATATCGGCCTCGCCGACCCGCGCGCCCTCGAACAATCCATGGCCTGCCAACAGGCGGTGCACTTTCTGGGCGTCCCGGAAC
>Ga0209490_10001684_pt1 | contig 21137 bp, 11 predicted proteins | sample MAT06_FD_187209 | JGI IMG/M metagenome (GOLD analysis project Ga0209490, IMG submission 187209) | Freshwater microbial communities from Lake Fryxell liftoff mats and glacier meltwater in Antarctica - MAT-06 (SPAdes) (version 2) | ecosystem: Environmental > Aquatic > Freshwater > Ice > Liftoff... | reverse complement strand
CGACGGCGCGTTCACAATCCCTCGCGGCCCATACCCGAACACGCTGAGCCCGTGGGGCCTGCTCGATGTTGCAGGGGGGACGGGGGAATGGACGGAGAGTTACCGAACGGGGAGCTTTGGTGTTCGTGACCGAATTTGGGAAGGCACATATTGGAATGATTCTCAAGGCACACTCGACAGAATAAACGTACACGCCGCCGAGTTCCCCAACATCGGCTCGTACGCGAATGGTTTTCGTATCGCGAGTTCTGTCCCTGGCCCGTGCTCATGCATTCTGGGGCTAGGTGTGTTCCTGCATTATGGGTGCAAACGACGCAGAGTGCGTCACGCTTCAAGACATCTTTGACTTCCGCGGAGCCTGCTTCGGGGTCCGTGCTGGCTCCTGCCAGTGAGCATCGGAGGTGGTCAATTAAGACATGATCATTAGGCAAACTCCAGCCCATCAAGAGCTTGGCGGGCGGCACCGAATACCCTTAACAGGGGGTATTCGTAAGGAGGCACCAAAAGATCCCCACCCACCAAACCCCAGATAGCCTTCGGCACAGGGCTCAGCATTTGGCGTAGATTCGGAGTACGCCTGTCGGGCATGGGTGAAGACACCCAGAAGGCAGGCTGCCGGGAAGTTGGCCGGGCCATGAAGGGCTTGATGAAACCGACAGGTTGGAGGGGGCGTATCGCACCCGTTCGACCATCGTGCTTCGGTCATGGGTACGGATGGGGTGCGGATAGGTTGTGGGGAGGGCGGGGGGAACCTTGGGTGGACTTGCAGGGCGGGGCGGGTTCGGCTAGTCTGCTGCCACAAAGGTTTGGTCGGGGGAGGGGCAAGTTGGGATGGCAGCCGGGTTGATGAAAGAAATAAAGGCTTTCCGCCGCGCCGCGGTGGAAAGCCGAGCAACAATGGCGGCCCTGCCCTGGATGTGAGGGGCGAGTGGTTTGGCGAGGGTCGAACCGAAGGCCGCAAAGACGGTTGGGAATTCAGATCGGCTGACACGATCAGAGTTCCCGTGCCGGACGGGCCTGAGGAGAGCCTTGTCGAAACCCCAAGCCCAAGTGACAAGGGTCCGTAGCCGTAACTAAACGGCTCCGAACCACCGTTGACCGGGAGTTATGATGATGCCGCGTCTTACCAGCCGTCGCCCAAGCCTGTGGTCCCGAATCCGATCCGCGGCGGGAATATCCGCACCGAGCAACCGTCGCTCGAGCTCTGGCAAGGCCGCGCGCCTTGCCCATCTGGCGGGTCATGAGATGGGGGCCTCATCGTTCGAGGCTCTCGAGCAGCGGCAGTTGCTCTTTGCCTTGACGATTCAGCCTGACAGCGTGAACCCGGCGAGCGGCCTTGGTCGGGCCGAGGTGACCTTCGGCTACACGCTTCCTTATCTGTTTACCGAGCTTCCCGCCGCGGATGGCGGAATGCCCGAGACCGTGGTCGAAGAGTTTGCCGACGAGATGGACCAGTGGACAACGGCCAACCCGCCCGTCCCGCCCAACGGCACGACCTTCAATACGTCTGAGTTCAGGATCTCGTATCGGGCCCAGGCACAGAACGCTGTTCAGTTGCTCTACCCAACCGGCCCGACCGCGGTTCCGGGTGTGGCCGACCTGGGGGCGCAGGGTGCCAGCGACCGCGACCTTGGACTTCAGCTTGTCGGCAACGATCAGGTGACATTTACGTTTACGCGCGGCGGCATGCAGGGTCAGGGTGGCACGCCCCGCCCGAGCACCAATGTTCAGTTTACAGTTCGCAGCGAACCAGGTCGGGCTGGTGTTTACACGAGTGATGGTGACGGCCTCCGAACGACCGCCAACGGCACGCGCGTTGAACTGCTCCGCAACGGCATTGTCGTTCAGACACTCACCGGAGCCCAGCTCGCCGCCACGGCCACGACCTTTGATCCGACCACCGTCGGGTTCCAGATCAACTTTAACAGCGGGTTCGATTCGTTCCGCTTCTCCGCGGCCAATCAGAACGACACCGGCGCGTACGCCGACAACTTCATCATTGATGACATTACGACCACGTTCCCCAGCACGCGGTTCGGCGACTTCGTCAGCGGCCACATCGTTGGCGCCACGGTGGTCTTCATAGGCCCGGCCGGGGCCACCGCGCGGTTTCTTGATCTGTACGGGCGAGAGATGATCGCCACCACCAACCTCGGTGTGCCCGATGGTGCCGATGGGAATCCCGATGTCGATGCAAACGGCGATGGCATCCCCGATTTCAACGACGGCATCGGCAGGATCGAGATCACCGGTGCGAATGCGAACTCTGCGATCACGATCGTGGGCGGCGATTTCCAGGATCCACAGTTCTATCCGACCGGCCCAGAAGGCTTTCTTGATTCGTTGGAAGGGCTCGGTTTCGGCTATGACCTGACCAACGACAACCCTCCGTCGGTCATCGGCCTTCCCGATCTGAACGGATCGGTCGTCATCGGTTCGCCCTACGTCCGCAACCGCCAGAACACCAACACGTATCTGGCACAGCCAGCGGTCCCTCCCGCCAACCAGCTTTTCCTGAATCCCGACCAGGGCATCTTTGTCCGGGGCTCATCGTTCGGATCCGTGCAGATCCACGGCATTGTGCACGGATCAAGCGCCTTTGAAGGTTCACTCGATCGGTACAACGCCTCTGTGCAACTCGGCTCGGTGAGCGTGGCCGGTGATCTCGGCCAGTTTATTATCGCGTCTGATGCCGGATACTGGGAGTCGGATGATGCCGATTTCACCCGCAGCGTCGGCGCGAGTCTGACCGTCGGGCGCACGGTTCGAGAGATCGTTGTTGCAGGCCGCAACTCGATGAACATCCAGGTTCTTGCGGATATCAACAACCCCGCCCGGCCATCGCTGAGCTTCCTTAACTACAACGAACGCGAAGTGGTGTACGGCTTTGACCCGGCAACGGTCGATGGCCCACGCGTCACACTGGTGACATCAACACTCCGCAACGGTACGGGCAACTGGAACGACCGGACCCGCTCGCTCGGCCAGGCCGCGTTCTATGGAAGCGGGTACTTCCGCAATGATGCCCTCACCAGTGCCGAGTTCATCGGATACAACGGCACGGCCGTGCGCGTTCGCGGTGCCCTGGGCGGAGCCGACCCTGTCAACAACGCCATAGACATCGCCGATGTCTTCGCGTTCGCAGCCGACCCTACGCGCGAAGTGGTGATCGAGGCCGACACGGTGCGATTTGACTATGTCCGCATCGTTGATCGCAACGGCATCCCGATCGCGGCGAGCGATGCCGGGGCCGCCGGACGCGGGCCCGGTGGCAACACCGGTGGCTCAGCAGTGCTGCGCTTCCGCCCCGACCATGCCGATGTCTACTACCTCGTTCTCAACGCCCGCCCCAGCGACTTCAACATCGACTTTGGCTACGACTTCCTCCTCTCGGGCATGGCCCCAACCACCGTTGGGGCCGTGACTTCCGGTGCGGGCACCGGATCCATGATCTTCACCCTCAACTCCGGCTCTGTGGGTGCCATCCGGCCCGGCGTAGGGTTCCTCGATGGCGGCAATGGGCAGAACAGTCCGAACGTCGCCATCAACTCCACGCTCAGTGATGACGACCTCATGCAATGGGGCAACGCCAGCATCAGCATCCCGGGCAATCTCTACAGCATCTTCGCCGGCGGTGATATCAAGGGCGCAACCGTGCTGGTCGGGCGCGACTTCGGCACGCTGGTCACCGGTCGTTCGCCCATCGTCGGATTGAACGCCGACGAGGGCGACCTGAGCGTCTTCAATCTGCGCGTCGGTCGCAACATCGGTATCCTGGACATCACAGGCGGGCTCGGTGTTGATCAGGATCCTGAAGGCAATGCCGACGAGCGCGGGCTTGCTGTGGGCATTCGTTCGGGCACGGCGGGTGGACAGGGCAACATCGGGCAGATCCTCGTTGGCTCCTACGTCAGCGGCACGGCCGTCGCTGTCACAACCTCTTCCAACTCCACCCTTGATCAGTTCATTGTTCGCGGCAATTTGGTCGGCTTTCCCGGCGGCGACTTCGTCACAACGCCCGGAGAAATCTGGGATGGCACACCCATCTTTACTTTGGGTGGCGGTTCCGACGTTCGCTTCGTAGACTTTGGCCTGATCCAGGATGACATCAACAGCGATGTCAACCGCCAGCTCAACTACAACCAGTCTCTGGAGTTTGTTGATGATGCGGGCGCGACCTTCACCATCAGCATCTCTGGTGGAACCGCGCTCGGCAATGCTTCCCGCGCCGAAATCCGCAGCCTCCCGATCAATGGGTCTGAGGGTGTCGCGGTCGGGCGCATCAATGTGCGACTCGAGGCTGGGGCAAGCCTCTTCATCACCGCCACCGGTGCCGGATCTTCGGGCGATGCGGGCGCGACGATCAGCATCGGCCGCATCGTGGTCAATGTCATCGCAGCCGGAGGTGTTGCACCCCCGGCGGCCAACCAGATTGTCATCTCCGATGCTCCGGGTGTGATCGCCGAGATCGATGTCGGACTTATCGAAATCGTGGGCGCGCTGGCCAACATCACCAACAGCACGGTTGGTCGGAACCTTCGCGCGGGCGATATCGTCGCGATCGATGCCGGTGGCCTTTCCACCATCACGGTCTCCGGCAGTCTGGGGCGCACGCAGACCAACGGGGCAGGTTCGCAGCTGCTAGGCCCGTTCCTGGGTATCGGCATTGCAGGTAACGCTGTTCGAGGCCCCATCCCCGTTAATCCCGCCGCGGAAAGCGGTGATCGTCTGGGAAGCGAAGGAGCCGACTGGGACACCGCTCAGATTCTCAATCCCATTCTCCTGACAGACTACATGGCGCCGAGTCCGCTCGAAGACCTCGGCTCGCCGGTCGATTTTACACTCAACGGCGTCATTGTTCGTGGCGGCGACCTTGTCTCGGTTCGCGCGGGTGGTGCGATCGGCGATGTGATCCTTGCCAACGGTCACCTTCTGAGCGTCGTCGCCAACTCCGATGGTGTTCGTCCCTTCGGCGCGTTTGAAGGTATCGTCGGCACTTTGTACGCCGATGTCATCAACACGGTTGATGTCGGTGATGGTCTCCTTGGCACTGGCCCAGGCCCGTTTGCTCAAGCGGGCATCTTCGCCAACGAAGAGATCATTTCCGTCACCGCGACGCGCGTGCCCAACGCGGTGATTCGCGGCACGATCGTCGCAGCCGACATTGACAATGCTCCCCGCACTCAGGTCGGCACCGCCAACCCGGTCAACATCGGTGCTGCGGTCGCGGGATTTGGCTCCTTGATTGTCAGCAACGGCATCGTCGATGGACTCCTCCTCCACTCGATGTCCATCGAAAGCTGGTGGAGCAGCCTCCGCGTACGCGACGTTGTTCAGTATCGCGGCGATATCAACGCCGTCACCCTCACCAATACGACGCTCTTCCGTTCCGAACTTCAGGCAAACCTCGTCAACACCGTATCGATCACCGGTGGAGCCTACGACGCAACATCCATCCAAGCCGTCGAAAACATTGCGCTGGTTACCGCCGATGATTATCGCAACACGACCATTCTTGGTGAGCCGGGAGAGTTCCACGCCAACTCGATCCGTGCAACACGGAACTTGGGGTCGGTCATTACCAATGGCCTCATCAACGACATGGCCGATCTCTTCATCGGAGTATCGGGCATTGTCAACGGTCGAATCGCCGCGGGCAACCTCATCCGCGTCGATATCAACGTCGCCAACATCATCAACCAAATCTCCGCCACCACCGATGCCAAGTCTGTGACGGTCGTCAGCGGACGAGTACGCAACTTCAACGTCGGTCGCAATATCCGACAGACTTCGCTCACGATTGCGGGTCCCCTTGAAAATATGACCGCGGGCGGAGAGATCACCGGTCTGGTTGTCCGCAGTTCAGGCCCCGACGGACGAATCGGCACCATCCGCGCCATCGGGCGCATCACGGGCGATTTCCAGACCTCCGGCCCCATCACCACCATCGAGTCGGTCAACTCGGATATCTCCGGTACCATCGTCGGCACCGATGTCGATGTCAACGTCGGAACCCTTCGCGCCGGGCGCGACGTTCTGATCGACCTTCAGATCCCCGGCAACGCAAACTCCATTATTGCTGGGCGCAATGTTGGTCGCGCCATCGATGGCAACGATCGCGCCCTCGATATCCGCGGCAACCTCGGTTCGGTCACCGCGGGCGGACAGATCTTCTCCGACCTGCTCATCGGGCAGAGCATCACCGGCACCATCACCAACGGCCGCTCGGTTGGCAAGCCCGGCAACGATCAGGTCGGCTTCGGCGACATCATCGCTTTCGGCCGCATCAACTCGCTCAGTTTCAACGGCGACTTCAACGGCAACATCTCAAGCCTCTCCGGCGGCATCGGGACCATCACCATCACCAACGGTTCATTCCGCCAAGGGAAGTTGATCAAGGCCCTCGACGGTTCGATCGGCACCATCAGCATCATCGGTGGCGATCTGCTGGGCGACATCTTCACCGATGGCTCCATCGGTCGCATCGAGTTGCTGACCGGCGCCGACGGGTTCAGGAGCCAGATCGGCCTCTCCAACACCAAGCTCAACTCAACCAGTGTCGACGCGTTCCGCAATCAGCTTCCGCCCGACACCAACAAGACCGCCAATCGCGATGGGCCGCGCATCACCGCGGGTCAGGATATCGAGAGCATCTTCCTCCAGAGCGGCACCATCTGGGAGTCGGTCATCTCCGCGGGCCGCGTCATCCGTGATATCACCATCAATGGCGGCGGCTTCCGCAGCGATCGTTTCACCTCCGCCACATCCTCCTTCGTCATCGCTGGTGATCGAATTGAACGCGTCTCCGCCAGCAACAACAGCGACCGCGTCGCGTTCATCGCCGGTATCACAGGTCTCGGCGAAGACGATGCCGTCGGCGGACTTGGTGGCGCGGCCGATGTGGTGAAGGAAGGCTCGATCGGCTCGATCAACCTCCGCGGCAATCGCAACCGCAGCATCATCGTTGCCGCTGGTATTAATGCCGGTGGCGATGGGCTCTACAACACCGGCGACGAAGTGCGGGCCTCGGGCATATCGAACATCACATCGGTTCAGTTGAACGGCGCACGCACCAGCTCCGTCTTCGCCGATGGCTCCATCGGCTCCACCAGCGGCGGTCCCGGTCTCACCGTCCGTTCCGATGGCAGCGGCCTCTCTCCCGCCGAGCCTGCACGCTACAGCCTGCGCACCAGCGGCGCGGTCGAGCTCTCGCCCGGTGTAATCTTCAGCTTCTCCACGCCGACCAACCAGCGCGGCACACTCCTGTTCACCGGCCCGGGTCGCGCCTTCTTCGATTCGGCGCTCAACCGCGTCATCCTCAGCGGCACAACCTCCGCCAGTTCCCTCACCGTGCAGGGCCGTCGCAACGGCCGTGACAACTCCAACGCCAACCTCCTCGACTTCAACATCCTCGGCAACAACAACGCCGAGATCGGCTCGCTCAACGTCAGGGCCAGGCTGCAAGGTGACTCGAACATCTTTGTTGACGGCGGGATCAACTCGCTCTTCATCAACCGTGCCAACACCTCGGGCATTATCGGCGCTGGCGGCGACATCGCCTCCTTCACCGTCGCCACATACGATGCGGGCAACGCCCTTGGCCGTATCGTCGGGCTCTTCCAGGTCAACAGCAACTTCGGCAGAATCGCCGTGCTGAACGAAGCCACCGCATCGTTCCTTGACCTCACCACGCTCAGTATCCGCAACGCGGTTGCCGGCGCAATCAGTTCAGATTACGACATCGATACCGTCACCGTCGGTTCGATCAACACCGGCGGCATCCGTTCCGGCGGCACCATCGGCCCCGTCACCGCCAACACGCTCAATGTCGCCACCATCTCCGCCCGCGATGCCATCGGCACCATCAACATCGCCGGCGAGGTTCGCGATTCGTCCATCTCTTCCGGTGTCGATCTCGGACGCGACGCCGCGTTCGGCGGCACAGGTTTGAACTCCGACATCGTCTCCAACGGCACCATCGGCCCCATCAACATCGCCGGTGCTTTCCCCGAGTCGGATATCTCCGCCGGTGTCTATCGCGGCCCCGATGGCTTCCTCGGGACCGCCGACGATCGTGCATCCGACGGCCGCTCGGCCATCGGCCTTGTCACCATCGGTGGCCAGGCCGTCGGTTCAAACATCAACTCCGAGCAATACCGCATCATCTCCACAGGTTCGATCAACAACGTGCTGGTTGCAGGCAGCGATCTCGAGTTCCGCGGCAACTTCGCCGTTCGTCAGCTCGGGGCACTGCCTGTTCCCGTCACCGTGACCGATCTCAACATCTTCGAGGACAGCCGCATCTACCGCGCGCAGTTCTCATTCAATCAACCGATCGATGCCAGCACATTCGCCGCCGCCCTCTCGATCGCCGAAGTCCGCAACAACGGCGCAACCATCATCGGCCTCGCCGAAGGCATCTCCGCCGACTACACCGTCCGGTTCGATTCCAACACCAACATCGGAACCATCACCTTCAGCCGCAACGTGACCGATCGAAACCTGCCGCAGCAACTCGGTGTGCCCGCGGCCGGTGTCTTCCGCTTCATCCTCTCCGGCACGATCTTCCGCGGGGCCAGCCAGGGTGTCATGCTTGATGGCAATGGCGATGGTACAACCGGCGATGATTTCTCGGAAGATGGCATCGTTGGCGATGCGGGCGACAAGATCGTCTCGGGAAACCCCACCTCCCTCCCGACGATCGATTTCTATGCCGCCAGCGACCTGAACCTGTTGCTCGATTCCAACTACAACTCCGACAACAACCCTGATGTCAACACCACCTACACGCTTCGCGGCACGATCGGCGATCACCCCGACGCCAACGCCGATACCTTCCGCATCGGCAGCGATGTTGATCTTTACCGTATCACGCTTCGCGCAGGTCAGGTCTTGAAGCTCGGGCAAATCGGCGGTGTCGCCCAGGGCGCGTTCCGCGCTGTCTTTGACGCAACCGGCAACATCATCGCCAGCAACTCGTCCGCGGGCCCGGGGTTGGTCACGAGTGCTCTGTTCACCAGTCTTCCCGCCAACTTGAGCAACGACGTCACCGCCACCTCTGAAGTGCAGTACCTCGTCAACCAGACCGGCACCTACATCATCGCCGTCTCCGGCAGTGATCCTGAGGCACTCGATATCGCCAGCGACGATTCGGTACCCAACGCCATTCCGGTGGCCGGTGCCATCGGCGCCTATTCATTCACCGTTCAGGTCTTCGATGATGGCAACACCGGCTTCAACGGTGACACCGATTCGGGCAACGGTTCCTCGGTGGTCAATGCACCCCTCCCCCTTGAGTTTGCAGGTTCAGACGGACAGTTCGGAACAGTTGACGATGTTTCCGTCTTCAACACAGGTCGGTTCAGCTTCACGCTCGACCGTGGCCCCGATGGTCGGCCCAACACCGCCGACGACATCGTCTCCGGCTCCGATGATGGCGAGATCGTCTCCAGTCGTCGCAGCGGCTCAGATGGTCAGTGGGGCACGACCGACGATGTTGTCCGTGCCGTCGTGAGTGGTGCAATCGGTCTCCCCGGCGGTGCCGGCGTGCCCAACGAGATCGCCCCCGATGCCGATGTCTACCGCCTCAACAATGGCCAGCCGATCGCGCCCGGCACTCGCATCCGCCTGACCTTCCGACTCACCGATACTGGCGGAACCATCGGTCTTTCCTCCGGCCTTGGTGCGAATGTCGGCAATGTCCAGATCGCGGTCTTCGAGACCCCTTCGGACACCGGCTTTGCCGATGCCAAGCTCGTTGCCTCGCCCTCCGAGTTTCTGCCGATCGGCGGACAGACTCCGCGATCATCTTCCGATGGCAACAACAGCTACGGCTACGACTCAGCCGGCGATTTCTTCATGGAGCTGGTCCTCCCAGGCTCGCTCGACAACACCGGCATCAATGTCCCCGCCGCCTACGCCGCGTATGTTCAGGGCTCACTCCGCAGCGACTACACGCTCGAAATCCTCACGCAAGGCACGGGCTCCATCACACGATCAAGCCAGAACGTCCTTATCGAAACCCGTGGCGGCTTTGTCGATTGGCTCGAAACCTCCGGCCTTGTCACCAACATCGATGCCTTCACAACTTCCGTCCTCGGCTTCGCGGGCCAGATCAACGGCATCGATGTGGATGATTACGTGCTCGCGGCCGTCATCAACAGCCTCAACGACCTCTTCGCCGCCGCCAACGTCAACATCGTGATCTCGAACGATGCCTCCACCTTCGAGGGTCAGGATTTCTCAACCGTCTTCCTCGCCGGCAACACCGAGCCCAGCGTCTTCTTCAACAACGAGAGCTACGGCGTGAGTGAACACGTCGATATGCTCAACATCGATAAGAATGACCAGGCCGTCGTCTTCCTTCCCTCGCTCGCTCTGCTCGGAAATGATCCGAGCCAGCCCGGCATCGACAACCTCTCCCGTGCCCTCACCGCCGCGGTCGGTCGTCGCATCGGCGAGCTCATCGGCCTCCGCATCACCAATCCCACCGGCAGCAACTCCAGCCCGGTCTCGATCATGGCCTCCGACTCGGTCACCAACAATCCCGGCATCGGCGGTGTCTACGGGTTCACAAACACCAACAGTGTTCTCTCAGGCTTGCTTGATTTCAGCGACAGCACCAACTTCTTCCTCGGCAACCAGAACAGCCTCCAGCTCCTGCAGCGCATCCTCGCCCCTCGTGCCTGATCGTCCTTCAAGCCTGACCGTCCTTCAAGCCTGACCGCCCTTCAAGCCTGATCGTCCTTCAAGCCTGATCGTCCTTCAAGCCTGACCGCCCTTCAAGCCCCATCGCCCTTCACCTGTCACGTTCAACCTCCACACCACAGACCTTCACAATGCAGAGGGCCCGGGAACAAACTCCCCGGGCCCTCGTTCATTCCCGCCCGCACGAATACCATCTCCCAATGCCCCCTCGCGATAAAAATCCGTTCACATCCCGATCGTCCTCCAACGATGCGCCCAACCAAAACCACGTCCGTCTCCAGCGGGTCATGGCCGATGCCGGCGTCGCCTCGCGCCGTGACTGCGAGCAGATGATCACGCAAGGGCTTGTCGAGGTGAACGGTGAACGCGTCGATCACCTTCCTGTCTTTGTTGATCCGCTCAACGACCGCATCGTTGTCGATGGTCGCGCGCTCAAGCCCCTCCGGAAAGGCGCGCAGTCCTCATCCGACGGTCGCGGCGTGCTCCCGGGCCGAACCTACGTCATGCTCCACAAGCCCGACCGCGTTCTCTGCACCACCAGCGACGACGCGACCGACCGCAGCGGCGTCTCACTCGGCGGCGGCCGCACCACCGTCTCCGAACTCGTGCAGCATCCTTCCGGCGCACGCCTCTACCCCGTGGGCCGTCTCGAGTACCATTCCACCGGACTGGTCCTCATGACCAACGATGGCGCGCTCGCCGACCGTTTGACCCACGCACGCTACGGCGTCACCCGAACCTACCGCGTCACGATCAAGGGTCACGCCTCCTCCGAACTCGTCCGCGATCTGCGCCGCCGCGTCGCCGCCGATGAGGCCGCGCCCGAGCCACCGCCCGTCGCCGGTCGCATCGTTCGCGGCCGCCGCGTCGGTCCCGATACGTCCGAACTCGCACCGAAGGACTCGGTTCGCATCGTTCGCACACCCGTCGCCGCCGGTGCCGATAGCCAGGTCTTGGCCTCCGCCAACACCGTGATCGAGATCACCCTTCGCGAGGGCAAGAGCCGGCAGCTCCGTGCCATCCTCGAACAGATGGGCGCGCTCACACGCAAGCTCACCCGCGTCGGCATCGGTCCCCTCCGCCTTCGCGGCGTAGCGCTCGGTCAATGGCGCGATCTCACCCGTGACGAAGTCGCCATGCTCATGCAGGCCGGCGGTCTTTCCGATACACCCCTCCCGCGCCCGCGCCCTCGTCCGCCCGAGAAGCGTGCCCCCGCCCGCACAGTGGTCCGCACGGGCGACCGCTACACCCCACGCGAAAAGCCCGCGCCCAACTCACGCGGAAACTCGCGCGATACGCCCCGCGACAAACCACGCGACAACCCCCGCAACAGCACCCGCGAGAACCCGCGCGCCAGTTCATCCGCCAACACCCGCTTCAACCCCCGCGCCAAGCCGGGCAACAGGCCCAGCAGCAAACCCACCGGGAAGCCTTCTCGCAGTCCCGGTACAGATCGTGGAGATCGCCGCCGGTGAACTTTCGCCCGCGAATCCTCTCTTCGGTAAAGTCATTCGACCCCACAGTGCGGGTCCTGCGCGATACGGCGATGGATGCCCAACGCTCGCGGCTGCCGCAGATGGCGGCCGCGCTCAGCTACCGCACCATCTTCGGGCTTATCCCCGTGCTCGCCATCGGCCTGTGGATCCTCCACGGCATGGTCGCCAAAGACAAGATTGCCAGCTTCATCGACAAGGTTGCCGGGCTTGTCGGTCTCAAGGGCATCAATGTCGATCCAAAGCTTGTCGGTCCGTCCCCGCCCGAATCGACCTCGCTCGATCCCTGGATCAACGATGTCCTCGCGCAGGTTGACAAAATCTCCTTCGAGGCGATCGGCATGGTCGGGTTGGTGATGCTGCTCTACGCGGGCATCGCGATGGTTGTCGAAATCGAGCGTGCTTTCAACCAGATCTACGGTGTCCCGATCGGTCGCTCATGGACGCGCCGACTGGTGATCTACTGGGCACTCCTCACGCTCGGGCCGATCTTTCTCTTTGCCAGCTTCTATCTCCAGCAACAGCTCCCATCAATCGCCGCGAAGTGGACCTACACCGGCAGTGAGTTTCTCACTTCGGTCTTGCTCACACTCGGCCAAGCCACGCAATACCTGATCTCCGTCGCGCTCCTGCTCATTGTTTATCAGGTCGTGCCCAACACCAAGGTCAAGTTCTGGCCCGCTCTTTGGGGCTCGCTCGTCGCCGCGATGGTCTTTGAAGCTGGCAAGTTCGGTTTCGCCAGATACGTCGCCTTCTCCGCCAGCGCCAACTACGCCCGTCTCTACGGCTCGCTCGCCCTCATCCCGCTCTTCCTTTTCTGGGTCTACCTCACGTGGATCATCGTCCTCTTCGGTCTCCAACTCACCTTCCAGCTTCAGCACGGACGCGCGAAGACCCGCGCTCAGCCCATCATGGATCTCGGCCCCACCATCGTCGAGCCTACCGGTGCCCTCACCGTCATGACCGCGCTCGCCCGCGCCTTCGCCGATGGCCAGACGCTCGATGCTCCAGCCATCTCCGCCCAGAACCGCATCGCCGACCCCATCGTCCGCCTCATCCTCTCCCGACTCTGCGAGCGCACGCTCGTTCACCGCCTTGAGTCATCGCCCGCGCGCACCGAGGTCACCGAACCTTCGTTCACACTCGCGCGTGCCCCGAGCACCATCCGCATCGCCGATCTGCTCGATCTCGGGCACGAACTCGCCTCGCGAGACCACAACGGCGATTCCACCACCATCCCCGACCCCCTCATCGACCGCTTCCACCGCGCCCAGATAGCCGCCGCCGGCGACGACACCCTCGCCGATGTCGTTCCCACCAAGTCCCCCCTCCCAGAGGGCGGGGACCAGCGGGAGGGCGAAAGCCTTCAGCAGAAAAGCCTTCATCATACGTGAGGCCGTCCAACTCCCCCCTTCATGTCCAACCCCTCTCACTGCCCTACGCTTCCACGACCACTGAAAGGACCTCTTATGGCCCGATACCCGTCGAAAAATCCCTTCGCGCCCGCCGCGATCATCCTCGCGACCGCGGCCGCCCTCACCGGGCTTTCCGGCTGCTACGAGCGTGTCGTCGGGGCCAAGGGCTTCGGTGCCGATCAATACAACGTCGCCGAGCCGTATCAGGAATCCGGCACCGTCGATGAATGGATCTTCGGCACCCCCAACCCCGCCAAGCGCAAGACCAACCACACGTTGCTTCCTGGAGGCTAGCCCTGTAGCGACGCTTTGAAGCACGAAGCCCTCTACTTTCTCCCAGTATGGAATGGCCGATGCAAAGCGAAATCGCACGTCCGCAGACTCGCAGCTATGATGGGCCTAGAGAGTAAAGTGATTGTAAATTCCTTTCATCCCGTAGCCCCAGGCACCACTCCCGAAAACCGAGAGTGGCTTCGTGAAAGATCGAGCTTTCAGGAAAGCCTCAGGCAGGTCCGGGCGGAGATATTTCGCAGCGGTAAGATTCTCGGGGCAAATGGCACATCCGTTGAGGTTTGGCCGATAGGGCTAACCGATTCTCGTGGACAGATCCTCAGAGAACTCGTTGTTCGTGAGCAGGCGAAATCGTGCATCGAAACAGGGATGGCATATGGAATGTCGACATCATTCTTGATGGAAGGCTGCCTTGAATCGCATTGCCAAAGGCCATCGCATAGCGATCCACTGGTTACTTCCATTGATCCGTTTGAGACTTCGCAATGGGGATCGGCCGGGAAGTTGCAACTGAAGAACGCATCGGTTGAGAAATTCCACGCGTTGCATGAGATGTGCTCAGAGCTGGTCTTACCACGACTTGTGCTGAATAAGGAGAGCTTTGATTTCGCCTTCGTTGATGGCGATCATCGATTTGAACATGCCGTCTTGGACATTTTTTACTTTCGCAGGCTACTTGGGCCAGATCGATTGATAGTGGTTGATGACGCCTGGATGCCTTCTGTCCAAAAGGCCTGTCATTTCTTCGTGTCGGCGGATCTTTGTAAGGCTGAGACGTATGGACTTGGAGATGCTGAGGCGAAGTTCATAGTCTTACGAGTTACGTCGAAGGGAGACTGCAGAGAATGGGATCATTTCCGCGACTTTTGAAAGGTATATCCCGTGAACATTAGAATGTACTGCTTTTGTGTGATTGCAGCGGTTTGGGGCGTAGCTGTTCCTGCATTGGCTGCTGATATCACTGTCAATACAAAGGCGAGCTTTCTTAGTGCCTGCGAGATCGATACGGGCGCTCAATCGCCGCTTGTAATCACCTTATCCGATTACAATATTTCTCCTGGATCTGTCATTCGACTTGCGCAAATTGGTGATGCAAGAACCGGATTTAGTTCTCCAAACAACACTGATATCTTTAGTCGCGGACTTATGGGAGCGTTCAGCGCTTCAACTACTATCGCAGACCCCTCGAACCTAAACAGGATCACGGGCGCACTTGACGCTGGCGTGGACACTGTTACTCCAATGGCATGCGAAGGCGCAAGTCAAGCCATTTCGTCGGATGTTTCCTACGATTTTTATATTGCCGGATCTGCTGCACAACTAATGCCACTTGGCACTACGTATACTGACATCCTAGTTCCCACCGGCGCAGTGTATCTTTTTGTATGCATGTATGACTCATTTTATGGCGACAACAGCGATCCTGATTCTGATTTTATGCTTCGGCGAACATCCACTGCATGTCGAGGCGATTGGAATAACAGCGGGTCGATATCCGTGCAGGACATCTATGACTTTGAAACCAGCTACTTTGCAGGTAACGGCGACTTTAACCAAAATGGTTTGACAAGTATTTAAGATTTGTATGACTTCCTCACGGCGTATTTTACCGGCTGCAGTTGAAGGATGGTGCCGTTGTTGATACATGGATTCTAGTGTGGTTTGGTTGTCCATTTCGATCCTTAGAAATTGCCTATCTGCGTGAACCATTCTTCAGACTGATGAGGTAGAACATATGGGCCTCGAAGCCGCCATCCCCGTAGACGGATTTCTCACCACCAACCTCCAGCGGGTCATCAACTGGGCCAGGCGTTCATCGCTGTGGCCCATGCCATTCGCCACCGCCTGTTGCGGCATCGAACTGATGGCCGCCGCTTCGAGCCGTTACGACCTCGCGCGCTTCGGGATGGAGCGCATGAGCTTCTCGCCGCGACAGGCCGACCTGCTGATTGTCGCCGGTCGCATCGCGGTCAAGACGCTCCCCGTCCTTCAACGCATCTATCTTCAGATGACCGAGCCCAAGTGGGTCATCTCGATGGGCGCGTGCGCCTCAACCGGTGGTGTCTTCGACACTTACGCCGTCGTGCAAGGCTGCGACCAGTTCATCCCGGTCGATGTCTACATCCCCGGTTGCCCGCCCCGTCCCGAGCAGTTGCTCGAAGGCATCATGGCCATCCAGCGCCATATCGACCAGCAGGGCATCCCGCCCACCGGCCCCAACGGCAAGCGCATCCCCCTCGGCATCGCCCTCGAACCGACCCACAGCGTGCGCCCACAACCCGTCGGCCTCACCGTCGGCGGGGTCTGATCAAGTACCGACACCCGACCCATGCCATCATCGGGTAATGGGCAATCTATCAATCTTGCACGATCAATCTTGCACAACCAATCTTGCACGACGTTGATCAGGCCGGTTTCGCCACCATCAACTTCATCCTGCGCGCAGCCAAGGTGTTGAAGGTGAGGGTTTCAGACTTGGTACAGGACCGCTCGACAAGCCCTCATGAGTCCTGCCTCACTTCGGCCACATCGCCGCGAACACCGCGCCCGTGCCCAGTCCATACAGCACACCATCAAGCACGTGCATGGTCATTGTGCGCGCCGACTGGCCGAACCACACACCGTTCGGGATGAACGCAAAGCAATACGAGAGCACGCCCGCCGTCCCGAGCACTTGCAACACCTTGCTGAACCCCGCGCCCGGCGCGAGCGTCAGCGAGCCGATGTACCCGATCAGCCCGCTCACCACCAGAAAGACCGCAAACGTCACCAGCATGTTCCTCGCCATGCTTACCTTCTCAGGCCAGATGCTCAAGTGACCACGCGGCCCATCGGCCCACTGTTTCTTGAACTCCGGAGTCTTGGTCTCATCATGGTTCGACACAAACGGAAAGCCGTATGTTCCGGGCGGCAATCCCAGCGGCCCAACCGCCGCGCTGAACCGAGTCTCATCGGGAAGCCTGCTGTAGTCGTTCTTGTGGTGCGGCATGGCCATCCAGATGATCGCGCTTGCGACCCACACCGCTGCGGCCGAGACCAGGATCGGCAACCACAACTGAGCAATCGGGATCATCGACCACCTCCATTTGCACGGTCAGCAGTGAATGGAAACATCCTTCAGAGCGTAGTGGTTTATCACATCCAGACCCGTGTGGCAAACGCGCATCCTCAGATGCGTCGGCACGGGACGGTTCGCCAGACAGCAACGCCTGAACGGGTAGCGTGCGGCGTGCATCGCGAGCGTGTTCCCGTGCGATATACCCCTTCGACTCCCCTCCCCCTCTTCCTCCCCCGAACGCTGACATGAGTTGCAAATCTGAGCGGATACGAACATAGACAGACACCTAAGTAGATGCATCTACTTAAGTGTCTGGTGGAAACAAAATGAAGTACCGAAGAACTGATACAAACTCATAATCGTTGAAACACGAGACGCTCGATGGCGAGCAAGTCAAGTCATTCTGGCCCCGCGATCACGCCGTCTTTGCGGCACGGGCTCCTGACCAGCTTTCACCACTCCCGCCGCCTACTTCTTCGCCGGCACCACCGCCGCCCGCTCAAGCGCACGCCCGATGGCCGCGCGATCATCCGCGGTCAGCAACGCCCCGCCCGTATCGCCCAGCCATTTCGCGGCCTCATCAAGCGACATCGGGTCAAACGAGAGCCCCTTGCCCGCATCGGCCGCGGGCTTGCTCTCGGCATCCAGCACCGTCGCCCACGGGGGGCTTGCCGCCGCGGTGCCCTTGAGCCGCTTCAGCAGGCCGTCGCCCGCAACGTGGCGCTCAACATCGATCTTCCGCGGAATGAACGCCTTGCCCAACGCGGCCGCGCCCTCGGGATCATTGATGAACCGGTCCCACGCCTTGCACGAGTCGCTCGCCCAAATGTGGAAATACACCAGCGTCTTTTTACCCTGCGTCTTGGCCTTCTGCTGTGCTTCGACCATCAGCATGTTCGCGACCAAGGGTGTGGCACGCCCGCCCGAGAGCATGCTCAGAATGTAGTTCGCATTGAAAACATTGTTCGGTGGAACCATCGGCTTGCTGACCATCGCGTTGCCACCCGCCGACACGATCGCCTGATCGCTCGCCGGATCAACCACCGTCAGCGCGGGCGCGCCATAGCTCGGCCTTCCCGCCGCCTGATCACCCGGATCATCAATCGGTGTGTTGTATCGGCGCGCCAGATCGATGTTCTTGTCGAACTTGCCGATATCCACCTTCACCCACACATACTCGGTCTCGATAAACTGCCGGATCTGCGGGTCGGTGGTCAGCAACTCGTTGAGGTAGGCGCAGAACTCGCACTTGTTCTCGCCCCACATGATCAGCACGCGCCGATTATCCTTCTTCGCCTCGTCACGAGCCCGCTTGATCGTCACCGCCGCATCCGCCTTCTCGTCATACAACTTTAGCGGCAGCGTGAACCGGCTCTCACCACCACCCACGCGATGCACATCTTCCGTGGGCGCAGCCGGTGCCGTGGTTGCGGGCGTGGTCGAGGGGAGTGGGGGGAGTGGGGGGGGTGGGGGGGGTGTCGCGGCGGGCTGGTCCTTCGGTGGCTCCGAGGTCATCGCCGCCTCCGACGGCCTCTCCGTCGCCGAAAAATTCTGCGCTACGGCCAACGCCAGCATCATCAAGACCGCCGACCCGGCACACATCTTCACAACAGTGTTCATCCCGTTCTCCATATCAGTTCGACGCAACATCACTTCTTCTCCGCCCCGCCCGTAGCCCCGGCCGTACCCCCAGCCTGCATCAGTTTTTGAACTGCCGCGCCATCTTCAGCGCTCAGCTTGCCACCACTGGCGCTCACAAGCCACGCGCCCAGGCCCGCATCCACACCGTGGCCCCGGTGCGCTTCGGCACTTTCCTTCCCCTGACCATCGAGCACCGTCATCCACCCGGCCACGGCATCATCGCGCCCGGCCAGCCGCTTCAACAGCACATCCGCGCCAATGTTCCGCCCCACATCAATCTTTCTTGTGACAAACGCCTTGTTCAAGATCGCCATCCCCTCGGGCGATTCGACCACGCGCTCCCACCCCTCGCACGATGCACACCCCCACGCGCCAAACCAGACCAGCACCCGCTGCTCGCGCGCCACGGCTCGACCCTGCGCCTCGGCAAGCAACTGCGTGGCCGCCACCTGCCTCGGCTTGTTCGCATCAAGAAACTTCGCCACCATCACTTCATCAAACACCCGTGGCAGAATCCGCGGCTTCACCGCCGCATCACGCCCCGGCAGCGTCGCCACCCCCGCATCGCTCGCGGCATCAATCACCGTCAAATTTGGTATTCCGAGCGTCGGGATATCGACCCCGTAGTGCGTGCCCAGTTCAAGATTTTTGTCATACTTCGCGACATCCACACGCACAAGCAGATACTCGGTCGCGATCAACCGCTTGATCGACGCATCATCATGCAGCAAGGTGTTCATGTGCGCGCACACATCCGACCCATTCGCGCCCCACAGCACCAGCACGCCGCGGCCCTCCGCCTTGGCCTTCTCACGCGCTTGCACGATCATCCCCGCGGCATCGGCCTTCTCATCAAAGAGTGGTTCCGAGCCCAGCTTCGCCCCACCTGTCGCCCCCCCGGTGGCGCTGGTGGTGGCCACACCCGCAGGCGCCTGCCCCCACGCCGCCGCCCCACCAACCAGGCTCGCGCCCACCACCACACCCATCATCCAACTGTTGACTCGTGTTCCCATAATCATCCGGTCCCCTCAAGGTCAGACATCATAAGGCCAGGCGGCCCACCCATCCGTGGGCAAGCCAGCACCACCACGCACGAACCAATGGTAGGGTTTCGGTCGAATTCGTGCCGCCACCCCAACCCAACATGCCCCGAGGTATACCGCCCAACCCCGCTCGCGATTCAGGTCGGGGTGGGGGGGGGGAGGGAGGGGCGGCAGGCCCGGCATTTGCCGTCCAAGCGCGTTACCCTACCAACCAATCCGGAGCCCCGATGCCTGACCGCCGCGTGAACATCGCCGATCTCGTCTCGAACTTTCGCGCCCACATTAAGGCGTATAAGTCCAAGGACACGAAGGAAGCAGAGATCCGCCAGCAGTTCATCGATCCCTTCTGGCGGGCGCTCGGCTGGGATGTCGGCGACACCAAGGGCATCGGCCCGGCGGAGTCCGAGGTCATCATCGAGAAGAACGTCGAGACGGTGGACACGGGCGGGCTCCGCAGCCGCCGCCCCGATTACCTCTTCCGGCTCGGCGGGTTCGCGCGGTTCATCGTCGAGGCCAAGAAGCCCGCGATCGACATCGACGACGACAAGGACGCCATCTTTCAGGCCAAGCAGTACGCCTGGAACAGCACGATCCCCTTCGCCGTGCTGACCGACTTCGAGCAGTTCAGGCTCTACGACACCACGCTCAAGCCGATCTTCAACGACCCGCGCCGCGGCTTGGTCAATGAGTTCGCGCTCGACTACGACAAGTACGAATCGCAGTGGGACACGATCCTCGCCACCTTCGGGCGCGAGGCCGTCGAGGCCAGCGCGCTGGAACGCTTGCTCGCCACCGTGAAGAAGGTCAAGGCGGGCAGGCGCATCCGCACCGTGGACCGGATGCTCATCGACCTCAAGGGCGGCGAGCCGGTCGATCAGGTCTTCCTCGCGTATCTCGACACCCACCGCCGCCACTTCGCCGCCGCGATCTACAAGGACAATAAGGCCGCGTTCCCCGAGGCCGACACCCTGCACGGCGCGGCCAAGCTCACCGAGGCCGTGCAGCGCATCATGGACCGCCTCGTCTTCATGCGCGTGATCGAGGATCGCGGCATCGTCCCTTACGGCGCGCTCTGGGAGATGCTCAAGCGCATTGGTGGCGAAGGAGGCGACTTCTACGACGCCCTCTCCGCCACGTTCCGTGACTACGACGCCAAGTACAACGGCTACCTCTACAAACCTCACTTCTCCGAGGAGTTGAAAGTCGATGGCGGCGTGCTGGCCGACTTCACGCGGACGCTCTACCCGCCCGACGGCCCGTGGGACTTCGCCGCCATCGGCGACGACATCTTGGGCACCGTCTACGAGCGGTTCCTTGGCAACACCATCGTCGTCAAGCAGGGGCAGGCGACGGTCGAGGAGAAGATGGAGGTTCGCCACGCGGGGGGCGTCTACTACACGCCCCGCTTCGTGGTCGATTCGATCATCCGCCGCGTCATTGGGCCAAAGGTCAAGGGCAAGACGCCCGCCGAAGTCCTGGATGTGAAGAT
>Ga0209490_10001683_pt1 | contig 21138 bp, 10 predicted proteins | sample MAT06_FD_187209 | JGI IMG/M metagenome (GOLD analysis project Ga0209490, IMG submission 187209) | Freshwater microbial communities from Lake Fryxell liftoff mats and glacier meltwater in Antarctica - MAT-06 (SPAdes) (version 2) | ecosystem: Environmental > Aquatic > Freshwater > Ice > Liftoff... | reverse complement strand
GCGGTAAATTGAACGCCGCAGGGGTGCCTGTCTTGGACAGCACGGAATCCGATCCTAGCATCACGAATGCCGCCAGCTTCGCGAAATGGTACACGGACGTCCCGTCGGGGCCGGGAAAGAATGTGACGGTTTTCAACACAATCATGCTCAATAAGATCAGTGCGGGAACCTACGAGTACAACAATTCCAACTTCTTTCCACTCGACATCAAGGGTTTGGGGAACGAGGGAAGGAGTCGCAACTTCCACTTCACCACCGTCGTTCGGCACTATTTTCAGTACTCGGGTGGCGAAAAGCTGACCTTCGCGGGCGATGACGACGTGTTCGTGTTTGTCAATGGCTACTTCGCTCTCGACCTGGGAGGTGTCCACGGAGTGCAGACGGCCTCGGTGACCCTAGGCGACGAAAACGGCAACGGCACTTACAGCGGCGCCGAACAGGCCGACCCTACCGACGATCGGTTCGCGATCACCAAGGGGGAAATCTACCAAATCGCGCTGTTCCACGCCGAGCGGCACACGACCGCCTCCAATTTCCGCCTGACCCTCGCCAACTTCATCCTTGGTCGCTCGGTCTGTGCTCCCCAGTGCGGAGACGGAACCATCGTGCGCGGCGAGGTCTGCGATGATGGTGCCGGAAACGCCAACAACACCTACGGAGCCTGCAACACCACGTGTTCAGCCAAAGCCTTCTGCGGGGATGGCCAAACGAATGGGCCTGAAGCCTGCGACGACGGCCTCAACCTGACCACGTACGGACTGAGCGCCAATCAGTGCGCCCCCGGCTGCGTGCTGGCACCTTATTGTGGCGACAGCCAAATCGCGCTTGGTGTGGAGCTCTGCGACGACGGCGCCAATAACGCCAACGGTGTGTATGGAGTGTGCAACACCACCTGCTCAGCCAAGCAATCTTGCGGCGATGGTATCGTTACCGGTACCGAATCCTGTGACCAAGGGCAATTGAACGGCACCTCCTCCAGCACTTGCCAGGTGGATTGCAAACCCAAGTGTGGGAACGGGAGTGAGGATGCAGGCGAGCAGTGCGACGACGGAACTCTGAATAACACAGGCGGGTACGCGAAGTGCAAAGCGACCTGTGTGCTCGATACGCGCTGTAACGATGGTATTCCGCAGAGTGGGAATGGCGAGCAGTGCGATGACGGAAAGAATGACGGCAGCTACGGCACCTGCGCGCCGATGTGCGTGCTCGGGGCCCGCTGCGGTGACGCCAGCATTCAACCGACCGCCGGGGAAACCTGTGACTTGGGAGCGAATAACAATGCCCAAGCCTACGGACCTCAGCTCTGCACCACTCAGTGCAAAGCCGCACCGTATTGTGGTGATAAGCAGGTGAACGGGGACCACGGCGAAGGTTGCGACGACGGCGTGAACAGCGGGCAGCCGGGCTCGTGCAAGACCGATTGCAGTGGCTGGGTGCAACTGGCGGGCTGTGGGGATGGCGTGAAGGCTGCCAACGAAGCCTGCGATGCGGGCGCGGCCAACGGCATGCCTCAGAGCACGTGCGACGGGCGTTGTCGGATTAAGTGCGGCAACGGTGTCGTTGACAGTGGCGAGCAGTGCGACGATGGCAAGAACACGGGCGCCTACGGCACGTGCCGCAGCGACTGCACGTTGGCGGGTTACTGCGGTGATGGCACTAAAGACGCGCCGGCTGAACAGTGCGATAAGGGCATGCTGAACGAGTCGAACCCCTACGGTCTCAACAAATGCACACTGGCCTGCAAGACGGCACCCTCCTGTGGCGATGGGCGTATCCAGAGCCCGGCAGAACAGTGCGATGGCATGGCAGGTTGCGACAACGCCACCTGTCTGTGGAAGGTCGTCAAATAGCAGCTCGGCTGAGAACCAGTACGTGTTCACGGCGTGGGCGCCGGACAAAAGCGCGGCCGGATGGTCCGTGAAAATTGGGCCGAATCTGCGAGGCTTGGGCGAGGAGCTGCAGCCCCTTCGGGGGTGCCAAGCTAGAAACCAGATCGTCCGCAAACGCAGGCTCGGCGCCGAGCGCGCTGTCAGCGATAATCAGGGCGGCCAGACCCTCGGGATTCAAGACGCGTCGCACCTGGGTCAGCACCTGCCCGAGATCCTGAGTCCAAACGCTCAGTGCCTTTTGGGGTGTGAGCTGGCTCAGGTGGCGGCGTGCGCCAATCTCCTCCTCTTCGAAGCTGCCTTTGAGATCGAGCCAGCGTAAGCGCAGCTCGTGGTGCGATTGGTAGTCGTAAACGCTGGCATACGGCGGGGAAGTCACGATCAGATCGGCCCAGCGGTCCGCTACGTCAACCAGCGTTCGGGCATCTCCGAGCGCACCATGCGTGGGGGGCGCATTAGGTGGCAGAAGCGCGCTGTAAGCGGCCAGGCGCGAACAGAGTTCCTGAACCTTTTTGTGAAAGAAACGAATCGTGAAGCCAGAAGCGAGCCGTCGCCCGGTTTCAACTCGCGTCACGCTATCTTGTGGGCTTCGACTGACTTTGCCCAAGACAGCTGAAAGCACGAGCCAGAGTGCGCGCCTGAGTTCATGGTCGCGCACCTGGGTGATCCCAACTTTCAGACCATCCAACTCAAACAGCACGTGAATATCAAAATCTTTCCGCTCCTCCAGCGAATACAAGCGACTTGGCCCGGCTTTGGTCTCACGCCGAGCTTCGGCAAGCGCCGCGACGCTTCCGCCTTCGTTCAGTAACGCTTCAAGAAATCGATCGCTCGGGCCAAGTGTTTTCAGCCAAGCGAGCTCAATCGCCAGTGGGTTGGCATCCACGCCGAAGCCTTCGTGCCCCAGCACGCGACCCTCAGCCAGCACCGTGCCACTCCCGCAAAAAGGATCCAGGAGATGCTCGCCCCGTCGTGGCATCAGGCCCCGGATCAAGCGAGAGGCTGTAGCCGGGTGTAGCCGCGCCGTGTACGTGTGAAACCCGTGAATGTGGAGCATGCTCGCCTGTTCGTCGGGGACGACGTTGAGCGCATCTTGCAAGACCTTGCAGATCCTCGAATCGCCCTTGGTCTGAACGGCTCCGCCGATATTGCTGAGCGCCTTTCGCGGCTCCTTCTCCTCAGGCAGCGCTGGTTGGACGAAGTCTTCTGGAAGTTTTTTTCTCATAGCCGACCGGGCCCACCTGGTGCGGCCACGCGTAGCATGTTCGCGATGATCGGGGGAAAAGCGATGGCAGCCTCTGTCTCGAACCTAGACAGGCTGGGGGCCATGACCCGCGGAGCTGGCTCAAATCAAACCCATCACTATACTGCGCGGCCTATGCTCTCAACCGCCACACGGCAGCTGATACGAACACGCTTGGATGCGGAGTTGGGGCGGATCGACAAGGACGCTCCCGCGCGCGTCGCGCTCGTTTACCCGTCCCCCTATCACGTTGGCATGAGTTCGCTGGGCTTCCAGCAAATCTATGCGGCCATTCAAGCTCTGCCGGGGATCTGTTGCGAGCGGGTGTTTCTGCCCGATGGGGGAGACGAACCCGGCGCCAAGATTGAAACGGCAGTGAGCTACGAAGGGCTTAAACCGTTAGCTGAGTTTTCAGTGATGGCAGTGAGCGTTGCTTATGAGCTTGAGTTAGCTGGGCTTTGCAAGCTGTTGGAGCAATCGAGCACCTCGCCTTTGCGCGAGAAACGCCTAGAAAATGACCCGTTAGTGATTGCTGGCGGCCCGCTGACTTTTTCCAATCCCATTCCGCTCGCGGCCTTCGCGGATGCGATTGTGATGGGGGAGGCTGAGGAAAGCATCGGGCCAGTGATGCTCATCGCGACCAGCTTTGCCTCGAAGGCCGAGAAGCTGCAGGCGCTTAGCCGAGAGCCGCACGTGTTGGTGCCCAGCATTCATGGCGAAGAGCTGCCGGCGATGGGGCGTGTGGATGATAGCTTGTTGCCGGCGAAAAGCACGATTTTGACGCCGCACACCGAGCTTTCGAACATGTTCTTGATCGAGGCGGAACGCGGCTGTTCTCGCGGCTGCATGTACTGCGTGATGCGGCGCTCGACCAACGGTGGAATGCGGATTGTGGATCCGGAAGTGATTTTCGCCACCGTGCCAGCCTATGCCAAGAAGGTGGGCTTGGTGGGTGCGGCGGTCAGCGATCATCCGAGAATTATCGATATTGTCCGGGAATTTACCACGCGCGGGCTCCAGGTGGGATTGAGCAGCCTGCGGCCCGATCGGCTGAAGGAGCCGTTTGTCGAAGCCCTCAAGAAAAGCGGTTATAAGACGCTCACCACCGCACTTGATGGTCCGAGCCAACGTCTGCGCGATGGGATCGAGCGCCGAGGCCGCATTGAGCATTATGTAGCCGCTGCTGAGTACGCCCGAAAATTTGGGATGGAGCGGCTCAAGCTCTACCTCATGATTGGCCTGCCTGGAGAAACGGACGAAGACATCGACGAATGCGCGAGCTTCGTGTCCAGCCTCTCGAAGATTATCCCTGTTTCCTTAGGGCTCGCACCGTTCTGTTCCAAGCGAAATACGCCCCTGGATCGAATGCCGTTTGCTGGCGTTCGCATCGTGCAAAAGCGCCTCGTCAGGCTGCGAGCGGGGCTTCGGGGCAGAGCCGAAGTGCGGGCAACTTCAGCTCGCTGGGCATGGGTCGAATATGTACTGGCGCAGGGCGGTGAGAAGGAAGGGCGCGCGCTCTATGAAGCCGTGCAGGCGGGGGGCACCTTTTCTCACTATCGGAAAGCCTTTGAGCGCCTCGGATTCTCACCTGATGGCGAAGGTTATGGTGCGGCCAGCATGCCCACTTCGCCTGAAAAGCTGAAGATGCAGGGCCGCCGCTTGCACACGCTGGCGCCCAGCTGAGCGTTAGGCTGAGATGCGTGGCAAAGGGTTTTTGCCGTTGACGCCGAAGCTTGCCACGTTCATTCCGAGCCAGCCAAAGATATTGAGAAAAACGTTGCTGTACGGGGTCGCATTATTAAACACCACGTGCTGGTTAGTCTTGAGTTGACCCCCGGCGCGCCCCGCCAAGATCACCGGTGTGTTGCTGAAATCATGATCGGCGCCGTGCCCGTGCTCATGCGCAAAAAACACAATGGAGTTGTAGAGCAAGCTGCGATCACCCTGCTGAATGCCTTGCATCAGATCCAGCATGTAAGCGAATTGCTTGATCTCATCGGTCACAATCAGGCTCTGCTGCTCCAAGCCCTGCGGCGAGGTATCGTGCGAGATCCCATGGTGGCCATCCTCTGCGTTCGGGATGCCGAGCCAATTGAACTGCCGCTTGTTGCTGCGGCTCGCCAACATGAAGCTACCAAAGCGGGTCAGCCCGCAGGCAACGGCGGTAACCTGAAGCCAAATTAGCAACTGCGCGCGCTCGTTGGAGTAGGCGCCCGTTCCGCGATCGGAGCTAGGAGCTGGCCCGCCCAAGCGGGGATCGATCCCGGTGGGTGCTTCGCAGCTCACCTGAAAACGGGTGGGCTCCAGCTGTTTTTCCACATCGCGAATCGACGACAGGAATTGATCGAGCTTGACGCGATCGTGCGTGCCAACGCGCGCGTTGAGGTCGGTGATGTCGCTGCGCAGATAGTCAAAAATACTCTTCTTGTACTTGGCAAGTGGGCGGTTTGGATCTGCGATGCCGCTCGGGTCCCCGAACACTCGATTGAAGAGCACGAGAGGATCGTTGTCCGCAGGGACGTACGTATCCTTGGAACTCCATGAGATGTGGTCGCCCTGATTGGCTGGAGAGCGGACGCCCGTGAGCGCAACTGGCAGCGAGCGAAACTTCGTATCGCCGCCGAGCGCTTGCGCCGCGATTTGATCGGCAGAGGGGAATTCCACTGCTTGTTCACTCGAAAGGCTTCCGCCAGTTGCAAAGGAGGCATGCCCGCGCACGTGCGCATCGTTGTCGATGTCTTGATTGCGCCCTGCTTCTTCTTTGTAGAGGCGTTGGAGGATCGCAAATTCGTTCTTGAGGTGGGCCAGCGGCTGCAAGCAGCGGCTCATCGTGTAGTTCTCTCCCTCGCCGGTCGGCCAGAATTCTGGGGCGTTTGTGCCGCAGGGCATGAAAAACGTGAGGAAATTGAGGGGAACCTGCGTGGCCGCACCCGCTCGGGAAACGAGCGCGCCGTTGCCGTCGAGCATCGCGTCGAGAATTGGCAAGCCCACACAAATCCCAGAGAGCCCCAGCCCTCGGAGTACGGTGCGTCGAGGCAGTCTTTGAGTCACGGTGTCACCACGTCCTGCGTGCTCACGATTCTGAATTCTTCACCCTTGACCAGGCTGAGCAGCAAATTTTGAAAGTTGTAACCGCCCTTTTGGAATGCTGAGGTTGCATTCGTGAGAGAGCAGCTGTCGCTTCCGCTGGCATCTTGACCGTAAGCGTAACTGAACAGATGGTTCACGACACAGCTAGCTGTGTCTGAGGAAGAGGCAATAATTTGGCCCAGCTCCTTCGCCCCTTTGAAAGCAGTGTAACGATCACCATCCACTACTTTGCCTTCGCCGGTTAGGACTTCTCCCATCGTGCCCGTGGTTCGGTAGCGCCCGATGAGATCGTACTGTTCCAGGCCGAGACCCACAGGATCCAGCAGCTGGTGACAGCCGGAGCACGGAGGGTTCGCAGCATGCCGAGTGAGGCGCTCTCGGATCGTGAGGGTCGGATCGGTCGGGATAGCGGGGATATTGCCTGGGGGTGGGGGAGGCGGGGTGCACAGAAACTGCGTCCTTATGAATTTACCCCGCAAGATCGGCGCGGTGATTTCCCCGCCTACAATCGGCAGTGTCAGCATGGCCGCCTGTGTGAAGAGGCCACCTCGCGGTTCAGATGGCTGGAAATCGACTCGGGATAGCGCCGGCGCTGCCGGGGGGATTCCATAAAGGGCAGTGAGGTTGGCGTCTGCGTAGCCGTATTGGGCGGTCAGCATTCCGAACAGGCTCTGCTGATCGGGAGCCCATGCGAAGTCATTCACGAAACGTTCCGTCTCGCCGCGCATGCTCGTACGGAGCTCATTGGTAAACTCTGGGTAAGTTGTGGCCGAGCGAGGCACCGTGTCGACGTCATACAGGTGCAACCACCCCGTGATAAATTCGCTGACTCCCGCTGTGGCTCGCGGATCGGTCAGCATCCCTCGCGCGGCTGTTTCGAGGCCCGCAGGCGTTGATAGCTGGCCCGCTTCTGCCGCTGCGAGCAGGGCTGAATCGGGCGTGGTGCCCCAGAGGAAATAGGAGAGACGGGTCGCCATCTCATAGCCGTCGACTGCTCGTGCACCCGATGGCGCGGGCTTGGTGCCGGCAGGCTGAGCCAAAGGAACCTCTGGCTGCTTGGATTCGACGCGGTAAAGGAAGCGGGGTGAAACCAAGATGGCCTCGAGCGCCAGCTTAGCGCCTGCGTACGGGTCCGGTTCGGCTTGGGTCGCGCGTGCCACCGTGAGCAGCTCCGAAACGCGATCGGCAGAGAGAGGACGGCGGAACGCGCGCTTGCCGACCGTTTCGATGAATTGCGTGAGGCAGGCTTCCGATTGTGCGAGCTCACAATTGACGAGCGCAGCCCGCCTCTCGGGCGTCCCGAGCGAGAGCTCCGCAAGATTAGCCGCAGTGATGTCGTAGCGTTCGAAGTGAACGTTCGTGATCGGAAGGCCAGCGATGTCGTTGCCATAGCCTTCGATCACCAGATTCACCCCGGCCAGGTCAGCGGGAGCTAAGCCCAAGAGGTCCGTAGCGCTGCGCAGATACTCGTCGTTCGTCAATCGGCGCATGTACTCAGGCCGGGCGTTAACCGGCGTTGGGCATGCAGCAACGGGATTATCAATATCTGGAACGAGTCCGCCGGGCGGTGTGGGCGGCTTCACGGTGGTGGTGGTGGTGGTGGTGGTGGCGGTAGGCTTAGGCGCCGTCGGTCTGTCTTCGACCGTTTTCGCGGAGCACGCGCTGATCAGCAGGGCGAGCCCTGTAAAGAACGTCAACGTGGCCTTTGAGGTGGTTCGCTTGAGTACTGGCATGGCTCTTCCTGGCTCTGTTGTCGGCTCGTTACACGTTCGCGTCGCGTTTCATCGGGGGGCTGGGCGGGGGCTGGGCGGAGGTTGGGCGGCTTCGACGTGGCCTCAGCGCCCCGAAAGCTTGCCACGCTCATCGAGCTTCGGCAAAGGTATCCGGGCGCTAAAGTCCGCTGGAAAATACGCACTCTAGCGGATTCCGGACACTGCCGATCCGGCTCGCTCGCGCAACTAGACCCTGGCTAGGACAAGTCGCGCCTAGGGAAGTGTGACATCCGCCGGAACTGTGAATTTCAACATGCGCCCTTTACTGGCCAAGAGCAGGTCCCGAGCGACCGCGACTTCGACCAGCTCGATAGCGACGCTGTCGGCCACTTTGTTGAGACCCGCTTCTGTTTCGCTGACGGGCACCCTGCCGCGCTTCGCAAGTGTTGCGTAAAATGCAGCTTCAGTGCGCTCGATCGGCCCCTTTGCGACGTGCGCGAGTTCCTCCAGACTGAGCTTACCCCGCGCCCATGCGCGGAGCTGCCCAGGCCAGGTTGTGCTCTCACTCATCAGCGCTAGCGCTTCTTCTACGGTGCCATCGCTCGCGACTTGGAGCTCCCGTTCGAGAAGCATCAGCCAGAGAGTGACGTAGATGAGATCTTCATCGCTGAGCTTTGCGCCGATCGCGCGCCGCGTGGCTTCCCGGGCTGCGGGTAGATCACGCTGGGTGAGCGCCTGCCGGCCTGCTTCGAGTAGCGTCGTGGTGACGTTAGCTAGGCTTGATTGAGATACTTCCCAGGCGCGATCGAGCGCGCGGTGTGCCCCCTTGGGTTCGCCGTAGTAGATGAGGACGCGGGCCAAGAGCAGCTCCGAGCGTACTTTCGCGGTGTCGGAACCGGTGATGCGAGTAGCAGCCAGGGAGTTTTTGAGTGCGGCTCGCAAGGCCTTCTCAGCTTCTGCCGCGTCCGCGATTTCGCGCAAAATCTCAAAACTCTTCAGCTGTGTTTCTGCTTGAGTGAGGAGGCTTCCGCTCTTTTCTGCAAGGCGTTCGGCTTGTTCCAACGATTGAAGAGAAGTGCGCGGTGCACCCCGCTGCCGGTCAATGTCCGCGAGCGCCGTGAGCGCTTCCACGCTGGGCTCCAATCTCGCGGCTGTCTGGAATTGGGTCCGCGCTGCTTCGAGCTCTCCGGCGCGTTTTTCGAGCGCTCCCATCACGTAGTAAAGGGTTGTGGCCGAGGGGCGCACGCGGCCTTGCAGCCGTTCCGCCTGCGACAAAAGGTCCTTAGAAGCGGCGAGGATGCGGCGCGCGGCCTCAGGCGAACCCGAGTCGCCAGCGTTAGCTAATGCGCGCCAGATAAAGGACATGGCCATAGATACATCTTGCGGCGATGCGTTGTCGCCGAGCGTATCGCTCACAATCAGTGGCACCACTTCGGAGAGCCCATGCCGCAAGAGCTCGTCGCAGAGCGGTGCGGCCGCGGCAAATGAGCCCGGTAATGTGCGGTGGAGTTCCAGCGCTGAGCCCCAGGCGGCGCCATCCGCCAGAGCCGACTCCAAGGCAAGCTCGGGGCGATCCGAATTGGTGGCAGCGCTGAAAAACTGATACAGGCTCGACCAAGCTTCGGGATTCTCGTCAGCGGCGGCTTCGAGGCGTTCTTGAAACGCCGGCGGGATGAGTCGAACGAGGTCGTTCTGTTTGATGAAGCCGAGCGCTCCCTTCGCATCGCCGTCACGCAAATAGAGTCCGACCAACGCGATCGCACCAGTTTTTATCGCGCGGTACGATTCAATCGCTTCGTCGCGATCTAAGTCGGCGCTTTTGGGTCCGCCTAGATCTGTCTTGAGCCCTTCAAGGATCCATTGGCGGCCCGCGGAGGTGGCGGCATCGAAATTTTCTTGGGTTGGATAGAGCAGCGCCAGCTGCGAGTAGGTGCGGTGTTGCGCGCCACGCCACAGGACGCGGCTCTGCGCCTTGTCCGCGGCCGTCCAACTTGAAAGCGCAGCCAGGTGCGCCTGCACATCGGCTTTCAATGAAGATTCGGGCTCAAGCAGGCTGTTCAAGAGCGTGTAGAAAGCGAGCGCTTGGCCCGTTTGCCCGCGGACTGAGGTCCGGCTGGCTGCTTCCACGAGCGCTAGCGTACGGTTGCTGAGCATCTCTGGTTGAAACTCGTTGCGGTGAACTAAACGCAGAGCGCCATGCAAAATGGAAAGCCCCAGCTCGCCCTGCCCGCTCGCGAATGCGGCTTCCGCTCGCGACGCTTGGAAGCTAACGACGCTGCGAAGAAGCTGCTGGTGTTCGCCGCCAGCGCGCCCACCCAGAAGCAATTCATAGGCGAGCTTCGGAAAGTTCGCATCGGTGACATCGCGCGCTGGCGTGCTTTCGCGGTTCTGTGGCTGCAGAACCGGCACAGCCGCGTTGGTTGCTGCGCAGCCCGACGAACCTGACAGTCCGAGCACTAGGGAGAAACTTACGAAGCCTATTCGTCGCATCAGGCGTCCAGCATACACGTTGGCCACAACAGAATGCAGCTCTACCCCCGCCGTGCAGAGCTTGGATTCGGCTAAAATGCAGCCGTGGCGCCCAGGCGGAGCCCTGAAATTCCAGAGTCTGAAAGCCTACCACCCACTGGCAGAAGGTATCCGACCGTCGGCGTAATGGGACCGAGCGTCGTGCCAATTCTGGGTTCAACGCCCAATTGGACGGGGCTCGGCCCTTTGGCATCGATCGCCGACGAGAACTCCACCGGATCGCTTCCCAGGATCGCCATCCAGGCGTCGAGCCCGGCGAAGAGCAGCCCTTTGTCGAGAATCTCATACGTGGCGCCGAGCTCCGTGACGCTGCGGAAGGCCACACTCTTTTTCTCGATCGTGCCGCTTCCCAGCAGGTTAGGCCGCTGAATGTTGCCTTGGTTGAAGGCGAGGAGCAGCTTCGTGGAGCCGTGTGCTTCGAGCCGTCCGCGGTAGATCGCGAGCTTGATGCCCGGGACGAACGGGATCGTGCGCGGCATGAAGTATTCACCCGAGCGATAACCGTAGGAAGCATCCGCAAAACGAGCCGCTTGGCCTTGCTGGGATTTCTTGGTGTCGGTCTTGGTTGGGTCGAGGTCCCCTTGACCCAGGGGCAGCCCGATCCCAACAAACGCGGTTAAGTCGCTGAGGCGTCCGATCGGCGCGTGGTACCCCCCCAGCAAAAGAGGTGAGCCAAAAACGCTCTGCGACGTTGAAGGATTCTCGGGGGTGTGCACGCCTGAAGTTGCCCACGGGATGACGAGCCCGAGGCTGATTTTGGGGCTGACGTCGTACGTGCCGCCCACCGTGAATGCTAGGCCGGTCGTATCGTTGGTGGTCGTGTTCCCGGGGCCCGGGATCGGCGCCTTGCCGAATCCAATGAGAAAATCCGTCCCTAGATTGAGCGGCTTGCGTGGCTTGTTGCGGGTGGAACTCAAAGGGCCTTCGCCCTTCTTGGCCTGCTCCTCGGCCTTCGCAGCTTGGCTCTTCGGAGCGAACGGCCCCGCATCGCTCTTCTCTTTGTAAGCGATATCGTTGGAGTCGTACTCGGAACTCGACCGGCGCGACTCTTCCGCCTTGGGCGCGTCCGTTGAATCGTCCTCGACGTCGAGCCCTTCAATTTGGGCGAAAGAGTGGCTTGAAAAGAGCAAGATACTGCTAATGAGCCCGAGGCTGTGTCGCATCCGTTATCTCCCTGATCCGTTCCGTGTCAGCGTGGGTTCGCTTGGGCCGGGACCCTACCACGCTCATTTCCCATTGGGAGCCCGAATTGAGCATGGCCCCAGTCGAACAGCGCAGGTAGTCTTTCGCCGGCAGCGAGCATGAGCGAAGCAAAGGACCGTCCTGTCCCAAAGCGCCTGGCCGACTTCGAGATCGTGCGGCGTCTTGGCGTGGGTGGCATGGCGGAGGTATTTCTCGCCAGAAAGCGTGGCGCGGAGGGCACCTTCAAGCAACTCGTGGTTAAACGGATTCTGCCGAAATTCGGGGCTTCCCGGCGATTTCGCACGATGTTTGCCGAGGAGGCGCAGTTAGCAACGCGCCTCAACCACCCCAACATCGTCCAAGTTTATGACTTTCAAGATTATGGCGAGGATGGCCAGCTGCTCAGCATGGAGCACGTGGACGGGCCTGATCTGCGCAAGCTCATGCACGCGGCCCGCGGAAAAGAGCGACGACTCCCTCCTTACGTAGCCGCTTACATCATTGGGGAAGTTGCCAAAGGTCTCCATTATGCCCACTCCCGCCGCGACGATGCCGGCGCTCCGCTCGCGATCGTGCATCGCGACGTGTCGCCCCAAAACATCCTGCTGAGTTATGACGGCGCGGTAAAAATCGCTGATTTTGGAATCGCTTCGGCCAACATGTTCCGCGACGAAGAAGGCGTGCTCAAAGGGAAGACGGCGTACATGTCACCAGAGCAGGCGAGGGGCGAGCGCGCGGATTTGAGAACCGACGTCTATTCGCTGGGCGTCGTCTTTCACGAGCTGCTCACTGGCAGGCCGCTGCGCGGGGCGCTCGAGGGCAATGAGTTACTTGAAGCGGTGCGTGCTGGCACCGTGGAACCGCCCAGCACATTCGTAACGCAGGTGCCGCCAGAAGTGGAAAGCATCGTGATGAAAGCGCTCAAGCGGGATGCTGATGAGCGCTTTGCTTCGGCCCGCGATTTTGCTTTTGCCATTTCACGGGTGCTGTTTGAAAGTCAGAGCCTGGTAGATTCACAGGTTCTTGAAGCAAAGCTTCAAGAACTTATCAGCCGAGAGCCTGAAAAGGCGGAAGCGATTTCGGCTCCCGATGCCGAAGCGCAGGTTCCCGAGGCCGAGCAGGAAGACGACTTGGATGTCGCGTGGGAAGACGAGCGCACCGGCCCTGGACAACCGTTACCGGGTGAGCGCTTAGAAGAACGTCGCGGTCGCGAAGTGCGCCATGTGGCCATCGTGACGTTGCGCCTACGGGGACGCGAGGAGCTCAAGAAAGAAATGGGTGCTGTTGAGGGCGAGCGTCTCCTGATCCAACTTCGAGCGACACTCGAAGAAATCGCTTTTAAGCGCGGCGCGCGTTGGTCGTGGGAGGAGAACCCAAACGCCGTGAGTACTTCGGAAACGATGGGAAAAGCTCGAGCGATTGTCGGGCTAACAGCGAATCCTGCGCGGGCTGCGAGTGATGCGGCTTGGCTTGCGGTGGACGTGCATGAGGCAATCTCCGGATCGAGCTCCCATCTCGAGGCTCCGATCTCGGCGAGCGTCGGGATTGTGCGCGCGATCGCCACGGGGCGTCGCGAACAAGGTGGGCACCTGGTTGAGCACGAGTTGGGTGAGCCGGGCAGTGATTTGGCCGATTTGCTGGGAGAGCGAGCCCCAGCGGGGGCCACTTGGGTGGCCGGAGGCCTGTATCGCTTGCTGCGGCGAGATTTTCGTTGGGGGGATGCGCCGAGTATCAAGCTTGAGAGCACCGAGGAGCTCTCCCTGCCGCGCGAAATGCGCACCTACTCGCTCCTGCGTCCGCTCACACGCGACGAACGGCTGGAGGCAGCCGCGCGGGTGCCAAACGAAATTGTGGGTCGTGATGCGGAGCTCGCTGATCTGCATAGCGCGTACACTTCGGTGGTCGGGGTTGGGAAGCCGTCACGGGTCGATGCGCGCGTGATTTTCGGCGAGCTGGGAATTGGGAAGACGGTTCTGGTCAATGCCTTCTTGAATGAGCTTCCACCCGATGCGCGGGTACTGCGTGTTGAGTGTTCACCCGTCCAAAGTGAGATCCCGTACGTCAACATCGCGGAGTGGGCGCGACAGCTTACCGGCATTCAGATAGGCGAGGCCGTAGCCCCAGCGATGGCCAGGATTATGGGGGTTTTTGCCACATCTGGAGCTTCGGCTCCGGCACACCATTTGGCTCAGCGCATGGCTGAGCTTGCCACCGGGCACACGGTATCGGGTTTGGATGAAGGGGACAGCGCCTTGCTCAGGCAGCAGGTGAACGAGGGCCTCCGGCAACTGCTTCAGCGCGCAGCAGAGGATGCGCCGTTGGTCGTTGTTCTGGATGGGGTCCAGTGGAGCGATCGCCCGAGCATGGAAATCATCGCTGATCTGGCGAAGAAGCATGAAGCCTGGCCGATCTTACTGTTGCTGATCACGCGTCCCGACGAGCGCGTTGTTCCGCTCATTGAAGGCTTTGTGCGGGCTGAGTTGGTCGGTCTGCAGGCGGAGCACCAGCTTGCGCTGGTTGAAGGTCATTTGGGTGTGCAGCTTGGCGTGCGCGCTTCGTGTGCCGATCTCTTGCCGCGCGCCGGAGGCAATCCCTTCTTCATGCTGGAGATGGTGGACGCCCTCTTAGAGCGTGGCGCGCTCGAGATCATCGACACCGAAAGAGGGCAGGAATTGCGGCGAATTGAGCGTCCAGGTGATAGCGTGGCTCCGCTGCCTTCCACGTTGGAGCAGCTGATCGCCGACCGCTTGAATGAGTTGCCCGAAGCGGAGCGAGCCGTGATGAGCTGGCTGGCTGTGGCCGGGGGGCCGTTGGCTCTCGACGCGCTCCAAGCCCTGCAAAGTAGTGCTCTCGAAGAGGCCGTTGCACGGCTGAACGCACGGCGCCTCACCTACCAGCGCGGTCCCGACGTCGACGTTCGGCATCCACTCACGCGCGATGTTGCCTACCTTGGGCTCAGTGCCGATCAAAAACGCCGCATGCATCGCAGACTCGCCGTTACGTTGGCGAGCTCAGCGCTTGGCCGAGGGCTCTCGGCTGCGATCGTGGCTGGCCATTTTGCTCGTGGGGGCGCACACCAACGGGCCGCAGATTATTATCTTGAAGCGGGAGCGGCAGCGCGCTCAGGCTATCAGACTGAGTTGGCACTCAGATTCTATCGGCGTGTCGTCAGTTTGATCAGAAAAAATAGTCTACGTGGGCTGGAAGCGCACGAGGCGCTCGAAGCGATTTACCGAAACCAGGGTCGCTGGCGCCAACGGAAGGAACACCTAGAAGGCCTCCGCGCACTCGCCAAGCAGAGCAAGAGCCCGTATTGGGCCGCAACAGCTTTTCTCCGCACCGCTCGCTACCACATTGATGCGGGGCGTTTCCAACGCGCGCTAACGGCCGCAGAGTATGCGGAACAGATGGCGGCTCAGGCGGGCTCTGCGATTCTGCAGGTGCAAGCCTACGTCCTTCTGGCAGAAACATGGAGAGATTTGGGGGACGTCCAGGCTGCGCTTGCTGCGATGGATAGGGCGCTCGAGATCGCCGCTGATCCCAATGTGCCTGAACGCATTCGTGCCGAAGTGTTGCGCTCCCGCGGGACACTGCTGCGCCGAGTTGGCCGTGTGCACGAAGCGGTTCAGGGTTATGTTGAAGCCATCGCCGTTTTCAAGCGCTGCGGCGCGCGCCGCATGGAAGCGCGGGCCAAAAATTCGCTGGCCTATGCGATGTTCGTCTTGGGCCGCTACGAAGATGCCATCGCTTTGGCCCTGAACGCGATTCAGATCGATTTAGCGATCGGCGGTCGTTTTCAGATCGCGAAGACATTGTGCACGATTGGTCGTTCGCATGCCGCGCTCGGTGACGCCCCACGCGGCTTAGCTTATATGAAGCGAGCGCGCCTCGCCCATGAACGCTACGCCGATCAAGATGCGCGCGCCGACACACTGCTCTCAACGGCCTCCGTGATGATAGAAATCGGCGATTGGGAAGCGGCCGAGCCACTGATCGGCGACGCGGGCGCGTTGGCGGCCGTCACTCAGAATCCCTACGACGCGGTGCACGAAAAGATCGTGCGTGCACTTTTTGCTCGCGCCAGCGGTCAGAAAGAACAAGCGGTACTGTATGCCTTCGAGGCGCGCCATTCGGCCGAGGCGCAGGCCTACGTTTCATTCTTGTTCTACGCGATGGCGATCGAAGCTGTAGCCAGGGTCGAGCTTGGGGAAAACCACAACGGCATACTCTTAGCCACCATGGCCATGGGAGCGCTTGAAACGTTGCAGGGTACCGAATACGGGATCCAGACTCGGGCGCTTTGTTGCGAGGCCTTGCAGCGAGGTGGGGCGACGCAGGTTGCGGAATTGCGTCGAAGGTCTACCCTGTATGTGAGAAACGTCTTGGGAGCTGTGCGTCACGCTGATAGTCGGGGAAGATTCTTGATGAGGCCTTCGGTGCTCCAGTTACTTTCGGATTTGGATACGCCCCGGCTGGCAGCTTGGGTAGCGGCCGCAGCAGGCACCGGATCTGCAACGGGGAGGGAGTTCTGACTGCCGAGGGCTCGCAGCAGGTGCCGCGCAAGCTGGCGGTAGTGTTGGCTGGGGGTGGTGCCCGCGGCGCGTATGAGACGGGCGTGCTCTCGTACATTTTCGATGAGCTCACTGGCGAAAGGGGGCGTTCTCCCCGCGTCGATTTTCTGTGCGGTACGAGCGTTGGTGCGATTAACTGCTCCTTCTTGGCGTCGCATCTTGAAGATCCGGTGCAGGGCGCGCGGCGTTTGGTCGACGTTTGGACACGCATGCAAATGAGTGATGTCCTTGGCTTTGGCTTCCGACAGACCCTTCGCTTGCCACGCGTTCTTTTGGGTGGGGACGACGGCGCCGGGCTGTTCGATGTTTCACCGATGGCCGATTTCCTGAGCAAACAAATCCCTTGGCGGGCCATTTCGCGCAACCTGCGGCGCGGGCTCTTACACGGCCTGAGTCTGTCTGCGACCGAGGTCGCCAGTGGTCGGACAACACTCTTCATGCAGCTCTCAGCCGAGACGCCCCTGCCGACACGCGCCCCGCCTCGCACGTTGATCCGTCCGGTTCGCATCGGTCCGTTGCACACGCTCGCCTCGGCCGCCATTCCGCTCCTGTTCCCACCGGTATTGATCGACGGGCAACTGTATGTCGACGGAGCCGTGCGCCAGAGCACGCCGATCGCCCCGGCGATTCGGCTCGGTGCATCCCACGCGCTCGTGATCGGAACATCGCGCGCCGCGCGCGGTGATTCGCCGCAAACCAGTGTGAAGGCGCCGAGCGCCGCGTTCTTGCTGGGCAAGATGATGAACGCATTGCTTCTCGATCACTTGGATTCCGACGTGGGGACGGTGAATCTGCTGAACAATATCGTCGGCACTGGGGAGGCCGCATTTGGGCCGACGTTCGATGAACGCTTCAACAGCGCCGCGATCCGACGGGGCGGTCACGTGCTCCGTCCGATCCAGATGTTGGTCGTGCGCCCGAGCCAAGGTATCGGGCACTTGGCGGCCCAATATGTGCGTCAAGGTCGCTTAAAAACTGGGCCGCTGCTGACGCGCCGGCTGTTTAAGATGATGGATGTAGGAGTTGGGGATGATGCCGATCTCACCAGCTATTTCTTGTTCGATGGCGGCTTCGCGCGTGAGCTCGTGGAGCTTGGACGTTCCGACGCGAAGGAAATGAAGTCTGAGATTCTGTCATTTTTGGAATCTGCAGCGAGCACCGAAGCCGTGGGCCTTTCGCCGAGTCACGCCACCACGAGCGACGGGAATTGGTCGCTTCCGCCGGATCGGCCTGCTTGATGCCTCATTTACGCGGGAAGCTCTGCGAGCAGCTCGCGAAGCTCGCCTAGCGCCTTCGAGTCGCCTTTCGTAGTAGCGGCACTGAGCCCGTGCTCAAGCCAAGCGCGCGCTTCCTCATACCGACCGAGCTCTACAAGCAGCTGAGCCGCCATCAGATGCACGGGCACATAGCTCGGGTCTCGCTCGCGAAGCGCATTGAAGCGTGAAATAGCGTCTGCGTGACGCCCGACTTTTTTATACTCCATGCCCAGCGCGTACTCCGCGAACGCATCAGCCGTGCCTAAATTGACTAATTTCTCGAGCATTTCGAGCCGTTTGTTCATATCTCGGGGCTTTCCGGTGAGTGTGGTTCGCGGGTTCTAGAGATACATCCACTTTCCCAGCTACGCTCGCTCCAAAAACTGAGCCGCGATGCGCTTCGTGCCAACCTTAGGAAATTCGGCGGTAACGAATGGCTGACTACCGAGCTCCACGCGGCGCACGATGCCGCGCCCGAAGTGCTTGTGAAATACGCGATCGCCGGGATGCACCGGCTCGCCCATGTCATCCCCAGGCTCATCCCCAGCTTCCCGTTCGATGATGCGTTCGCCAGGCAGAAGTGGCGGGTGGCTCGGCGCGGTTGGCCGGCGCGATGCGCTAGCGAAGGACCCGTAGTCCGAGTCAGCAGAGTAGCGATCGGAGGAGTACCCCGCACGCGAACCAGCGCGGCTGTGGCCGTGGAGCTCCACGACATCCGTTGGAATATCGGCGAGAAACCGGCTTCTTACCAGGTAACGCGTTCGGCCAAACAGCATGCGCGCCGACACATGGCTCAAGATCAGATTCCTCCGAGCACGGGTGAGCGCCACGTACGCCAGGCGCCGTTCCTCGTCGAGCTCTTCCGGATTTTCGCCGCCCACACCTTTGTATGGGAAGACTTCCTCTTCCATCCCAGTGACAAATACTGTGTCAAATTCCAGCCCTTTGGCGCTGTGCACGGTCATCAGTGAAACCTGTGAACCGGCCTGCATGTTATCTACGGCGGCCACGAGTGAGATCCGTTCTAAATAGCCGCTCAAGGTAGGTGGCTCGCCGCCAGCCTCGACTTCTTTTTCATATTCCTGCAAAGAGCCGATCAACTCCTCCATGTTGCCGAGGCGAGCGTCCGCTTCAGCGGAATCTTGGGCCTGCAGCGACGCGCGATAGCCGGTGCGATCCAGGACCGCGTTCGCGAGCTCATGCGGCACGAGCTTCTGGGCATCGGCCCGGAAATCTTCGAGTAAATCGTAGATTTCCGCCAGCTTTTTCTTGGCACCACTCGCGAGCAGCGTGTCCTTGCGCGAGCGGGCCAGGGCCTCATAGACACTCGTCGAATTTTCGCCGGCGATATCGAGCACGCGTTCGACGGTCTTGTTGCCAATGCCGCGCGCCGGAACATTGATGATGCGCAACAGATCGGTATCGCTCCGAGGATTCTCGATCAGGCGCAAATACGACAGCAGATCCTTCACCTCCGCCCGCTCGAAGAACTTCATCCCACCCACAATCTGGTACGGAAGATTGTGGCTGCGTAGCATGTCCTCGATCACACGCGATTGAGCGTGCACGCGGTAGAAAATCGCAATGTCGGCAGCATCGGTGCCGTGCTCAATGGCGCGCCGGATGGAATCCGCCACGCTTCGCGCCTCTTCTCGTTCGTCCGAAAGCGAGCGTACAATGACTTTGGAGCCGGGTGGCTGTGCCGTCCAGAGGTTCTTATCTTCACGCTGGTGAGCCGGAGCGATCACGCCCATCGCTGCGCGCACGATGTTGGCGCTGGAGCGATAATTTTGTTCGAGCTTGATCACCTCGGCATCCGAAAAATCCCGGCGAAATCCGCGGATCAAGCGCACATCGGCGCCGCGCCAACCATAGATGCTTTGATCGTCATCGCCGACCACGCACACGTTGCGGGTTCGCGCCGACAGGGCTCGAATCAGACGATATTGGATCATGTTGGTGTCTTGAAACTCATCCACCAACACAAAATCAAAGCGGGTGCGCAGCTCCTGTGCAACAGGCCCCGCTTCATTTTCCACGAGCTCCGTCATGTACAAGATGAGATCTTCAAAATCGACGGCGTTAGCTTGGAGCAGAGCGCGTTCGTAATCGGCGTAAATCTCGGCGAGTATGCTATCGCTCTCGGCGAGATCTTGGGCCTGCTTGGCGCGTCGGCCTTCGCGTTTTTCCTGGCCGATCCGGCCCAAGACGGCCTTCACAGGGTATTCTTTATCGTCGAGCTCTCGGCGCTTGAGAATTCGGGCCAACACTGCCTTCTGATCGCTATCGTCGTAAATAACGTAATCGCGCGTCAGCCCGACGTGGTCGGCGTAGCGGCGCAGCAATTTGGCGCACACGGAATGGAAGGTGCCGATCCAAAGGTCCCGTGTGATCTCAGGGCCGGTCAGTTTTTCAAGTCGCGAGCGCATTTCGCCAGCAGCCTTGTTGGTGAACGTGACCGCGAGGATCCGGTAGGGCGCCACGCGGTGCGGGCCGAGCAGGTTCGCGATGCGATAGATGAGCGTGCGCGTCTTTCCGCTGCCCGCTCCGGCAAAGATGATCAGAGGGCCGTGGACGTGAAGCACGGCCTGCTTTTGGGGCTCATTGAGCAGAACTTCGGTCTCGGCGCTCACGGACGCGACTATTGCGGGACTTTCCGCTTTTGGCCAGACTCCCGTTTGGTGCGAGGCTTTGGGCCAACGCGCAGAGGCTCAGACGTCGATGACTTCCAACCCAAAGAGCGCTGTTCCGCCCCGTCTCGGCTATTGCCTTGCGCAGTGTCCGCCTGCGCTCAGTTCGCTCACGGTGTGTGCGTGCTGTCTGGCGCCTGCGACTTTGGCGCGTGAGGAGCGAGCGCTCAAGGGCGGATTGGTGGCGAGTGTGCCCTACTGCGATGCCTGTCTCGGCCATCGGACGGCTGCCTCGACACGCATCTTTGCGGCCGCGTGTGCCTCGGGGGTTCTGGCGCTTGGGCTGTCGGTTATTTTGCCGCTGGTCTTCGATTGGCCAAGCCCACTGATTTTTAGCGTGTGTTTTATGGCAGCCTGGGTGCCCGGTTTGGTACTCCGCGTTTGGCAACCGGAAGCAGGGTCGGGTCACGCAAGCTTTGGCCAGGCCGTGTGGTGGACAGAGCGCGGAGAGATTGCGTTTGCGAATCGCGACTTTGCCTTGCTGGTTGCCGCGGAGAGTCAGGCCGAGCTTTCCACGACGCCGCTCTCCGTTCGCATGCCGTTGTGGGTTCAGGCGGGAGCCGTTTGCGTGATGGTCGCATTCCCGTTTCTGTATTGGCTGTACCATCCGGTAGTGCGGGTCATTAACTTAGGAGATGAGGTGCTCACGGTTTGGGTCGATGGCGACCAGGTGGCTCGCGTTGAGCCCTCGAGTCTTGAGAGTCGAGCTGCGGGAGTGAAGCTGCGCGTGAAATTCGGGGCGCGCTTGTTCGAAGCTAGGGGGCCCTCTGGGAAACTGCTGGATGCGAGCCTTGGTCGAGTCCAGACAGGCGCCGAGCATCTCTACGCCCCCAAGAGTATCGAACACTGCTTTTGGTTGGAGACCACTCACTACGGCCGAACGACAGCCCAGGAAATCAAGCGGACAGCGCTCATTTCAGGGTCCAGATTCTTTCAGATCCCAGCCCAAGTCGACACCTGGTTTGGACCGAATCCCGCA
>Ga0209490_10001682_pt1 | contig 21145 bp, 17 predicted proteins | sample MAT06_FD_187209 | JGI IMG/M metagenome (GOLD analysis project Ga0209490, IMG submission 187209) | Freshwater microbial communities from Lake Fryxell liftoff mats and glacier meltwater in Antarctica - MAT-06 (SPAdes) (version 2) | ecosystem: Environmental > Aquatic > Freshwater > Ice > Liftoff... | reverse complement strand
TCCAACGGTTTCCTAGCGGCGTGTGTAGCCGTGCGCTTTTCCGCCGGGAAGCCCATGGGGATCAGGAGGAAAGGCTGTTCGTTGCACGGTCGCCCTAAACCGCGCGATAAAAATTTCATGGCGCTTCGCGAAGGCGCTATGTTTCCGGGGCCCGATCGTAACAGCTGCCGCCATATGCCATCCGGGATGGGCCCAACACCTGCAAAGAGCACGCCTTCTGATCCAACCATGGTCGACTGATCGGGCGGTGCATGTTCCTTGCCGACCTTCGCGCCGTGGTACGCATGGCAATTCTGGCATCGGGTAACGGCAGCAACGCCCAGCGCTTGATGGAGCATTTCAAGCAACACCCCGGCGTGTGCATCGCACTGGTCGGCTGCGACCAGCCGACAGCCGGAGTTATCCAACGGGCGTGGGACCATGGTGTGCCCAGCTACCTTTTCAACAGCAACCAATTGAAGAATGGTACCGTTCAGTACGAGTTACAACAGCAGCGCATCGACTTGGTGGTCTTGGCCGGTTTCCTGCGCTTGATACCACCAGAGCTGGTAAAGACCTATGAAGGAAGGATCATCAACATCCATCCGTCACTTCTGCCCAAATACGGTGGAAAAGGGATGTATGGGCTTCGAGTACACGAAGCGGTCATCGCCGCTCGAGAAACCCAAAGCGGCATCACGATCCATTATGTGAACGAGCGCTTCGACGAGGGCGGACAAATTGCTCAGTTCAACTGCCCCGTGTTGACCGGAGATACCGCAGCAACACTCGCAGGGCGGGTACACAAGCTGGAGCATGAGCACTTTCCGCTGGTGATCGAACAACTGGTCACGCACCTGTCCGATGGTAAGCCTTTGCGATAACAGCCGGTAATTGGCTATTCTGGACATTTGACCCTGCTGTTGGACCTGACCGAGATCGGAAAAGCCTTTCTGATCCTTTTCGCGGTGATCGACATTGTGGGCGGGATCCCGTTGATCTTACGGGTTCGGCAAAAGGCAGGCAAGATCTATCCGGCGCGTGCAGTGCTGGTCAGTCTGGGCATCATGATCACCTTCCTGTTCGTGGGGGAGACCATTCTCAGCGTCCTGGGTATTGATGTGCGCTCCTTCGCCGTGGCCGGCGCATTGATCCTCTTCTTCATTGCCCTGGAAATGATCCTGGGTGTGCGGCTTTTCAAAGAAGACCTTTCCGCACCGGGCCTCACCGATATTTCGGCGGATAACAAAGTATACAGCGTTGTTCCGCTGGCGTTCCCAGTGATCGCTGGGGCTGGTACCATAACCACCATCCTATCGCTGCGTGCAGAGTTCCATCGCGAGAACATCCTGATCGCGATCTTGCTGAACATGATCCCGGTCCTGTTGGTGCTTCTGCTCACGGGTCGCATCGAGCGTCTGTTGGGGCGTGTTGGCCTGATCGTGTTGCGCAAGGCCTTCGGCATCATTCTGCTGGCGATCAGTATCAAGTTGTTCGCCGGCAATATCACCTACCTGTTCCCACATGCCTGAGCACTTTGACACACCAGCTGATCGCTCTGCTGCATTCGCTATTTCATGAAGGTCACTATACACACGGACGGTGCAGCGAGCGGCAATCCGGGACCTGGTGGCTATGGGGCAGTTTTGGAAAGCGGCAAACACCGCAAAGAGTTGTGGGGCGGCTATCGGTTGACCACCAACAACCGCATGGAGCTACTGGCCGTGATCGCCGCTCTGGAAGCCTTGAAGGGCCCAGGCATGGACGTGACCGTGGTGAGCGACAGCAAATACGTGGTGGATCCGGTGGAGCAGGGCTGGTTGTTCGGCTGGGAGAAAAAGGGCTTCGCGAAGCAAAAGAATCCCGACCTCTGGCGTCGCTTCCTGCTGGCGTACCGCAAGCACACGGTCAAGTTCCAGTGGGTTCGTGGACACAACGGCCATCCGCTGAACGAGCTTTGTGATCAACTTGCCGTAGCAGCGCGCAACCAACCCGGCCTGGCAGTGGACGAGGGTTACGAGAACCAACCCGCAACCTTGCTCTAGGGTCGTCTGCTATCTTCGCTCACCCAGCACGATCCTCCCCAGATGGCCAAGCTATTCGCAACCGTTAACGACAAAAAAGAGGCCATCGAGCTGGTGCGCGCCTCTCCTTCCGCGCCGTGGGTGCCAGTTGGCGAGCACGCCGCAGACCTGGTACGCACCGGCGCGAGCACCTTCAGCTTGGTTCGCCATGGACGCAGCCACCGCGTTCTGGTCTTGAAAGAAGATCGGGAGAACGGGACCGTCCGGATGCGCATTGGCGCACACACCTACACCGTGCAATTGCAGGACGATCGGTCGCGCTTGATGCACACCCTGGGCCTTGACAAGCTCAGCCCAAAGGTGCGGGAGATCAAAGCGCCTATGCCTGGTCTCGTCTTGAACATCTTGGTGAAACCCGGCGACGTGCTCAAGAAGAACGATCCCGTATTGGTGTTGGAGGCCATGAAAATGGAGAACTTGATAAAGGCTCCGGGCGATGCGACCGTAAGCGTGGTGCATGCCGAGAAAGGCAAAGCGGTAGAGAAGGGCCAGCTGCTGGTGAGTTTCGGTTGATACGAGGCTGCTGGTCCACTCGTGGAGGGGCCGGATGTGAACCCATACCGCTTCAGAATGGGTTCGCCGGTAAATATTCGCGATCCGAGTAAACCGCAAACTGTCAGATGTGAGCCGCTCTATGGTGCCTACCTTGGGGTCCACCGCAAAAGTCTCTTTCCCGCTGATCGCAGGCAATTGGTTATACCATTTGGACATAGAAAACAGTCCAAATATGCCCCGTGATCTTCTCCGCCAACGGGATGAAACATTCGCAGGACGATACGAATGGATCGCTGCGTCCGCCGCCCGGCGGACGGGAAGATCCATGCGGAGAAGTAATACCATTTGGAAGTAGAAATACGTCCGATCCCGCAAGGCGGGACAGGTTCTGCTCGCTCTTTTCCGCCCAGGCTTCTTCAAAAAATAGTTCCGTAGCTAAGGCTATGCAACGGTTTTTTGGATCGCCTGGCCAAAAAATAGCTTCGCATCTTCGGACGCATTTCTACTTCCAAATGGTATAAGGCGGAAAAAGAACAAGTAGCTCGGATCGTTTTCTATGTCCAAATGGTATTAGACCATTTCGCATTACAGATCCACCCAAAGATGCGCCGCTATTTTCCCCGCCAGCGGGATGAAACATTCGCAGGACGATCCAAGGAGGCCGTTGCGTCCGCCGGACGGCGGACGGGACGACCTCTTCGAAGAAGTGGTGCGGATGCTTCGGTTCCTCTCAGCACAAGCAAAGAGCAAGCAGGTACTGTCCCGCCTAGCAGGATCGGGTGGATCTGTACTGCGAATTGGTATAACACCGCGAATAGCTTAAGAGTTTCCCATCCGTTCTTGCCGTGATCGGAGCGGGTTCAGGACCGTTGAGGCAACGGTTCGTGAAAGCGGAATAGTAGCTCAAACGCTTTGGGCGATGTTAGTCCGCGATCCAACAGAACTTTCGGGTGATCCAGTCGAAAATAACATTCACCAAATACGCGTACAGGCTAATATAGGTCCATGCGCCCCATCCTCGCCACCTTAGTGCTCTTATGGCAGACCCCCGCCTCGGCCTCTTCCACCCTCGCCAGCACCTTTGGCTACAACACCACCAACGCCACCAGCGCTTTCCAAGCAGCGGTGGGCTCGGCGAACGATACCATCATCATCGATCTACAGAGCGCTGACTGGAACGTTGGCCCCAGTTCATTCTTCGACCTAACGAACAAGACGTTGATCTTCCAGCCGGGTGTGGTGCTGCGCGCATTGCCTGGCGTGTTCAACAGCAGCGGCGCCTGTCTGCTACGCTTCAGGCGGTGCAGCAACATCACCGTGATCGGCTATGGGGCGGAATTCATCATGAACAAGCCAGAGTACGCGCTGCTGAACGACAGCGAATGGCGACACACCTTGAAGCTGGACAATTGCAGCGGTGTTGTGGTGAAGGGACTTACGCTGCGCGACAGCGGTGGCGATGGCATCTACGTGGGTGGGGAAATAATGGCTGGGTCCACCATCAACTATAGCGAGAACGTACTGATCGAGGACATCCGTGCGATCAACCATTACCGACAAGGCATGAGCATTACCAGCGTACAGAACATGCTTGTACGTCATTGCCTCTTCACCGGAACGAACGGCACACTGCCGGAAAGCGGCGTCGACATCGAGCCTTACCTCACGTATCAGCGCATCATTGGTCTTGTCTTCGAGAAGTGCAGCTTCACGGACAATGACCATTGCGGGATCCAAGTGTCCATGTGGGAAATGGATGATACCTCCTTGCCCATTGACATCACCTTTCGCGATTGCTACATCGCCGAGAACGGAAGACCTGGTCACCCATACGGCCCCGACCCGATCGACCTTAGCGATGACGACACGCCGCTTACCGGTAACGTGCTCTTCGAACGCTGCCATGTGGACAGCAGCCAGTGGACCGCGGTGAATGTGCGCAAGCCGGCAACGAGCTACAACGCGCTTTTCACCGATTGCGCCTTCACCAACGTGAGCCAGCAGCAGATCCTTTACAACACGCCCATCTGGGTGGAAGTGAGCGACTACGGCGCACCATGCACGGCCTTCGGCGGTGTGCAGTTCGCGAACTGTCTCCTCACCTACGACACGCAGTTCCCGTACCTGCAATGCAACGGCTGGAGCACATCACCGGGGCCGCAGAACGTAAGCTTCAGCGGGCTGGTGGTAGGCCCCAAAGGCGCTGGCGTGAACATCACCAACAGTGCCGATACGCTCAATTGCCTCTTTGTTGCGAACGAAGTGAACACAGCGCCGCCGACCACCGTGGGCTATGCCTTGGACCAAGCGCCGGCGGAAGAATGCAGTGCCACGCCGATCCGCTTCGATGCCACACGCACAGCAGCCGACATTAGCTACCCACTACCCTGCCGCTATGATACCAGCGGCACCGTGAGCTTTGGCAACGATGCGCATCTGATGACCGGCTCGTTGATGATCCCCCCCAATGCGCTATCCGCCAACGATACGATCCTTGCTCGCTGGGATGATCTGAACGAGAACACCGAAGAGGTCATCATTGCGCCGCTCACTTCTGCTGTTTATACCAATTCGCAGTACAGATCCACCCGATCTACTCGCTCTTTTTCCGCATTACTTCTCCGAGGAGGTCGTCCCGTCCGCCGTCCGGCGGACGCAACGACCTCCTCGGATCGTCCTGCGAATGTTTCATCCCGCCGACGGGGAAAATAGCGGCGCATCTTTGGCTGGATCTGTAATGCGAAATGGTATTACACATTGAACTCGATGATGCCGATGGCCGCGCAGGTGTTCGATCGTTTGGGGACGTCTGTTGCGGATGAAACGAACGCGGATGCGATACGCGCTTGGCCGAACCCGTTCACCGAGAGCTTCACCTTGAGGAATGCATCGTCGTCCACGCGTATCATCGCGATGAACGCGTTGGGGCAATGCGTTTACGATGGTCCATACCGCGAGGCCATGGGTGCTGCTTGGCCAGCGGGAGTGTACACGATCGCGGTGATCTCCGATAGGGCTAGCGCCAAAGTGGTTCTGGTCAAGCAATGAGCCAGGTCAGAGGGATCTGCGGCTCTCCATTTAGCAGATCAAGATCGAACTGCATGGTCGGTCATTGGGCATGTTGAAGCGGCGGTAGCAACGCGTCCAGGGCCATTGGGGCAGCTGTTCCTACAAGTGGAAAAGGATGTTGGATCGCTTCGCTTTTAGTCAGGATCCGGTCGCCGCAGCCGTTGCGCTCCATGCGAGCGTTCCACTCGCGCGGAACGGGATCACTGCACCCCCATCGAAGGGGAATGCATCGGGCACGGACCATGCACGACGGGTCAGGGTGATGCGATCAATGTTCCTGGGGAGCTGGTAATGATCGGGTCCGTGGAAGCTGGCGAACCCCTCCAGCTTGTCCGACGCGCCGGCGCGATCGAAGACCTCCGCATTGAGTTGGAAGGCTGCTTGCACGGAGTAGAAGGAGGCACGCGCATCGTACTCGATGAAATAGCCCATTGGTGCAGAAGACCTTGCCGCTGACGCAACATGTCTGGATAGCCAGGGCGCTACTACTGGACGCGCCGTAGATCTTGTGGGTCCCATCCGTTCCATGGTCGGCGGCTATCGTTGGCCTCCCTTGAAAGCCCTGACGGACGGGATTCTACAGCAATGCGCTGCGTTGCGCCTGTGGTGAGCTTAGGTTGATGATCATAGCGATACACAGATACGGCTATATTTAGTTCCATAGATAAATTTACACTCTACCTTTACGGGTCCTTGGTTCAACGCATGTCATTCTCTAACCCCTTCCGTCCTGGTGCTGGCCATCCGCCACCCTATTTAGCTGGCCGGTCAAGGGAGATCGGGGAGTTCGAGCGGCTACTGACCCAGCCTGTGATCTTGACCAATTTGGTGCTTACAGGGTTGCGTGGTGTAGGAAAAACGGTGTTATTGGAAGGCTCTCTTAAACCTGTCGCACGGAGCAAAGGCTGGCTATGGACCGGGAACGAGATCTCAGAGGCTATCAACGTATCTGAGGAGCGCTTGGCGCAGAGGCTCATCACCGACCTCTCCGTGATCACCAGCCAATATGTGGTGGAGCATAACATCATGCACGGCATGGGCTTCGTGCCCCAACGGGAGGAGCACCCGATCACCTTCGACCATCGGCTCATGGAAGGACTTTACAAGGCTACGCCGGGCCTGGTATCGGACAAGCTGAAGGCCATTCTGGAAACTACCTGGCAGGTTGTTGCCGCCAGTGGGGCCAAGGGGATCGTTCTGGCTTATGACGAGGCTCAGAACTTGGCCGACCGCGCAGAGAAAGACCAATATCCACTGTCCATACTACTGGACGTTTTCCAGTCCATTCAAAAGAAAGGAGTGCCCATTATGCTGGTGTTGACCGGCTTACCAACGCTTTTTCCCAAGCTGGTGGATGTGCGCACATTCGCAGAACGAATGTTCAAGGTGATAACACTGGACAAGCTGGACCAGCAGGACCGACGGGAGGCGATCTCACGCCCGATCAAGGACCACCAATGTCCGGTCGCTTTTACTGCTCCGGCCATAGATGAGATCGCGAACCGATCCGGCGGCTATCCATACTTCATACAATACATCTGCTATGAGATGTTCGAGGCTTATCTCGGTCTTAACGAAGGTTCGCCGGATCCGGGCGTCACAGTGGCACACATCGCACGTAAACTCGACAGCGATTTCTTCGCCGGAAGGTGGAACAACGTAACGGATCGACAGCGCGATCTACTTTCCATTATAGCACTATTGGAGCATCCCGACCAGGAGTTCACCATCCAAGAGGTCGTCGAAGCCTCAAAGAAGAATGGTGGTAAGGCGTTCAGTCCAAGCCATGTCAGCCAAATGCTGGGAGCGCTCAGCGAACAAGGCCTTGTATTCAAGAACCGGCATGGAAAATACTCGTTCGCCGTTCCGATGATGGCGGCCTTCATTCAGCGCCAAGTTGACGAGAACTACTGACCATGAGCAGTGACAACAAGCGTTTCCCCCAATACGAAGAACTCGACCTGCCCAAGCTTGCCGAAGAGGTGCTGAAGCAATGGGAAGCTGAAGACACCTTTGGCAAGAGCCTCGAACTACGAAAGGGCGCTTCCCCCTTCGTGTTCTATGAAGGTCCCCCCAGCGCCAACGGATTGCCCGGCATCCACCACGTCATGGCTCGTGCCATCAAGGACATCTTCTGTCGATACCAAACGCAGAAAGGCCATCGCGTGGATCGCAAAGCAGGATGGGATACGCATGGCCTGCCGATCGAGCTGGGTGTGGAGAAAGAGCTCGGCATCACCAAGGAGGATATCGGCAAGAAGATCAGCATAGAGGAGTACAACGCCGCCTGCAAGAAAGCCGTGATGCGCTACACCGATGTGTGGAACGACATGACGCGCCGCATCGGTTTCTGGCTGGATCTGGAGAAGCCGTATGTGACCTACCACACCAAGTACATCGAGAGCGTATGGCACCTGCTGAAGAAGCTCTACGACGACCAACTGCTTTACAAGGGCTACACCATACAGCCCTACAGTCCGGCAGCCGGTACGGGCCTCAGCTCGCACGAGTTGAACCAGCCAGGTACCTACAAGCTGGTGAAGGATACCAGTGTGGTGGCCCTGTTCAAGGTGAAGCAGGATCATGCATCGGAGTTCCTGTTCAAGGATGCCTTTGGCGACGTCTTCATCCTCGCATGGACGACGACCCCATGGACCTTACCAAGTAACTGCGCGCTCACCGTTGGGCCGAAGCTTGAATACGTGCGGGTAAAGTCCTTCAACCCTTACACGCACGAGCCGCAGACCATGGTGCTCGCAAAGTCGCGGTTGAGCGCCTACTTCCACGAGAAGAACCAGAACGCTTCGTTCCACGACTACAAGAAGGATGGAAAGAATATCCCGTGGAGTATCGATAATGAGTTCTACGGCCACCAATTGGAAGGGATCCAGTACGAGCAACTGTTCACCTATGCACAACCCGATCAAGGCGAAGCGTTCAAGGTGATCGGCGGTGACTTCGTGACCACGGAAGATGGTACAGGCGTCGTTCACACGGCGCCGAGTTTTGGTGCGGACGATATGCGCGTGGCCCGCCAACATAATATTGGAACACTCACCCTGGTGGATCTACAAGGTCGATTCACCCATGAGATGGGGGAGTTCGCGGGCAAGTACGTGAAGAACGAATACTACCCCGACGGCACTGCGCCGGAAAAGAGCGTCGATGTCGAACTCAGCATCAAGCTGAAAGAAATGGGCCGTGCCTTCAAGGTGGAGAAGTACGAGCACAACTACCCGCATTGCTGGCGTACGGATAAACCCATCCTATACTACCCGCTGGACAGTTGGTTCGTTCGTGTTACGGCGCGCAAGAACGAGTTGATCGCCAACAACAAGATGATCAACTGGAAACCAGAAAGCACCGGCACCGGTCGCTTCGGCAACTGGTTGGAGAACGTGCAGGATTGGAACCTGAGCCGCAGTCGCTACTGGGGCATCCCCCTACCGATCTGGCGCACAGAAGACGGCGACGAAGAGCTCTGCATCGGTTCGCTCAAGCAGTTGAAGGAGGAGATCGCGCGGAGTGTCCATGCAGGCATCATGCCTCACGATCCTTACGCTGCGTTCGACCCCGCAGATATGAGCGATGCGAACTACGATACGGTGGACGTTCATCGTCCATACGTGGACAACATCGTGCTGGTATCGCCCAATGGCGAACCGATGAAGCGCGAGACCGACCTTATCGACGTGTGGTTCGACAGCGGCGCGATGCCTTATGCGCAGTGGCACTATCCATTTGAGAATAGCGCCGAGTTCAAGGCGAGCTTCCCTGCCGACCTCATCGCCGAAGGGGTTGACCAAACGCGGGGTTGGTTCTACACGCTGCATGCCATCGCAACACTCACACAGCATAGCATCGCTTACAAAGCGGTCGTTAGCAATGGCCTTGTGCTGGACAAATTGGGCCAGAAGATGAGCAAGCGACTGGGCAATGCGGTTGATCCGTTCAAGACGCTGGATGCGTATGGCGCCGATGCTGTGCGTTGGTACATGATCAGCAACGCTTCGCCGTGGGACAACTTGAAGTTCGATACGGAGGGCATCACCGAAGTGCAGCGCAAGTTCTTCCGCGCACTTTTCAACACCTACAACTTCTTTGCGCTGTATGCGAACATCGATCGTTTCGATGTGAACACAGCACCGGTGTCCATGAAGGACCGCACGGAAATGGACCGCTGGATCCTTTCGCGCCTGAATTCGCTGATCAAAGTGACCGAGGCGAACTACGCGGACTATGAGCCAACGATCGCTGCGCGCGCCATACAGGACTTCGTAGTGGAGGACCTGAGCAATTGGTATGTGCGGTTGAACCGGCGCCGGTTCTGGAAAGGCGAACAAGGCAACGACAAGAACGCGGCCTTTCAAACGCTGCAACGTTGTCTGGAAGTGGTATCCATGCTCAGTGCTCCCATTGCCCCCTTCTTTACGGATAGGCTGTATCGGGACCTTACCGGCCAGAGCGTTCACTTGAGTGATTGGCCCCGGCATGACGAAGGATCGATCGATGTGGAAATGGAACAGCGCACAGCGCTGGCTCAAAAACTCACCTCGCTTGTTCTCAGCATCCGCAAGAAAGAGGGCCATCGCGTGCGCCAGCCGTTGCAGAAGATCATGGTTCCGGTTACCGATACCGTGATGCGCGGTCGGTTGGAAGCCATACGGGAATTGGTGCTGAACGAATTGAACGTGAAGGAGCTCGTTATCCTGAACGCTAGCGAAAGCAACTTGACCAAGAGGATCAAGCCCGACTTCAAAAAGCTAGGTGCGCGCATGGGCAAGTTGATGAAAAGCGTGGCAGCGGCGGTGAACGGCTTCGATCAAGCACAGATCGCCGAACTGGAGGCTAACGGAAGTCTGACACTGGACGTGGAAGGCCAGAGCGTGGAGCTCTTGCGTGACGATGTGGAGATCAGTGCTGAAGCAGTGCCCGGTTTAAGTGTGGCCAGCGACGGCCCGCTAACGGTGGCGTTGGATATCACGCTCAACGAAGCCTTGGTCCGGGAAGGGCTGGCCCGTGAACTGGTCAGCCGCATACAAACACTCCGAAAAGAGTCCGGTTTCGAGATCACCGACCGGATCGAGCTGCGGATACAGCGCAACGGGGACACCCGTTTCGAGGATGCGGTGCGCACGCATGCACTGCAGATCCTGTCCGAAACCTTGGCCATCACACCTGAGGACCAAGTGCTTGTGGATCACTTGCCCAATGGGGGTGCTGGCTCGCACGAGGTGGAATTGGATGAAGCCACACGCTGCACGCTCTCCTTGGCCCGGTCGGCCAATTGACGCAGGGAAGCGCCTATATTTGCGGATCATTTTCAAAAACCGGGATCATCATGGCCAAGAAACCCGCCGCTAAAAAGGCAGCCAAGCCCGCCAAGAAGGCTGCAAAGCTTGCACCAAAGAAGGTAGCTAAGCCTGTTGCAAAAAAGGCCGCAAAGTCGAAGGCAAAGGCTGCGTCCAAAGCATCTGCTTCACGCCCCAGCGGAAAGGCCGTGAAGACAGTGGCAAAGAAAAAGCCTGTAGCCAAACCGGTCCCAAAAAAGGTGGTGAAAGCGCCCGTGAAGAATGTGCCAAAAGCACCAGCCAAAAAAGTGGTTGCCAAAAAGTCGATCAAGGTGGTGAAACCAGCAGCCAAAGCCGTAGTTAAGCCAGCTGCTTCCCGCCCAGCCGAGAAAGTGGCAGCAAGCAAGGTCGCTGCCAAACCAGCTCCGAAGGCGAACGTGAAAGCACCCGTGCCTGCGAAACCTGTGGCGAAAATTGCGCCGCCGGCCAAGAAGGTCGAGACGAAACCAGCATCAGCTCCCAAGAACGAAACGCCCGAAAGCGCCCCCGCCAAACCCGTGAAGAAGGAAACGAAGAAGGAAGAAAAGGCCGCTCAGAAAGAACTCGCACGAATTGCTGCAAGCAAGCCCTTGGTGACGCAGATCCAATCGCCGAACCGCCCAATGGCAACCCCGGTGGTAAAGAAACAAGTTTCCACATTGGAGCCTGCGTCCAAACTGCGCTACACGGATGAGGAGCTGGTGGAGTTCAAGGATCTGATCATGCGCAAGCTGGACGAAGCCCGAAAGGACTACGACCTGCTGAAGCAAACCTTGGCCAACAACGACAACAACGGCACGGATGACACCAGTCCATCGTTCAAGATGATCGAGGATGGCAGCGAGACGTTGAGTCGCGAAGAGACCGCACAATTGGCCGGCCGCCAGGAGAAATTCATCAAGCACTTGGAGGATGCACAATTGCGCATCCGCAACAAGACCTACGGCATCTGCCGTGTGACCGGTCGCTTGATCAGTAAAGAGCGCCTTCGCTTGGTACCACATGCCACACTGAGCATCGAGGCGAAGCAGCAGATGGGCAATTGAATTGTAAGAGGGTGTTCCTATCCGCTGCGCTCATCTGCCATTGGGTATGAAGCGCTCACTGCTCATCATCCTGCTTGTTCTGTTCGCCGATCAGGCGTTGAAGATCTGGGTGAAGCTGAACTTCTTCTACGACAGCGCCATCTCCATTCTCGGCGACAAAGGCTATTTGCATTTCATCGAGAACCGCGGCATGGCCTTCGGCATGGAGTTCGGTGGCGAGTGGGGCAAATTGATCCTAACGCTTTTTCGCATTGCGGCCGTTAGCGCCATCGGCTACAGTCTGTATCGCATGATCCAGCGCGGTGCCAGCACGGGCATGGTGGTCAGCGTGTCGCTGATCCTGTCGGGAGCATTAGGGAACATCGTCGACAGCACCTTTTACGGCGTGCTCTTCAGCGCTAGCACCCCATTTGAGAAAGCGGTGCTTTTCCCTGCCAACGGTGGCTACGCCCCGCTCTTGCATGGCGCCGTGGTGGACATGTTCTATTTTCCCGTGTGGGAAGGTCGTTTGCCCAACTGGTTCCCGTTTTGGGGAGGTGAGTATGCGGTCTTCTTCCGCCCGGTATTCAACATAGCCGACGCGGCGATCACCACTGGGATTTTCCTATTTGTTCTGGCGCAACGCAGCACCGATAAAGAGGTTTCCCCCACATCGACGTTGGTGACGTCCGGAGCGACCACGGAAAGCGACCCGAACAACTCGGCACAGCCGGATCGCGCTACGGGCCCAACGCCTTAGCGCAGATCAAAGCGCAAGCCGAATAGGCTCTGTGAAGCCCCTTCAGTGCGTGTTGGCAAACCTGGCTGTCCAGAGATCAGGACCGTTGGGCGCAACTCGTAGCACAGGTGCAACATGCTCCAAAAGGGACTGGTGCGGCCCAATCGAAAGTCCAACCCGATGGTGCCATAAGCCGCACCCCAGAATTGCGACCGCGTGCGGAAGGACTCGTTGCCCAATTCCGTGTTCTCTTCGTCCAAGTAGTTGAACGGATCATCGGAGGTGCGTTCGATCGTGTGCGTGACACGGGCCGTGCCATTGAAGGTGCTGCCCAACTGCGCTCCCAAACCCACATACCAAGCCCAGCGGGAGGCAGACACGCGGCGCAGAATAAAGGACGCGTCAAGACCCATTCGGGAGCGGGATGTATTCACCGCATAGCGCTCTGTCCAAGTGGTATCCACGAAGAAAAGTTCCCCCGTGGATTGCGAGATCAGTGTATCGGCGTGACCCGTTTTAGAGCGGCGCCAAGTTCCGTAGCCACTCTCGGCACCAAGGAAACCCAGTCCCAAACGCAACCGCTTCTCGAACTTGGACCCTGCGGCATCATTGCCACCCAGATCCAAGGCCACGGCGGCATAGGTCATAAGCGCTCCTGCTCTTCCGAGATCATCAACTTCATCGTACCGGCCTGCAGATCGGCCATTCTCCGAGGGTACATCCTGCATCAGCAGTTGCGAATTCGGCAGAACGCGACGCCAATCGTCCAAGCTTAACCCTTGTGTGGGCTGCGTGATCGGACCGGCCATCAAGTAGCCTTCCGCCAGGTTGGAGGCCGTCCCGGCTGCGGGTTGCGCGTGTGCTGCCAAAAGCAGTCCACTTGTCATTAGGCAGACCGCAAGCCGTATCGGTTCCATGTGTCGTGATCTTCGTAGTTCGTGTTCCATGTTCGTGTTCTCAACGTAGTGGCCTTTCTACTATTGCTTCGCGCTTTGGACAGTGGCCTTGCCTAAGGCACTCTTGGCAACAAGCATCTCAGCGATCTGCACGGCGTTGGTCGCGGCTCCTTTCCTAAGGTTGTCTGCCACGATCCAAAGGTTCAAGGTTCGTGGCTGCGATCCGTCACGACGCACACGGCCAACAAAGACCTCATCCCTACCTCCCGCATGGAGCGGCATGGGATATACATCGCTCAACGGTTCATCCGCCAGCACAATGCCGGGCGAATCAGCCAGTAAGCGTCGCACCTCGGCTAATTCGAACTCCCGTGCGAATTCTATGTTCACCGCTTCGCTGTGGCCACCGGTTACAGGCACACGTACTGCTGTCGCTGTAACGCGGATCGAGGGGTCCAGGATCTTCTTGGTCTCGTGTACCAACTTCATTTCCTCTTTGGTGTAGCCGTTATCCAGGAAGACATCGCAGCGCGGGATCACGTTGCCTTCAATGCGATAGGGATAGGCCATTTCGCCCTGTTGTCCCATGCGCTCATTCTCGAGCTGCTGCACGGCTTTCATGCCCGTACCTGTAACAGCTTGGTAGGTTGAAACGACGACACGCTCCACACCGAACGCCTTGTGCAATGGCGCCAACACCATCACCAACTGGATGGTACTGCAATTGGGATTGGCAATGATCCGGCCACCCTTTGCGCCAAGATCATCTGCGGACAAGAGATGCCCGTTCACCTCCGGCACCACCAACTTTCTATCGGGATCCATGCGCCAGGCACTGCTGTTATCGATCACGGTGCAGCCTGCTTCGGCAAAACGCGGTGCCCATTCCAAGGAGGTGGCGCCACCAGCGGAAAAGAGTGCGATATCCGGTTTCGCGGCCACGGCTTCTTCCATACCGATCACAGCGATTTCCTTACCCCGGTAGTACACGCTCTTTCCAGCACTGCGCTCGCTGGCCACAGCCAATAGCGTATCTACCGGAAAACCCCGCTCTTCCAGAACTTTCAGCATCACCCCCCCGACCAGGCCGGTAGCCCCTACAACTGCGACGTTCATGATGTTCGCTTAACGTGTTCCAATGTCCGAAAGTACTACCTTGTCCGCTCCTCAGAAAATCGCGTTCGCATGTCCTTACGCTTGTTCCTGCCCGGCCTGTTGGCATTGCTGTCCACCCACAAGATGTGGGCACAAGTGGCAGACGACTTCTCAGATGGCAACTTCACCGTTTCGCCACCCTGGGTGGGCAACGACAACCTCTTCGTGGTGGTGGATGATGCCGGGAACCAACGTCTACGCAGCAACAGTGCAGGGGCCGCGAACTACTACCTGAGCACACCAAGTTCCATTGTGAACGATGTGCAATGGGAGTTCTTTGTTGATCTGCGCTTCGCTACGAGCGGGGCCAATTATGTGGATGTGTACCTGATGAGCAATGCTGCGGACCTGAGCGTTGGGGTCAACGGTTACCATGTGCGCGTAGGCGGCACCGCGGATGCGGTGGAACTTTTCCGAAGTGATGCGGGTGTAAGCACGGGCCTTGGCGTGGTGGGTCCCGCTGTGGTGACAAGCAGTATCAGTAATCCATTCCGGATAAAAGCGACCCGCAGTGCTACAGGAACGTGGAACCTCTTATATGACGACGGAGCAACCGGCACCTACGTTACTGCTGGTTCCGTCACGGACAATGTCTACACGAGCGCAACCCACTTCGGCATCCGCATAGAACAAAGCTCAGCAGCCTCAGTACCCAACAAACACTTTTTCGACGATATCACGGTGCAGCTGATCGGTGTTGATGCCACACCACCATCCATAGTATCGGTAACCGCAGTAAATGCCACGGAGGTCGATGTGCTTTTCACTGAAGCCTTGGACCCTTCCTTCATTGGGAGCTATGATATCACTCCTTCTGTTGGCGTTGCAGGCCAGTTGTTGGATGGGGTGAATGCGGCTCTGGTACACGTGACCCCGGGCATCGCGCTGACTTCGGGTGGCACCTATCAACTTGCGGCCAGCGGTGCGCAAGACCTAGCGGGAAATGCGATGCTTGCAGGCCCCCCGATCGGGTTCTCTTACAGCGTGGCCGAACAAGCAGCCTTCCGCGATGTGGTGATCAACGAGATCATGGCTGATCCATCGCCCGCACTTGGTTTGCCGGATGCGGAATTCGTGGAGCTCTTGAACACCACCACGGACCGTACGTTCGAATTGGGCGGTTGGAGCTTCAGCGATGGGGGCACTCCGGTACTGATCCCGGCCTTTACGTTGGGGCCCGGTGAATACGTGGTATTGATGGCAGCCGCCAGCCTGCCCTTGTTCCCTGCGGTGACCAATAAGATCGGCCTAACCAGCTTGCCCGCCTTGAACAACGATGGTGACCCACTAACGTTGCGCGACGCCAACGCGTTGATCATGGATGGCGTGCAATATGCCCTGAGCTGGTATCAGGATGGAGTGAAAGATGATGGCGGGTGGACGCTGGAGCAGATCGACCCGACCTCCCCTTGTAGTGGTGCGAGCAACTGGCGGGCCAGCGTAGCCCCGGCTGGTGGCACCCCAGGCATAGTGAACAGCATTTTTGCCATCGTTCCGGATACACAGGCCCCCTCACTCCTTTCTGTTACCGTGAACGATGCGAACACGATCGGACTGGTCTTCGATGAACCCATGGATGCTGCGAGCCTCTTGACGGCAACGTATGCCATAACCCCCGCCGTAGATGTGGCTAGTGCGCTACCCAACGGGAGCAATGCGGTCACCCTCACGTTACAAACGCCGTTGGTGGTGGGCACTGTCTACACCATCGTGGTGGATGGTTGCCGAGACTGTCCCGGAAATCCGATCGGCACTGCGAACACGGGCACCTTTGCACTGCCTGAGCCGGTAGCGGTGGGCGATGTGGTGATCAACGAGGTCTTGTACGATCCTTTCGGCACAGGAAGCGACTTTGTGGAAGTGTACAACCGGTCGCAAAAAACCTTGAGCATCGCCGACTGGAAGCTGGCCAGCGTAAGCGATGGCGAAGTGAGTGTGGGGTTGCCGATCACCAGCACCTCGTTCCTGCTTCTGCCCGGCGAATACGTCGTGGTCTGTGAGAACACGGGGAATGTGCTGGACAACTACCCACAGGGCCGGGTACAACGCTTCGTGGAAACTGATATTCCCAGTTATAACAATGGGGAAGGATCGGTTGTGTTGCAAGATCCAACGGGAACACAGCTGGACCGTTTCGACTACAGCGACGAACTCCACTTCAGCTTGGTGAACAACCCGGAAGGGTACAGCTTGGAGCGCGTGGACCCGGACCGACCCACCGATGACAAGACCAACTGGCAAACGGCTGCGGATGTTGCCGGGAAAGCCACGCCAGGCTTTGTGAATTCGCAATACGCCAAAGCGCCTTCCGCCACGGGCGAACTGTTGATCGAGCCTTCCATCTTTTCACCGGACAATGACGGATACCAAGACCTGCTGACCATAGCCTACACCTTTAAGGAGCCCGGCTTCGTAGGAAATATGTCCGCCTATGACATGGCCGGTCGCGAAGCTCGAAAACTCATGCAGAACCAGTTGTTGGGCACTGAGGGGGCGATCTCTTGGAATGGTATCCTGGACAGCGGAAGTTTGGGCCGTATGGGACCTTACATCATTGTACTTGAAGTGTTTGACCTAGCAGGAAATGTAGAACGGTTCAAGAAAACCGTGACCCTTGCGCACAGGCTGGATTAGATCGACCCATTGTGTCCACAGCGGCGGTCGCTTAGGGTTGCGACACGGTGTCCAGAATTCGCTCTGACCTCCTTCAAATGCGGATCTTATGCCCAGTTCGGAATTTCACAAATGATCAACCAGATGATCTCACCGGAGTGTATCGGACATTCGGGCACTGATCGGGACGTTAGGCGGTCCTTTCGGCTCCATCATTCTTGGAGCTGCTGTTAGTTACTTGATCAATGAAAATTAAGGCTCATGATAACCACCGAACTACCTCGACTTTATGGACCAAAATTCCGCAAGTTGCTTTTGCCGGTCGCCTTTGTTCTTTTGGCGATATGGATCCTCCTTCTTGGTACCAATACCATTTGGAAGTAGAAATACGTCCGATCTGCTCGCACTTTTCCGCCCATGCTTCTTCAAAAAATAGTTCCGTAGCTAAGGCTATGCAACGGTTTTTTGAATCGCCTGGCCAAAAAATAGCTTCGCATCTTCGGACGCATTTCTACTTCGAAATGGTATAACAATCCGGCTCCTGGTTGGTTTCAAGCCTTCGTGGTGATCACATGGATAGGGGTCACAGGAAGTTGCTCCTCATTTGATGGGTCAGGAAATATTCTACGACAGGCTTTGGCCTTCTCGGGACAACTATTAGGGGTGATCATGCTTGCCTTGTTCGTCGCCTTCGACGTTCTCGGTAAGGGAGGATCAGAATTGAATGGGCAACACGTCCTTCTGCTTAGCCTTCTATTCTCCGTCCTGACCGAGGGCGTCTATTCATTCCTGTAACGAGATACACTAGGCTGGCGTTGGCTTATTGGATGCGTACCAACGCTATTGTGGGCAGTGCTCACGGATTTGCTTCTGCAGTAATGAGCCATTCCTAAGATCATGGTCTGAAGCCGGGCTTTGGATCACACTATTCAGGTGCCTGTGGATCAACTCTTTTGACCGGATGGTAGGGTGCCAGTGTGTCTGTTGAAAGCTCGTTCGCTACGCTGGTTGTACATCACGGGAAAGCTAGGATCTTTACCACCGGAAATTCTCATCGACCTGATGGGTATGCCGAACGACATGACCGACCAATTGACCAAGAGCCAGGAACTCATCGCCCGCCGCAAAGCTGCCATACCCAATGGTGTAGGCATGTTCAACTATGCCACGGCCATGCAGGCCAGTGGTGCCACCATCATTGACTCCGACGGCCGGGAGCTGATCGACTTCGCCGGAGGCATTGGCGTGGTGAACGCAGGCCACTGCCCACCGCCTGTGGTGAAAGCGATCCAGGAGCAAGCCGCCAAGTTCCTGCACGTCAGTTTCAATGTGGCCAGCTACGAGCCTTACATCGCGCTCTGCGAAAAGCTCAATGCCTTACTTCCGCACGGCGGCCCTACGAAAACTTTGCTCGTCAGCACCGGAGCCGAAGCCGTGGAGAATGCGGTCAAGATCGCCCGTCAGGCCACTAAGCGCCAAGGTGTGCTCTGCTTCACCGATGCCTTCCATGGCCGCACCATGATGGCGATGACGCTCACCAGCAAAGTGGGTTACAAGCCGGACTGCGGGCCTTTCGCGCCGGAAGTATACCGCACGCAATACCCGAACTTCTACCGATACAGTGCAGGCCGGAGCGAAGCAGAATTCGTAAAGGCGGAGTTGCATCGCCTGGAAGAACTCGCGCACAACACGGTGGCACCAGAGAACCTCGCCGCCATCATCATCGAAGTGGTGCAAGGCGAAGGCGGCTTCAATGTGGCACCTGCTGGCTACTTGAAAGGACTGCGCGCATTCTGCGACAGGCACGGCATCATGCTCATCTTCGATGAAGTGCAAGCGGGCTTCGGACGCACAGGTGCCTGGAGCGCATACGAGCACTTCGATGTGATCCCCGACATCAGCACCTGGGCCAAGAGCCTCGGCAGCGGCATGCCCATAGCGGCCGTGATGGGCCGTGCGGAGATCATGGACAAGGCGGGTCCCAGTAGCATTGGCGGCACCTACATCGGCAACCCGGTGTGTTGCGCTGCAGCCTTGGCTACGCTGAAGTACATGGAGGAGATCGACATCAATGCGAAGGGCAGGCATGTTGGCCATGTGATCCGCAAGCGCTTTGAGAAGATGAAGGCTGAACACAGCCAGATCGGCGACGTGCGCGGCCTTGGCGCCATGATGGCGATCGAGTTCGTAAAGAACGGAGACCCCATGCAGCCCGATGCGGACACCTGTAACAAGTTGATGATGGCCTGTGCCAAACGCGACCTGGTGGTGATCAATGCGGGTACCGAGAAGAACATCATCCGAGTGCTAAGCCCGCTCGTGATCAGCGATGAACTGCTGAACAAGGGGCTGGATATCATGGAGGAGGAGTTGGATAAGATCTGCGCACAGTAAGTGCGATGCGTGCATCGTACTTACTTACAGCGCCCAAGAGCAGTAGACATACATGAAACCATTCTCAATAGCCGGTATCCAAATGCGGACTTCCACCGCGTCCCCCAACGTGGAAGCCATGAAGCTTAAGTTGGATCTGCTTATGAACATCTATCCCTGGGTGGATATGGTGATGTTCAGCGAGCTCTGCGCCTATGGCCCGCATACGATACACGCGCAGGCCGTGCCCGGTGAATTCGAACAAGAGATGTGCGCCATGGCCGCCAAGCATGGCATTTGGTTGTTGCCCGGTAGCATTTTCGAAAAGAAGGGCGAGCTGATCTACAACACCGCAACGGTGATCGACCCCGAAGGCAGTGTGGTGACACGCTACCGTAAGATGTTCCCCTTCTACCCGTACGAAGTGGGCGTGACGGGCGGCAATGAGTTCTGCGTGTTCGATATTCCCGATGTCGGCCGTTTCGGTGTGAGCATTTGTTACGACATGTGGATACCGGAAACCACACGCACGCTGGCTGTGATGGGTGCTGAAGTGATCCTCCACCCCACGCTAACAGGAACGATCGATCGTGAGATCGAGCTGAGCATCGCACGTGCGAGCGCCGCCACCAACCAGTGCTACTTTTTCGACATCAACGGGCTTGATGCAGGTGGCAGCGGCCGCAGCATCGTGTGCGGACCCGAAGGGCGCGTGATCTACCAGGCCGATGTGAACGAAGAGTTCATCCCGATCGAGATCAATCTGGAAAAGGTGCGCCGCAGCCGCGAGCTTGGCGTTTTGCGCTTGGGCCAACCGATGAAGAGTTTCCGCGATAGGCCGGTGGAGTTCAGTGTCTACACACCCGGTATGCAGCATCCGTATCTTGAGAGCCTCGGCCCGTTGATCAAACCGCAACGCTTGCAGGAACTAAGCGAGCTGCAGGTGAAGGACGAGACACGGCTTGCGCATGAAGTGCCCAAACACATTGTTTCTTCCTTCCGTCCGCCAAGTGAACCTGTATGAATGCCGCTAGGGAATGGGACGTAGGGAAGGGACGTGAAGTTGGAACACTCTTCCCCATTTTCTCATCCTCCATAGCACCCTTCAACTCCTCCACCCTCCTAACCTTCATTCCATGGGAAGCACAGCCGCCAGCAGCAAACTGCATATTCGACTAAAGGACTTCGCGACCTGGTTCGAGATCCCTGTGTGGGACATCACCCGTGCCGCCAACTTCTACAACACCATCTACAACATGGAGATGGAGCACAGCAGCAACGGCGATTTCCACATGGCCTATTTCCCGGCGGATACGGGAGTGGGTGGTGCCCTGGTGATGGGTCCCGGATGTGTGCCGAACGATACCGGCGTGCTCATCTACCTCAA
>Ga0209490_10001679_pt1 | contig 21169 bp, 14 predicted proteins | sample MAT06_FD_187209 | JGI IMG/M metagenome (GOLD analysis project Ga0209490, IMG submission 187209) | Freshwater microbial communities from Lake Fryxell liftoff mats and glacier meltwater in Antarctica - MAT-06 (SPAdes) (version 2) | ecosystem: Environmental > Aquatic > Freshwater > Ice > Liftoff... | reverse complement strand
TTGGAAATCCCAAGGGGATTCCCACATCTCCCACAGCGCGACGGCGAGACATAGACTATAAGGAAAGGCAAAACCGAAGAGTTGTCCCCACTTTTCTTGCTAGGGGTTTGTATCAGTACCGGGGCCCGCAGGCCGTCCTCAAATCTTAAATTTTGATTTGTGAGCGGGCGGACGAATCGAAAGAGATCTATCGTAGCGTCTCATTAAACATCGCATTTCGTTCACGAGCGATCTTCTTGAAATAGTCGATGCTTGCCGGCACTCCCTTAATCACTTCGGCGTACAGTGGACCCATGATCGGCAGTCTTCCGACAACCGAAGCCATGGTTTCTACAAAAAGATCGCGGCTGAAGTTGGGGTCGAACTTGACAGAGTGTATGGCTTTATCAGCACTCAGTCCTTTACTCAATGCCCCATGGATCTGCCCTGCGTAGTCAAAACATTTTGCGATCAGTTCCACGTTGCGCGGAGCCTTTCCCGGATTTCCAGGAATGCAGACCCAAAGGTAAGGACCATAATCTTCGAGCGTCCCCTTGATACTACTCAGTTGTTCGCCCACCTTATCCCACTTGCCGGCTTCCGCCAACCGCTTCGCGTCAGCTTGGGCCCTGTTGAAGTCAGCCACAGAATCTGCAAACTTGCCACCCTTACTCTCGATGAGATCGATGAAATTTGATACACCCAAAGGGATATTGCAAATCCCTTTCCATCCATTCCATGAGTCGTCCCGGTAAGAGCCGTTGTTTTGGTAAATGTGCTTAAAGCACCAATAAAGGTCGTTGTACCCCCATTGATTGCAGGAGCTTTTGAGGTCAGCCTCCATTGCATAGCGCATGGCGTTGATCTTGTCTTTGGCCGCCTGGGAGTAAGTTCGCCGATACATCAGCTCTGAAATCGTCTTTGAAGCCTGAAAGCCTTGATAATAAACGTTAAAGGCTCCTTGCATTACCTGTGCAACCATAGCCTTGTTATTTTGCATGTTGCGTGATTTGATCTGATCCGCAGTGATTGTGCAGCGCTCAGTGCCGTTGTACCAGTTTAAATAGCTCATAAAAATACTCCCAGTAGTATATAATATAGTGCGCACGGATTGTATGTCACCTGAATTATGCACACACGACCGCCTTCCGACCCACCTGCCATGCTCGGCTGAGCGCCACCGCGACCGCTGTTGTCTCGCCTAAATCCGCCTAAGTTCACCTCGCAGTTTGTAATCCGTTGTTTCTGTTCAGCAACCGGTGCATAAAATGTTATGCGCGCCGGTGGTCACCCACCAGTCAGCACAGCAGCGCAACCTCCCCATCAATCGCTGAAAGATGCCCTGCTCCTGGTAATGATCGCTGTAGCGGACACCCACCTCCCCACCGTGACGCCAGATCTTGGCGGCCAGAAATAGAAACCGCAAGCGCGCTGTCGCCAGCGTCGTGTGACTCAATGTTTCGGCGCTCTCGGTACCCTCGCGATTGAACAGCATCAGCCAACAGTTCAGGTTGTAGGCCAGCATGGCGATCTGGAAATGGATGGCGTTCATCGCCCAGTTATTCGACGGATACGCCTTCAACCCGGCATCGTTATTGGCTTCCTTGATCAGGTTCCCGGCTCCGCCCCGCTGGTTATAAAACCACACCATCGTTTCCAGCGGCCCATCCATATTCGTCACCAACACCCGGTAGGTGTAGTCCGCCGTTTCTAACAACTGATACTGCTCCGGTTGGCCCGTTTCCGGTGCCTCCGGCTTCTTCTCATAGCGCAGCGCCAGGAACCGGTAGGCCTTGCCCCATCCGGTGGGTTGATACCAGAACTGGCACTGTTGGCTGGCATCGGTTTCCGGCGACGGCTCCCATTGCGCCGCCTTCAGGTGGTTCACCAATCGCGCGGTCTTGCGCGCCACCACGATGAATTGGCAACCCAGCTTTTCGTAGGCCTCCACCGCTTCCCAACAATAGAAACCCGAATCGGCGCGGGCAAACACCTTCTTCACCGTTTTGGGCAACGCGGCCACGGCGTGCTTCACATGACGCGCAATTTGGGTCCCGCCGGGCTTGTCTCCGTTGCGCAGTTCCCCCGCCAGGTACTCCTTGGTCTCGGCTAAGAAGGTGATGATCGGCTGGTAGCTCTTCTTGCCCTTATTCTTCGGGTTGTAGCTCTTGCGCGCGCCCATCTGCTTGCCGTACACCGTATGCACGGTGGTATCGGTGTCCAGCGTCGCGGCGTCCAATTGCACGTTCGCCGCTTCCCAAACCCGTTCCCGCATGCGCGTTTGCACCGTGACCAGTTGCCCGGCCACGCTCCCGTGGAGCGATTGCAGGAACCGCCAAAAAGTCGATTGCGGCGGCAGGCGCAGCACGCCGAGAATTCCGGTCAACATCGGCTCCCGCTGCAGGAACCGCACATGATACAGGCGCGAGAAACCGATGTAACTGGCCAATACCATTGCCAGGATGAACTGCGGCATGGTCAGGGCCTTGGTAGGCCGCGTTACCCGTAGCGCCTCGGCGACCAGATCGAGGAAGCCGAGTTTTTCCAGCATCGTGGCCACCGGAAGCAGTCCGCCGTAGGCGGTGAGATTCCGGCCTTCAAAGTCAAAAGGCGTGGAAGCCTTGATTTTATCGGGTTCCGAAGTGGTGACGCCGCCCCCTTGTTTGACGGGCCTGGGAACGCTATCCTGTTTTCTGTTCTTCACCATTTGGGTGGCTCCTGGGAATCGGCTCACGAAGCTGCGAACTTCGCGGACCTTACTGTTTTAACGCAGGATTCTCAGGGGTTCCAAGTGGTTGGAGCACTTCACCCCTCGGGCTGGCGCCTCAGGCCGGTGCATAATTCAGGTATTAAGAAAGGCAAAACCGAAGAGTTGTCCCCGCTTTTCTTGCTAGCTGTTTGTCTCAGTAAAGGGGTGCACTATAGGCTGTCGCCAAATCGTCGCCAAATCATGCGTGTCACGTGACGTTATATGGTCACAACGGCACCGTCACATCTTGCAGGTGATAACGTTTTCAACACTTTTCGAATGGCTAACAAAGTGCTTCTAAGTTGCTATGGTGTTGCAAACAACTTCAGAAGATCACCCTAAGCACAAAGATTTTACACTTCGAAGTCATTTGGACAGCTGCTCTCCATTCTGAGGCCTCGGCGGGACAGACGAATCCATCCAACACGAAAATGAACTAAGGGGCCACGACGCTGAGCGCGTTTACTTGTGATCGACAAAAGATGAATGCCAACGAGAGGGATATGACTGCAAATACCAATCTTTTCAACAAGGCCGACAAGACGCTCTCTATTACCGCTCAGAAGGTCACAATAATCAGCCACGAGGAAGCTATCAGACTAAAGGCCCCCGCATATTCTGAACAAAGTAAATCAAAGGAGAATTTGAAAAATGCAAGCTAATAACAGCCCTGTCTTTCCAGTAACGGCCGACCCTACGCTTCTCTCACAAGCCTCTAAGGCCGCCGAGCAGCTCAAAGATAAAGTGTCTGACATGAGTGAAGCTGTGGTTTCAAAACTTGACGGTGGTCGCCAATCAGCCGCTATCGGACTAGATAACGCAGCGTTCAATATAACCGATAAGGCCGAGGCGGTCTCTGCCTTCGGTCACTCGACTGCCGAAAAGCTCTCTTCCACCGCTGGCTATCTTCGAGATCACGATATGAGCGCAATGATGAAGGATGTCCAAGAGGTTGTGAAAAGAAATCCCGGCCCCTCATTAGTGGTCGCCGCAGTGGCAGGTTTCTTGACGGCGCGAGCATTCAGCAGGAGTGAGTAGTGATTAAGATAAGGAACCTCTCTGAAGTACACTCGATTTCTGATGCCCTACAGGACATCATTGGCAACATTCAGGAAATCTTGCGATACGAAGTTCGCCTCGCAAAGACTGCAATCCGCGAGGAAGCAAATAATGCAAAACCAGCAGATCGTCTGCTCGCTTATGTCGCGTTTGCCGTTACCTTTGCAATATTGTTCCTCCTGCTTGGAATCACCTATATGGCCAACGTTCTCGCAAACGCAGTCTCTTCAGTATTTTCGGTAGCGAATAATTTAGCAATTAAAAGTAACACGAGTCTGTATGACTAATTTTTTGTCAGCAACAAGTAAATGGAGAAATAAACATGCAATCTGTTCTTAACGACTCAACCGCTGAAAGAAAAGCAGAAAATAGTGAATCTTCTGTATCCGGAGTATCCTGGTCCGCTGTGATCGCGGGATCTTTTGTGGCGGCTGCTCTATCCCTTATTCTACTTTCGCTGGGAGCGGGCTTAGGCTTGTCAAACATCTCACCATGGTCAAATGTGGGCGTATCTGCGTCCACAATTAGCGGGGCTGCCATTTTGTGGCTCTTCATAATGCAGATAATCTCATACGCAATGGGAGGTTACACCGCTGGCAGGCTTAGAACGAAGTGGGCCAGTATCCATTCCGATGAGGTACATTTTCGAGATACGGCTCATGGGCTTTTGGTTTGGGCTGTAGGGCTAGTAATAACTGTCTACTTTTTAACTTCCGCGGCCACGACGATGGTGGGTGGCGCTGCACAGCTAGGGGCCACTGCCGCCGCTCAATCTAACGGGGGCGAAATTGGGGCTGGTGGTTATTTTGTCGACAGCCTGTTTCGTTCCAATCAGGTCCGCACAGACGGAAGTAATTCCACGACAGAAGAGGCGGGTCGCATATTGTCCAACGCCCTGATGCATAAGGAGATTTCGCCAGCTGACAGGACGTATCTTGGCCAGATGATCGCTGCCAGGACCGGGCTTACTCAGCCGGAGTCTGAAAAACGCGTTACGGAAGTAATCGATGCCGCCCGGAAAGCTGCGGATGAGGCCCGAAAAGCCACCGCGCACCTACTCTTATGGCTGTTTGTCGCGATGTTGACCGGAGCATTTTGTGCGAGCTACGCGGCAACTGTCGGTGGCCGGCAAAGAGATATTCTTAAAGCAAATTAAAAGGAGGAGAACTTTATGCGCTCCATTTTTCTCTACATTCTTGGAATCCCAATTCCGATCATCATTCTCATCGCTCTATTTGTCCGCTAGGCGTGGCGAGATCGTTTCAACCAATGATATGCCCCGCCGTTGGGTAAGCTTAAACTCATCGTTGGGATCACGATGTCAATAGCCCCTCCTGCTCTCTTGCTGAGCTTCTACTAGCTTCAGTGGCGAAACAAAATTGCGGAGGATTAGGCTAGCGCAAGACCCGGACAACATAGGGCTCTTTTACATAACACAAAGGCTCCGAATCCGGCTTAAATGCGCAAGGAGCTAGATCAATTCGCAGCGCTGCCTCGCCTATCAAACTAAGAACCGAGCAGGGTGCGGGGGTTAAGGTATGCTTCTCTAAAATCGCTATGTCGGCTTGGGTAACACGCTGATGTTGTGAGGTATGTTGTAGTCGGAGGCCGCGCTGGTTCAGTACCCGACGCGGAGCGTATTTTTGCACTTGAAGTGTTTCTCGATATGGTGACTGAACTTCTTCTCCGAGTTGCTGTTAACATTTGAGAAGATTAAGCCCCGATTATGCCACTATGAATCTTTTGTATCGATTTGCGCTGCGGAGCATTCTTTTCTACGAGGAAGCAAATGCTGGAATTCTTCAAAAACCTTTTGGATACGGATTTCATGCCTCATGGCCATTGCTACTACTGGCGTAGTGAGATCGTTGGTCTGCATGTGATTTCGGATGGTTTGACGGCGCTGGCTTATTTCCTTATTCCTTTTGCGCTGGTGCACTTGGCGCGGAAACGGAAGGACCTGTCGTTTAACTGGATCTTCTGGCTGTTCGGGGCCTTCATTCTGGCCTGTGGGACAACGCACCTGATGGCGATTTGGACTCTGTGGCACCCGGTTTACCGCCTGGAGGGGTTAATCAAGGCGATAACGGCGCTGGCGTCCATTCCTACGGCGGTGATGCTATTACGTCTGGTTCCCCAGGCAGTTGCGCTGCCTAGTCAGGCACAGTTGCGTGAGGCAAATCAAGCGTTGGAGTTGGAGGTGACTGAGCGGCGAGCCGCAGAGGAAAGCCTGGCCCGGCTGAACTCGGATCTCGAAACGCGGATTACGGAAAGTAAGGCGGATCTTGAAAGGTCGAATCAGGATCTGCAGCGGCGAACCAACGAAGTAGAGGCGCTGCTGACTCATGCACCCATCGGTTTTGCCTTCTTTGATCGCGACCACCGCTACACGCGAATCAATCATGTTCTTTGTGAAATAAACGGTCTTCCGGAATCGGCCCACCTGGGCCGCGTGATGTCCGAGGTCTTGCCGGTGAACCGGTCGACGGACCCTATTTTGGCGGAAGTGTTCCAGACCGGCAGGGCAGTGGAAAGGGAAGTGGCTGGCGAGACACCAAAAGCGCCCGGCGTGACGCGGTACTGGTGGGCGGGTTTTTTTCCGATTCAGGAGCGGGACCAACCGGTGTCGGGAGCGGGCGTTTTCGTGCTGGAAATTACCGATCGGAAGCGTACCGAGCACAGCATGGCTTTGTTGAGTGCAATTGTGAGTTCCTCGGAAGATGCCATCTTGAGCAAGGATTTGGGCGGCGTGATTACGAGTTGGAATCGGGGCGCCGAGAGCTTATTCGGCTACAGCGCCGCAGAGGCGATTGGCCGAAATGTGACGATGCTGATCCCTGAGGAGCGGCTAGGCGAAGAGACTGACTTTCTCGAGCGTCTCAACCAAGGGCAACACGTAAACCATTTTGAGACCGTCCGGAAGCGCAAGGATGGAACGGTGCTCCATATTTCACTGACGCTTTCGCCGCTTGTCGACACAAACGGCAAAATCATGGGAGGATCGAAAATTGCCCGAGACATTTCAAACCGAGTGAAGAACCGGGAAGCGCTGAAAGCGGTTAATCGGGATCTGCGGATTGCGAACGAAGATCTGAGCCAGTTTGCCTTCGCCGCCGCACATGATTTGCGCGAACCTTTGCGCAATGTGCGCGCGTATACGGAGTTTTTGACCGAGCTGTACTCCGAGGATCCGGATCAGAAGATACAGTGGGCAAAAACGGTCATTGCCGAGGGTGTGCAGCGAATGGATGATCTGTTGTCGGGGTTACTGGATTACACCAGGCTGGGGGGTTCCGAACAGGAGATTTTCGTGGGCGTTGATGTCAGCTTAGCGGTTCAAGGGGCGTTGCGCAATTTGGAACAAATGATTGAGACTTCGAGTGCCCAGATAGCCTTCGGGGCTTTGCCGGTGGTGCCGGGCAACGAGCACAACTACGTCCAACTGTTCCAGAATCTGATTGGTAACGCCATTAAATACCGAGGTACCGAAACTCCCCGAATCACGATTTGCGCAGAGGCGAAGGGAAGAGATTGGCTGTTTTCCGTCCGCGACAATGGTATCGGAATTGCTCAAGAATATCACGGAAGGATTTTTGGTGTGTTTAAGAGGTTACATGGCAAGGAAATTCCCGGTACGGGCATTGGACTGGCGATCTGCCAGAAGATAGTGGAGCGCTACAGGGGGCGAATTTGGGTAGAGTCGGAGTTGGGAAAGGGTGCCAAGTTTCTCTTCACCATCCCGGCCCTCGCCTCAGAAGTAGCGGATCGAAATGAAAGGAAATGAAGTATCGCCTGACGGTAGTGGAAGATAATGCCGCAGACTTGTTCTTGCTAAAAGATGTGCTCGGGAGAATCGGCATCAGTTTTGAAATAGATTCGTTTTCAGACGGAGAGAAGGCGCGCACTTATATTCAGCAGGGGGAGGCACCAAGACCTGACCTATTTTTGTTCGACTTGAATCTGCCGTTTATCGGCGGTTTGGAGTTGTTGCAGTTGTTGAGCCATGAGCCACGGTTCGCGGGCTTACCCGTTCTGGTGTGGAGCTCTGCCCAATCAAAGCAGGATCTGGCTGCAATCGCGGAGTTTCCTGCCGTTGAATTTATTCCCAAACCGATGGATTTAGGCGGGTTTCTCCAGATTGGGCATAAAATTCACGAGATGCTCCAGTATCGATAGATGAGGGACATAGCTGTTTCCTGAATGCGAGAGAAACGAAGGTGCCTGGGAGGGTGGTAGTCCTCTCAAGGGCCGGTAGATAGATAAGTCCGCAAATCAGGTTTATGTTGCGGAGTTGATATCGACTCTCGCTTAGAGGTTCTGGGGGACTTGGATCGCGCCGGCGAAACCAATCAGGGGGAGAAGCAAGGCAAAGTGACGGACGTCTGGGCCGGCGTGAGGGCAAGCCGCCCTATCCTGGGCATCAACGCGGGAGCCAGCGCGTCCGATGGCAGGCTGGAAGTGGAGGCCTGCTTAGGCTTGGCGGACGGGTTCGATTTATTGCACTCGTTATCAATCATGTCCACGTGATCGCCAGAGTTCGACTCCGCCAGTTTCGTCAAGTACTTTCAGAGAGAAACCTGCTCGCCCGGAATCAGGATGGTTTCCGTTACCTCGAGTTTGGTTAGTTTGTCCCAAGGCCCGGCAGCGAGCGGTGCTAATGCCAAGCTCATCATAGATGCGAAAAAAAGAAAGTGGTGGCGAATTGTTTACGTATCTCCTCAAGATCAGATTTGCCGGGCTCCGGGTTGCTCGCAATGTTGACCACGACGCGGGCCAAAAACATGTACGTCGGTAGAATGAACTATCCAGCGTCGTTTGACCAACCTTGGCCGGCAAGAATTGCCGTCCGAAAAAGTGATAATTTTCTTCCTTCGAGGCCTGTTGGAAGTTTTATAGGTTGCCACGCCAGATCCGGATCTTTCCGTTATTATAATTCAGGTGTAACGCGATTCGGCCATTGATTGTCTTAGTTCGAGACCGCAGTTTTTCGGCTGGTCGCTGAATTTTCTAACGCCATTGACTTGGTCTAGCGCATACGCAAGGCCAGCACACTGAAGCCAGAGGACTGCGTATGAAGCCCAAACAAACCGTCCAATCTGTCGAGCAGCGACTAGCCGCAGCCGAATCCAGAAACACAGAACTCGAGCTTGAGAACGAGATTTTGCGCAGTGAACTGAAAGGTTCAGACCCTTCGTTTTCCACCTCAAGTAGCGTACTCGAAAGCATTTCTGATGGATTCGTTGCCGTGGACTCGAGCTTTCGCTGCATTTGGGTAAATTCAGGAGCCGAGCGACTGCTGGGTAGCTCACGCGAACAAATAATTGGCAAGCCGATTTGGGAACTGCTTCCAGGTGCAACGCCCGAGATGGAAGCGAGCTTCCGCGCAGCGATGACGATGGGTCTCGCTGTGGAGGTGGAGAGCTTCTACGCTCCGTCGAACAGATGGTTTTTCACGAAAGCCTCCCCGACTCCAGATGGTGGACTGGCGATCTATTGGCGTGACATTACGGAATCGAAGCACGCCGAAGCCGAGATCAAGAGGCAGGCTTCGGTGCTCAATCAGGTGCATGACTCCATCATTTCCAGCGATCTTGAAGGGAAGATAGTCGGCTGGAACCGCGGAGCCGAAAAGATTTTTGGATACGGGCGAGCTGAGGTGATCGGCCAAAGCGCGGCCATTCTGTATTTCGAAGAGGACCGCCCTCAAGTGGCAACTAAGGTTCTGCAGCCCCTTCTTGAACAGGGCTATCTCGAAACCGAAGTTCGCAATCGCCGCAAGTGCGGCGAGGAATGCTTCGTAGCTCTCTCCTTGTCCTTGTTAAGAGACGATGCGAACCAACCTTACGGAATGCTGGGTGTTGCCACCGATACCACCCTTCAACGCGCGGCGGAGCGAGAACAACGCGCGGATCAAGAGCGCTTGCAGTTGGCTATAGATGCCATGCATGCCGTCGTCTACGAATGGGATTTGCAAAAAGGCGAAGCGCAGATCAAAGGGGACCTAAAAGCCTTGATCGGTTTCGCCGCCAAGAATGGCGTAATTACCCACAAGTCATGGACATCGCGGATCCATCTGGATGATGTGGCTCGAACGAAAGACCAAATAGAGTTGGCACTGGCCGGCCGAGAGCGGACGGCGAACTTAAGCTATCGAATGCGCCATGCGGATGGACGATGGCTCCATATACAGGATCACGCCTTGATCGTGCGGGACCACCATGGCGCGGCAATGCGGGTGGTGGGAAATGTCGTGGATGTATCTCGTTCGGTTCATCTGACTCAGGAGTTACAATCACGCGAACAAATACTCAACGCAGTTGGCGATCCGGTGATCGTCATCGATGGCAATTATTGCATCCGCTACTTTAACGCGGCTGTGGAACGTATGTACGGGGTTAAACTGGCCGAAGTAGCCGGGAAAAGTTTGCAAACCATTCACGAGTACCGCTGGCTCAATCCGGAAGATGAGGGTCAGGCCTACTCCCAGCTAAAAGAGAATGGGGTGTGGTGCGGTGAGACCGTACATGTTTTAACAGACGGGCGTGAAATCCCGGTGTGGTCTAAAGTTACTTCCCTGCCTGCGGAGGCGGGCGGCGGGATGATTGCCATCATCAGGGACATCACCGAAGAAAAGCGTGCGGTGGTGGAACGCGAGCAACGCGCAGCCGAACTGGAACGGGCGAATCAGGATCTCACCCATTTCGCTTACGCCGTCGCGCACGATCTGAAAACGCCGTTACGTAATGTCACCATTTCTGCACAACTGCTTGCGCTCCGCTACGAGGGCTCTCTGGACGACCAGGCTAACACCTACATTCGTTACGTTGTCGAGGGGTCCAGGCGCTTGGGCACTATGCTAAACGATTTGATGAGGGTCGCGGAAGCGGCGGGCCGTCCAATCGATTTACTCGAGACTTTTTCCTTAGACGAAGCCGTGCGCTCAGCGATTGAAAACCTACATAGTGTAATTGAGGAATCTGGCGCGACAATCGTCCACGAGTCGCTTCCTTCGGTTTCCGGCAGTCTCGGCGGACTGACGCAGCTTTTCCAAAACCTGATTGGAAACTCTTTAAAGTACCGGAAGCCCGATCTTGCACCGGAAATTCACATCTCCGTGCGCCGAAGCGAAGATGATTTCGTCATCTCCGTGCGGGACAACGGGATCGGCTTTGAGCCTGCACATGCTGCCAAAATCTTTGGCGTATTTCAGCGGTTGCACACCAACGAATTTGAAGGCACCGGTGTTGGTTTAACGATCTGCAAACAGATCGTCGAACGAGCCGGTGGCCGCATTTGGGCTACCGGGATTCCGGGCGAAGGCGCAAATTTCTACTTCACTCTCCACGCCGAAAGCCGCCTGGGACAACCAGAACTTGCTTCGATCAGGTCTGTCGTGGCCGCTACCGCTCCATTGACCTATGCTCCCTCTGATAGCCACTTCGACGAGTTTTTTAATTTGCTCGATTTGTCTCAAGCGATGGTGCGTAAATTGGACGGAACCATTGTCGTCTGGACCCAACGCGCAGAACAGATGTTCGGGTTCACCAAGTCAGAGGCTATAGGACAAATCGGTCAAGAGCTGCTGAGAACTGAGTTCCCCGAGCCGCTTGCTGACATCCACGCGCAACTTCTCAAATGCGGGGTGTGGAGCGGAGAAGTCACGCGATACAGCCGCGATGGAACGGCGTTTACACTTACAACGCATTGGTCGCTGTATCGCGACGGAAGCGGGCGGCCTCAATCTGTCATTGAAGTTTTTACCGACATTACGGCGCTGAAACAAGCCGAACTGGAACTGGAACAGAGCAGCCGGCAGCGCGATCTCGCCCTGAGCGCCGGAAAGATGGGCGTTTGGCGATGGGACAGCCGCACCGGCGTGGTGGAATGGGACACTACGATCAAAGACATTCTCGGTCTGGCGCCCGGCTCCTTCGAGCGCACCTTTGACGCATTCTTTTCCCGCGTCCACCCATCCGACCGGCTGGAAGTACAAAACCGAATCGCGGAAGCGCTGGAAGCCGGCACGGATTATGAAATCGAACTCCGCATTCTCCATGCCGACGGTAAGTACCGCTGGCTTCATGGTCAGGGAGAAGTTGTCTTGAAAGACGGTGCCGCGGCGGGTCTGTTGGGCGTGGTGTGGGATGTTAGCACTTATCGTCAAAACCTCGATCAGATTCAGGCGTTGGGAGAGAAGCTGAAGCTTGGGATCCACGTTTCTGAATTGGCGCTTGCTGAAATCGACTACGAAACAAACACAAATACCTTAAGTGCGGAGGCGGCCCATCTATTTGGTTTGGGCGACGAGGCAATCTCTGTGCCTCGCGAAGTGGTGCATAAAACGTTTCATCCCGGCGACCGGGACGAATTGTCTCGGCGAATCGCAGCGAGCCTGGATCCGGCGGGCTCAGGTGAGTTTAAGATGGACTATCGCGTCGTTTGGCCGGACGGGCAGGTGCGTTGGGTTAACGCGCGCAAGCAAGTGTTCTTCACTGGATCGGGTGAAGCTCGCCACCCTCTGAACGCCATTCTTGCGGCCATCGACATCACAGATCGCAAACAAGCCGAATTGGATAGCTTGTTCGAAGTCAATTTGAGCGCAAAAACCACATTATGCGAAGACCGCTCGAGCCTGCTGCAAATAGTGGTGTCTGAACTTGCGGCTTACACCAATACTTCCGGCTGCACGTTTGCGAAAATCGACCTCGACCGTCGACTGAGCGAAACGGTCGCCCAATCTGGGGCCGACCCATCGCTACCACTTGGCCCTTTGCCGCTGGATGCATGGGGACCAATCGTGGGCGATCTGGAGGCGAATCAACCCGCGGTTGTCAACGATGTGAAAACCGACCCGAGAACCAAGAATCAGGCGGAAACCTACGGTGAAATCCAGGCTTTTCTAACGGTGCCTTTGCAAAGCGAGGGGCGATGGGTTGCCGCGATTGGGATTTTCTCGCGCCGACCGCGCGTCTGGACGGAACGGGAAGTGGAAGTTCTGCGCAGCGTTTCAGCGCTGGCCTGGCTTGAACTGGATAATCTTCGCTTGCGACAGATAAACAAGAAGCGTCTGGCTCAATTCGAAGAGACCTTCAATCAGGCTGCCGTGGGCATTGCACACGTTGGCCAGGATGGCCGCTGGGTTCGGGTGAATCGGAGGCTTTGTGAAATTGTCGGCTACTCGCCGCAAGAGCTTATGGCTAGCGACTTTCAGCAGATTACTCACGCCGACGATTTGCAGTTAGATCTCGACCACTTCGCCGCTCTGCACCGGGGCGAGACCGCTTCTTACTCCATGGAGAAACGGTATATCCACAAGAATGGATCGACCGTTTGGATCCATCTCACGGTGTCCATGAGCCAGGGAGATGCCACTTCAAGGTATGCGATTTCTGTCGTGGAAGACATCAGCGCGCGAAAAGAAGAAGAAGCGAAGCTCAATCAGGCGGAGCAACGATTCCGGACGGCGGTTTCGGCGGTCAGCGATATTGTTTGGACTAATAACGAAAAAGGCGAGATGGAAGGAGAGCAGCCAGCGTGGGGCAGGTTCACAGGCCAATCGCTTCAAGAATATCAAGGCTATGGTTGGGCCCAAGCAGTGCACCCAGATGATGCGAAGCCGACCATTGATGAGTGGAATCGGGCTGTCGCCGAACGCCGAAAATTTGTTTTTGAACACCGTGTCCGCCGACACGATGGAATTTGGCGGACTTGTTCCATTTGCGCCCTGCCGATGATCGACCACGCCGGTGAGATTCAGGAATGGGTCGGGGTCCATACCGACATCACTGACCGCAAGGCTGCCGAAGCGTCGTTAAGCGAGAGCGAATTGCGCTACCGGTCGCTGGTAGAACAGGTTGTGGACGGCATTTTTGTCTCCGACGGCAAAGGGCACTATCTTGATGCCAATAAGGCGGCTTGTGAGATGCTCGGTTACACGCTCGACGAGCTTCGAACGATGAATGTGCTCGATGTGATTTCTCCGGACGAACACGAGCGCCTGCCGAGTCATTTGCAGCAACTTAACTCAGGAGTAGTCGTACGGAACGAATGGCGATTTAAACGCAAGGATGGGTCGACTTTCATTGGCGAGCTTGTGGGCCGTAGCTTAATCGACGGTCGTCTGCAAGGCATCGTCCGGGATGTCACCGAACAGAAACAGATCGAGATGGAACGTCAGGAGGCTTTGGCGCGCCTTCGCGCCTTTACCGGATGCGCTCCGGTCGGAATCGCGTTTTTCGATCAGGAACTGCGCTACCAGATGGTCAACGAAAGCCTGGCGGAGATGAATGGCTTACCTATCGAGGCTCATCTGGGCCGATCCGTGGAAGAGATCGTTCCTGACCTGGCGAGCCAGGCCCGCGCGGTGCACCGTCAGATTCAGGAGACCGGCAACCCGACTGTCGATCACGATTTTAGCGGCGAAACACAGAAGGCACCCGGTGAGGTAAGGCACTGGGCCGAAACGTGGTTTCCGGTCGCGACTGCGGACGGCCGGCAACTTGGCATAGGCGCTGTGGTGCTCGAGGTTACCGATCGGAAACGCACAGAACAAGCACGGAGCGAGAGCGAATTGCGATTTCGTGCGCTGGTGGAGACAGTGCCTGCCATCCTGTATTCGCTGACGCCCGCAGGGAAACTAGACTTCTTAAGTCCGAAGTTCACCGAAATCACGGGACTCGCCCTGCCTGAGGCTCAAGATCTTGCAGGGTTTCCTAACATCCATGACGAGGACCGCCCAAAGTTTCTGGATCGGTTGACCAAAGCCTTAGCATCGGGACAGCGATTTGAGTGCGAATACCGCCTTTTGGGCCAGGACGGGAGATACCGTTGGTTTTTGACTCGAGCGGTGCCTGTAACGGAGGAGACTGGCCGGGTTGTCAAGTGGTTCGGGGCCGCCTACGATATCAATCAACAGAAACAAAATGAGGCGGCCCTTCAGGCCCTAAACGAGGAACTGAACCGTTTCGCTTTCGCCGCCTCCCACGACCTGCGAGAGCCGTTGCGCAACATCAGGGGCTTCACGGATTTGCTGGTGGAACACGCCAGTAGTCCTAAGCCATTGTTGGACGAAAAGCAATTGCTAAAAGCAATGTCTGTAGTCGCGAGTAGCGTCGAAAAAATGGATCAGTTATTGGCAGACTTGCTCGAATACAGCGTGATTGGCGACCCCAGCGGCACTGCGCATGAGTTGGAAAGTAGTGTGGCTCTTCAAAAAGCGGTCAAGCATTTAAGCGATACGATTGCCAAATCGGGAGCCGAGATCGTCGCCGGAGACCTGCCGGCGATTTGTGCGCGTGAAAGCGAGATCATTAGTCTTTTTCAAAACTTAATCGAAAACGCGATCAAGTATCGAGGGCCCCATGCTCCTCGGATCTCTATCTCCGCAACAAGCCGAAACGGTGAATGGCTCTTCTCGGTAGAGGACAACGGTATGGGAATCGAGAAGCAGTATGCCAGGCACATCTTCGGAATGTTTAAGCGCCTGGCAGGCGGCGAGGTTCCGGGAACCGGAATCGGCCTGGCGATTGTGGAAAAGATCGTCACCCGATACGGGGGGACGATCTGGGTCGAATCCGAGGTAGGCAAAGGTTCGAATTTCCTGTTCACGTGGCCCGTGACTGGCCGATTGCACTCGAGCTTGCCTTGGCTGGAAGTCATTGGAAATGAATAACTTGCATCGAATTGCTCAGGAGGACACCCACGATGATCTTGGTTATTGAGGACAACGAGCCGGACATTATGATGTTGGAGATGGCGCTTGCACACGCCGGTGAGACCGCTAGAATCCAATCCATCACAGATGGCGCTGCGGCCCTCGTTTTCGCAGCCAAACCGGTGGACAACCCGCCGATTCTGATTCTTCTTGATATCAACCTACACAAAACCGATGGGTTCTCCGTATTAGAGCAATTGCGCAGAAATGAGGGGCTGAACAGCGTTCCAGTAGTAGTGTGGAGCTCAACGCAACCGCCGGGAGATCTGGAATCAGTCATGGCACTTGGCGCCAATGACTTTTGGCTGAAACCCTCTACCTTAGAGGAATGGCGCAGTCTTGGCAAGAGAATCAGCGCTTTGCTGAAACTCGGAGAGGGGCCAGTTCCGCAGCAACCCGGATAGCCGTTTTTCCGCCGGCCCGTTTGTAGAGGCCAATCACCCTTCCGTCTGTTGTAAACCGCTATTTTTGAGAGCGAACTGACAGAGGGGCTTTGTGTCCCTTATATTGTGGATAGACCCTTTGAACCCGGTGCATTACTGCTGGATTGGAAGGGAGATTGCCGGGGGGCGAAGCCCGAGGAAATGAATAACTTGCAGCAATTCGCTAAAGAGGATGATCGCGATGATTTTGGTAATTGAGGACAACGAGGCGGACATTATGATGTTGGAAATGGGGCTTGAACAAGCCGGGGAGTCAACCAGACTCGAATCCATCACCGACGGCAACGAGGCCCTCGATTTTGCAGACAAACCGTTAGACAACCCTCCGCTTTTGATTCTTCTTGATCTTAACCTGGGCAATGTTTATGGAATCGCCGTGTTAGCGCGATTGCGCAGAAATAAATACCTGAATAGCGTTCCAGTTGTAGTGTTAAGCTCGACGCGATTGCCGAAAGATCGGGAATCAGCCATGGAACTGGGCGCGAAAGACTTCTGGCTGAAACCCTCGACCTTAGATGGATGGGGCGATCTCGGCAAGAAAATCAGCGCTTTGCTGAAACCAGAAAAAAAGCCTACATCGAAGCAACCCGAATAGCGATCACGCGCCGTTCGCCACTCGAGCAGGGAATCTACCAGGACTGCTGATGTGGTCAGAACCATCGAGCCCTTCATGAAAACCGCTCAAACGCCGCTTTATGAGTATTATCTCCAAGCCAGCTGAGCTGATTAAATCGAACCATATACTACTGCATAATTAAGGTTATATGTCCTCCACCCTAAATCGCCGGATCTTGATCGTGGACGATGATGAGGAGCAGTGTCAGCTTCTGTCCGATGCGTTGACCTCAGGAGGCTACGAGACCGAATTTGCCTACGATGGCCTGGCTGCGCTTGAGAAAGTGGAGACCTTCGATCCGAACGTTATTGTCACCGATCTCAACATGCCGCGGATGGACGGCTTCGAGCTGATGAAAGAGCTGGGGCGGCGGGAATCGAGGCCGCCTGTGATTGCCCTCACTGGATATGGAAGCGTTGAAAAGGCCGTGGCAATTGTACAAGAACTCAACGCGTTCTGGTTTCTGGAAAAACCGATAAAGCTGGGAGCGCTGGTGCCATTGCTGGAGCGCGCGCTTTCCCAATTCCATCTTAGTAGCGAAACCAATCGGCTCAATCGCGAGCTATCCATGCAGGGATTGCTGGGGGACATGGTCGGGAGGTCGCCGGCGATGCAGGGCGTGTTTTCCCTAATCCGTCAGGTGGCACCCAGCACTGCGGCGGTACTGATTACAGGGGAAAGCGGTACGGGTAAAGAAATGGTCGCACGGCAAATCCACCGTCTCAGCCGGCGCGCCACCGGGCCATTCATCGCCGTCAACTGCGCAGCTTTACCGGAGACATTGATTGAAAGCGAGCTGTTCGGGCACGAAAAAGGAGCTTTCACGGGTGCGGTGGAGCGCCGGGCGGGTTGTTTCGAACAATCTCATGGAGGCACGCTTCTGCTGGACGAGATTGCCGAGATGCCAGTGCAAACGCAATCCAAATTGTTGCGGGTGCTGGAGGATCTTATCGTGCGGAGGTTGGGGGCGAAGACCGAAACCAAGGTTGACACCCGCATAATAGCCTCCACGAACAAAGATCCCGAAAAGGCGATCCGACAGCGTGAGTTGCGCGAAGACCTTTACTACCGCTTGAATGTGTTCCGGATTGAGTTGCCACCGCTGCGAGAACGGCGGGAAGACATTGCCGCGATCGCCGAGATTATGATCCACAACTTCAACCGGCGGCATGGAACCAGGGTGACGGATATGATGCCAGCCGTAGTCCAGCGCCTTGAGGAGCATTCTTGGCCAGGCAATGTGAGGGAACTACGCAATGTCGTTGAACGTGCGGTGATTCTCGCCCACGAGGGTCCAATACGTACGGATCACCTCCGGCTGGATCGCTCTCAATCCATTCCGCTACCGGTCCCGCGGCAGGTTGGCGAAGAGTTGACCTTCGCACCAGGTCTCCCCCTCTCTAAAGTGGAGGAAGCCTACATTCAGCTCACGCTGAAACATCTGAAGAACAACCGCCTTGAGGCGGCGGAGGCGCTTGGCATTAGTGTCAGGACTTTGCAGACACGTTTAGTAGAAATTCGGGCGAACTCGCCACATGAATCGGAAGAAGCGGAGGAGAATGAGCCCCTCACGCTCGAGGAAGTGGAAGCCGAGCACATTCTTAGAGTGCTTCAAGAAACGGGTGGTGTGGTGAGCAAGGCCGCAGCCCTTCTTGGAATGCCTCGGACCACCTTGAATGCTGTGATGCGGAAGCTCAGGATCTCGCGGAAAGATTTTTGAGACGCCTGTTAACTCTGAGCAGGCAGCGTAAAGCAAAAAGTTGAACCCTTCCCGGGTTCGGATTCCAACCACAACTTTCCACCGTGCGTTTCCACGATTGCCTGGCAAATTGCCAATCCTAAACCGTTTCCTGGCACGCTCTTCCCATGCAGTCGGGTATACAGTTCAAAAATGCGCGCTTGATACTCCGGGATAATGCCGGGGCCATTGTCTTGTACAGTCAAGACCCATTCCTGGCCCGCCCGCCGGGCCGAGATGTCGATCTCTGGACTTAGATCTCCGCGGTACTGGATAGCGTTTCGAATGAGGTGTTGAAAGACAAGCTGCAAGCGGTCGAAATCTCCAGACACGGAGGGGAGGTCCCCATAAGAGATTTTCGCCTGGGTCGATTTCAATTCCAGGTCCAGTTGAAGAAGCGCCTGGCGCAAGGGCAGAGCAAGATGAACTATCGATTGCTTGCGCAAATTATTGTCGGTGGCAACGAGCAATTCGGCAAGCCCTTCAAGCAAAGTTTTCATCTGGAGTGCAGCTTTTTGCAGCAAGTTAACAGCCTGCAAAGCGTCTCCGTCGAGCTTGCCTGCCGAGGCCAACTGAAGCATTTCTGTATAAACACATACCATCCGTACCGGTTCCTGGAAGTTATGCACCGTCGTATAGGTAAACTTCTGCATACGATCGTCTTGACTGGCGCCTTTACTGAAAGTCGAAGCTGTTTCCGTGCGATCGATTTTGCTCATACAGTACATAATAGCGATGGAGTGAACACCGCTCTTGCACCCTCGTTTCCAGTTCTATAAGTGCAGCGGAACTATCTCCAAATCTGTCCCCGAATCCCAATTCGATAAAGTAGGGCGATTTGCGCACGCAAATCGTTTTGAGACTGAACCGGGATGCACAGTTTAAAGCTAAATGATCGTCAGTAGATGTATGTTGCAAGGAAGAGGTAATGCTTGGATTGCCGAAGTTCGGGGTGCTCGCCGGTACTGCTGTCGCAATCTTTGTCTCGGGGCAAATTTCACTTTCTAGATTTGTGCGATCCCATCATCGGCCTTGACGCGTGGCGAGGAAATTTCCGTTAGCGTTCTCCGAGCAGTTCGCCGATGGGCTGGAGGTGCTCGATGCGGTCGCAGGCGGTTTTGACTGCCATCATTATGGGTACCGCGACGATCATCCCAATGACTCCCCAAAGCCAGCTCCAGAAGAGGAGGCCGACAAACATGGCGACGCCGTTAATCTGTGCAGTCTTTCCCAAAAGAAAGGGCGTCAGCAAGAATCCTTCAAGGCTTGTGACAGCGAGCACCGCAGAGGCAATCTGGGCGGTGGTAATCAGATTTCCGAATTGCAGAAATGCTATCAGGCCAATTCCCGCCGTGGCTATAATTGCACCGAAGTACGGAATCGAGTTTAAGACGCCAGCAGCCAACCCCCAAACTGCCGGCTGTCGCAAACCGAACGCCCACAGGACCGCTGTCGTGCAGACGCCAACGACCGCACTAGTGAAGACTTGGATGAGCAGGAATTTCCCGATCTGTGAGTTTATTTCGTTAATCGCTTCCAAGGTGACTCGTTTTTGTGAAAGCGTTGTTCCGATAATTCGAACCAATTTGCGTTTGAAAAGATCGCCTGATCCGAGAAGGAAGAAGACCAGGAACGCTACCAAAATGACTTGGCTCAAAAAACCTAAAAATCCGATGGAGCCAGACCAGAAATAGTCGTTGGCTCGAAAGACTGGCTGTTCAATTTGAACTTTTGTGATGCCCTTGGGCGCTGCCGTAGAAGATCCGGCCGCGTCCAACGCGGTTTTCTCAATCTCATTGGCCGCCTCCTGAATTTTGGCGATGGTACCTCCGGCTTCCTGAGGAGCTTGTTTTAACTGCTGGATCTTGCGCCTTATTTGCTGGGCCGCCTGTGGAAGACTCTCGAGCGCGGCAACTGCCTGGCCTCTCATTGCGTAGACTCCAAAGCAAACTCCCGCGAGGATTCCGAGAAGCACTATTGCTGCGGCAAGAAATCTTGGAATGCGAAGCCATGTCACCCAATTCACCACTGGGTCGAGGGCGTATGCAAGCAGAATGGCCAGGACGACAGGAATGAACAGTTCCTGGGCGAATTTCATCAGCGTTAGCAGAGCCAACGCAGCCAGTATTGACAGAGCGGAGCAGGTGGTGCTGATGTAAGAGGGGATTGCTGGCGGCTTCAGGCTATTTTCTTCACTATTGCCGGTTTCCTCCTGGACTGTACCCGGTAAACCGGGTTGTTCGAGTTGTACAGTGCTTTCAGATGCCATCTATACTCCTATTCATCATGAGCATGATAACGAGTGTAGTGCTTCAGAAATAGTAACGAACGACGAGACGAATCTGGATGCGCACCGCCCCTTAGCTGCGTTCAATACACCAAGCGTTCCCGTGTTGGCAACACCCAGCCTCGATGCCACAACTCGCCCTGCAGCTTCGTCAATGAGCGACAAACTGTCATCCTCAGCCAGAGCGATCTGAATAGCGGCAACCTCGCCGGCATCCAATTCCGATTCGCTAGCCTCGCGGAACAAATTCGGGTCAATCCGTACAGACCGCACTTCAATCCAGCCAGGCGGAGTCCGAATCCACGCAGCGACTTTCGGCGGGGCACCCGGGGCGGTCAGTTCGCTGAAGACCTCCCCGGGAATCACGATGCGCGAATAAAGCCGGCGAAGTAAATAGAAAGCCCACTAACAGCAGGTAGTTGATCGGTGATGTATCGGCAACTACAACTCGCATTAACTTCGGAAGCGGATTGCAGTTTCAGTATCGCGCTCTACGTCCCCAACACTAAGCGGCAACAGAATGCCGTGCGATTTAAGAAAGCCGTTTTTGTATTCTGCGTCCTTAAGCCAACTCTTGTGCAAATC
>Ga0209490_10001674_pt1 | contig 21218 bp, 17 predicted proteins | sample MAT06_FD_187209 | JGI IMG/M metagenome (GOLD analysis project Ga0209490, IMG submission 187209) | Freshwater microbial communities from Lake Fryxell liftoff mats and glacier meltwater in Antarctica - MAT-06 (SPAdes) (version 2) | ecosystem: Environmental > Aquatic > Freshwater > Ice > Liftoff... | reverse complement strand
ATTGTCAAAGCGCTGAAGGATGCGGGCCTCGTCGATGTTGAAGCCTCGGAAGATGACGATCAGGAAGACCTGGGTGTCATCGTGAACATCGAGGGCAAGAATGATGAGGCCGCGCTCGCCGCGACCTTGCCTGGGAAATAGTCTCCCGCCGGAAGTCAAGGGACGCGAGTTCGGAGCACGATGCCATGCGAGTATGACGCCTGCGCGTGAACGGCCGCAACGCCGCAGTCTCTCAGGTTTTGTCGCCGCGCAAGGGGCGGGGTCCGGCTTGCTCGACGCGCGGGCGCGAAGAACAGATGGTCGCGCCAGAAAGGAAAATCATGTTTGGGGGGTGCGGCTGGATCGCCACACCTCAACGACAATGGCCTTACCCGTGAGCATCAGTCTGACGGGAGGAACACCCATAACGCTGGACGCCCGCAGTTGCAATGCACCGCGCGTCCCAGCAGGCCAAGACCCGCCGCGCTGAGGTAAACCGCCGATCGTGCAGCGCCGAGGAAGCCCCGGATGTTTCGGCTTCTTGGTCCTTCGATACGGCTCTGCACACTTGGGATCGGGTGAAAGACCAACTCAATGGCGGTGGGCCGGTCCGGCTCCGCATCCTGGAGCGTGTCGAGCTTCCGAATGGTCTCGTCGAGCAACTGTCCGTCGATGCCTGACTGACGGACCGCCCCATCAACCTCGGCGACTCCAGCCCGCGAGAGCGTCGGAAGCACCAGCAGCCCCAGGAACGACCACAGAGTGTACACCAGACTCATCTCCACCACTCCCTGAGCACTGCCGATACCGTCGCGACCGACGAGAACCGCGGCCAGGGCGATCCCAGCCCATGTGAAGCCGAGGGCCAGCACCCGTCCGCGGAACCAGCTTCCCGTTAGCACGGCGAACTGCTGTCGCTGGCGCACCACTTCGAGGGCCGGTGAGCCAAGGATTGTGGTCCATCGCTCGGGAAGGATGACGTGTCTCGGCCTGAAGACACCGTCGATTCCGCCTGTGAATCCCTGGTCATCGCTGGCGATGCAGTCGGCACGCAGAGCTGTTCCCCGCAGATCAATGGGCTGGCACACGGTGACCGTTGACCGGAGCGACGCGATGCACCGCGCGAGTGTGCCCCGAACTAAGAGCAGCGCGAGTGACGCGAGAACTCCTACGCTGATGGCACCTGGAACGCCGTATGCACGCGCGGCCATGAGGATGCAGAGGCCGATCACTGCCAGTACGAGCGTGTGCATACCGATCCCCCGGAGCAGAGTGGCCGCGAAACGCGCGGGGGAGGGATGCGGGCGTCCGAACCGCCGGGGCAGCAGATACCCGCCCAGCACATCAAATGGGACATGCATAGCGGCGTAGATCGCAAGGAACCCCGCGAGAAGAAGAATCTGACCCGTCAGCGAGGGTTCCACGAGTTCGGCCGCTGTTCCCGGAAGCCCGATGGCCAGCGCCAACGCCGACGCCGTGACGATCGTTCCCACGGCCGAAATCCCGAGCCAGAGCCTCGCCCGTCCGTATCCGGGCTTGGGCGCATCCACGGAATGGAGCGTGTCGGGTCGTCTCCCACCGCGCGTTTCCGCGAGGCGTTTTATACCTTTGAGCATGCCGCCGAATACCACGTTGTGGAGCGGAAGCACGGAGTACCAGTAGAGGACACCGAGGATTCCTTTAGACCTGAATCGGGCCGTCATGGTGAGTTTGGTTGCGCCTTCGACCTCAGCGGGCGCGAGCGAGAAGTCGAGCGTGGCTATGCCCGGCAGCTTCATCTCGGCGAGCAGCTTGAGCGTGCGGTTGGGCTGAAGTGCGATCACGCGCCAGAAGTCGATCGCTTCTCCGAACTCGACGCGGTCGGTATCGCGCCGACCGCGACGGAGGCCCGGACCTCCGACCAGCGTGTCCATCCAGCCGCGAATACGCCAGAGCATGTCGCCGGCATACCACCCGTTACCGCCGCCGATACGGATCACGGCCTGGAAGACGCTTTCAGCATCGGCATACACCACGATCGAACGCTCGTCCGTGAAAACCGCGCCGCCGGCCCAGTCCGGATCGCCGGGGATCGGTCCGGCGACCGACCATCTGGTGGCGACTTCGTTCCTACGCACCCCCGCGAGTGCCTGTCGGATTGCCTCACGCGCGCCGAAGGCCTGATGGGGCATAAGCTGCTGCACTTGGTTGTTCGTCACCACGACGCGGTTGCGTAGGCCCTCAGCGAGCGGACGGGCGATGCGGTAGGGAACGGGAGTTACGAGGCTGATCCAACCCGAGCTGAGCCGTGGCGTGAGAACTGGCAGGGGGATGACGATGCGGCGCCTTAGTCCCAGCTCTTCGGCCATGATCCGCATGAGCTCCCGGTACGGGAGCACATCCGGTCCGCCGATTTCCAGGGTCTTGCCCGATGTCTCTGGAACCGAGAGGCACCGGACCAGCCAGTGCAAAACATCTTCTATCGCAATGGGCTGCGACTCGGTCTTCACCCAGGATGGTGTGATCATGATCGGTAGCCGCTCGACCAAGTACCGCAAAATCTCGAACGAGGCGGAGCCCGAGCCGATGATCATCGCTGCCCTGAAGACGGTCACGGGAATGCCGGTTGACGCAAGGATTTTTTCCACCTCGCGGCGCGAGCTGAGATGCTCGCTGAGGCCCGCGCTCAGCTCGCCGAGCCCGCCGAGATAAACGATCCGGGAGACGTGGGCGTGCATGGCGGCTTGCGCGAAGACCTTCGCCAGCTTCCGATCGCGATCCGCATAGTCCTTGCCGCTCGACTCCATCGAGTGGACGAGGTAAAAGGACGCATCGCACCCAGCGAGGAGTGGTGCAAGCGAATCCGAGTCTGACAGATCACTGGCGACGACGGAAACGTTCGGATGACCGCGCCAATGACGATCATCCAGCTTCCGGGGCTCTCGGGCGATGCACCGGACTCGGAATCCCGCATCCAAAAGCAGGGGCACCAGCCGACCTCCGACGTACCCGGTGCTTCCCGTTACCGCGATTTCCGGGCGGACCTTCTCTTCGGTCATGCGCGGCTCGCTGACCGTAAAGCGGGGACGAACAGGCGGGTGATGAAACGCGGACGAGGGAAAACTTTCAGCGCGGGCCACGAACCGATTCGCACGCGGATAGGACTGTTTATCTTCGCCACTACTGAGAATACGCTTGACGGAAGCACTCGCAGCAATCGGGCAGCGGCGAGGAGCGATCCGAATCCATTGAACTGTACCATGAGTTCAGATCCATCCGCATCGCATGACCATGGCCGACCGTCAACTGTTCCCGAAAGACGGCCGGCCATTATCAGTTTGGGCGATTGCCCAGGTCCTTAGTGCGGATTTTGATGGTGCCCGTGAGGACCCACCTGGCATGCTGGGCTTCGGCACCGGTGCCGCTCGGAACATCTATGTGCATGTTGTCGAACTCGTACGTGATTTCGGCGTTGCGGCCCGTCAGGCGGTCGTAGAGTCCAACCGCCAGATCGGGCCATGTCTTGGTGTGATCGGTATCGGCCATGGTCGAGGCTCTTTCTGTTGAGGTGTGCGATTCGTGATGGAGAGTCTACATGCCAGAAATGGCGAGATCAGGCGGAAAGTGGTGAAGCGGATGTCGAAGACGTGCACAATGCGAGTCGTTCGTGAAAAGTCTTTTCAGCCGGTATGGCAACCTGTGATTTAGACCGACCGCAGGCCGCGCGTCTCCTGTTCATCCTCCTGGACCGCACGCCGCGCGACCGTCGGGCTTGCGATCATCCTGCCCCCACGGACCGTTGCTCCAACAACAATCGCGGCAGCGATCAGCACGATGTTTTTCACGATATACTGCCCTTCGAGGGTCGGCACGAACGGGAAGTGCTTCCAGGTCTCAGATGGGAAGAGCAATAGAGGGGTCACCGTGCCGAGCATTTGTAGCAGCAGAAGCAGCAATGTGGCCCGAAGGAACACACCGTAGAGAAGACCCACGCCTATCAGGGTTTCCCAAATCGCAAGGATCGGTCTAGAAACTTCCGGGCCAATGCAGCCGATCGTGAGCGTCGAGATGGTTTTGGTCGCCAGTTCGTCGGCCGCGCTCAAGCCGGGGATGAACTTCAGCACACCGAACCAGAGAAACACGGTTCCCAACGCGACCCGTGAGAGATCGGGACCGTAATGCGCCATCCACAACGTGATTCGGGCATCAAGAGCAGTGTAAAGGTGTCGCATATTCGGGCTCTCATGCATTTGGTCCGTCGCGGAAACTACGAAGGGTGAAATGCTGGCGCGAAATCCGAACGACTGGGCCCGGTTTCTCACGCTTCCGATTCGTTGTTCGGATGTTGAAAGTGTCTGGATTCAAGTGCAGGGGTGGGGAGGACCGCTGAGTATTCGTGAGGAAGCCAGGTGCGGCTCGACATGAAGCGGTATGCTCGTGCGACGCGATCAGGCCCCACTCGCAATCGAGGCGGAGATCACGAGTTCCTCCAACAGCGTCAACGCTGCGCTGCCAGAAAGCAGGAATGGATCCAGCCGAGACTTCTCTGAGTACTTCAGGATGATCCCAGCGTTGACTTTGTCCATATCCACTCGCCCCATCCGCCAACTGCTGAAGCGACGCTCGCTGATCTCCGAGTAATCCAGTAGCGTCACATCGATGTGCCGATCGTCTCGGAGCACTTTGGAGTAGATCCGGTTCACCTCATCACGCCCGCCCTCGAGAACCTGCAAGAACATGTTGCTGTGACAGAGGCACAGCACGCCCGTCAAACCATGCTCCGGATTGTTCTTCCGCGATTGCGCCAAAATGCTACCGATCACTTCATCGGTGACCGGAGACGCGGAACGACTGGCGTACACAAGACGGACCAACATGGTGATGTCCTCACGGGCGTTTGTCGTTGCTTAAAAGCGCCAGAAACTCGCGGCGCAAATCCGGGTTCTTCAGAAAGCTCCCACGCATGACGCTGTTCACCATCTTGGAGTCCATGTCCTTTACGCCCCGCCATTGCATGCAGAAATGGTCGGCCTTCAGCACGATCGCGAGGCCGTCCGGTCGCATCTTCTCCTGGAGCAAGTCGGCCAGCTGAATGACCGCTTCCTCCTGAATTTGAGGGCGAGCCATCACCCATTCAACCAGACGGGCGTACTTGGACAGGCCGATCAGCGCGGAGTGCTCGTTGGGCATGACTCCGACCCAGACTTTGCCGATGATCGGGCACAGGTGGTGCGAGCACGCGCTGCGCACCGTGACCGGCCCCACGATCATGAGCTCGTTCAGGCCCTCGACGTTGGGGAAGTCGGTGACCGAGGGCATGGGCTCGTAGCGTCCGCGGAAGACTTCGGTGATGAACATCTTGGCGACCCGCCGGGCGGTGTCTTGAGTGTTGTGATCTTCACGAGTATCAATCACCAGCGCATCGAGCACCCGCTGAAGTTCCGCCTGGACTTCACGCTGAAGGGCATCGAGCTCGCCGGGCTTGATGAACTCGGCAATGCTGTCGTTGGCGTGGAACCGCTTGCGAGCGTTCACAAGCCGCTGCCGAACTTGATCCGACACCCGAGGTGTGCTGCAAGAGTTATTCGGGCTCTCGGCCAATGGTTGCTCGTGGGTGGAAGCTCGTTGCGGGCCCATTCTGGCCGGAAGAATCGCGCTCGGGTGTACGTTACGCGCTTACACGCGTGTAAGAGTTCATCCGATTCTAGGAGGCTCGGCTTCGCCGGGTTATCGCGGCCAACGGGATTGAGCGCGGTTTTCAGGGAGTCATCGATGAGTCCATCGCGCGCTGTTCTCGACCAAATAGCCCGTGTGCGTTTTCTCACTTCAGCCCAAGGATCCAGCCCTCGATCTCGGCAGCAATCCGGTCTACATCCGACAAGTCTGGAACGAAGAAGTTCGAGAGGTTTCCGCTCGCATCTGTCCGCCGCGTCCACTCGGCGACCGACCGAGCATTGTGCTGGTCGGCCGTTCGTTTTTCACTGTCATTGCACACCCCGGTGGACGACCAACCTAACCGATCTCATCAGGCCACCGGCATATCTCTGGCACAAACGATCAATATGCGTGGCCACCGCATAATATGAATCTGGATTCCGTGCAAACCGAATGTCCACGAGGCAAGGGTTACAACCTAGACATTTGTATGCAACTTCCCGAAACACTTCTCACAGGAACAACTTAGATGCAAGCAATTCTCGCTTCGGAAACCTCCATCGCATTGCAGGCGGGGCTTTCGGTCGAGGGGGTCACCATGTACCTCTTCTGGATCAGCACCGTCGCGATGGGCGCGGGCACGGCCTTCTTCTGGTTGATGGCCGGCAACGTGCCACGTGTGTATCGCTCGGTCATGGTGGTTGCTGGCATCATCTGCGGCGTCGCGTGCTACCACTACTTCCGCATGTCAGATATCTACATCGGGCAGGTGGCAAGCTTGTACACAGCCACCGGCGAGCGGATCCCCGGCAAGGTGATCTCGCAGTTTCCCATCGCCTATCGCTACATCGACTGGATGATCACCGTCCCGCTGCTGGTGCTTGAGATCCCGCTCCTGCTCAATCTTGGCTCCAAGTCCAAGGGGCTCTTCCGCTCGCTTGTCGGAGCGGCGGTCGTCATGCTCGTCCTCGCGTGGATCGCCGAGGTCTCGGTCATCGGCTCGCAGGCGTGGTGGGGTTTCTACATCGCCTCGTGCGTCGCATGGTTCTACATCGTCTTTGTGCTCTACACCAAGCTCAATCGGCAGATGCTCACGCAGCCCCCTTCGATCGTCGCGTCTCTCAAAACACTCCGCTTGTTCGTTCTCGTGGGCTGGACGATCTATCCGGTCGGCTTCCTCATGGCTCTTGGCGGTCCGTCGGGCGAGTCCATTCGTGAGATCTGCTACAACGTCGCCGATGTGATCAATAAAGTGGGCTTTGGGCTGGTGTGCTATGCCGGCGTCAAGGCCCTTGCCCAGCACAATACGACGGAGGGTGGTCGCCTGGCTTAATCCCACATCGTGCAACTTTCGCGTGTGCGTTTCATGCTTACGACCATCGATTCATTGGCCAATGCCGCTGCTCCCCCTAGATCTGACTGGGTCTGGTTGCTTCGGAGTCATGGCGGGTATGTGGCTGTCTTCCTCCTGCTCGCGGTCGCCGGGGCGTGTGCCATCGCCACGCCTTCGGCGACATCGGGTTCCTGGCTCTGGGTCGCCGCGGTATTCATCGTGGGCATGCCCCACGGTGCATACGACCTCGCGGCCATCCGGCGGTCCTCGCCGAACAGGCAAATCACCGCCCGGCGATTTGCGGCCTACACGCTCGTGCTGCTCGCCAGTCTGGGCCTCTTCCTGGCACTCCCGGCAGTTGCGGTCGTGGCGTTTCTCTTTCTTGCCGCGCATCACTTCGGAATCAACGACTCGGTCTGGACCCGCGGTCGCATAAACCTCGCGCGGAGCGAACATCTCGCGGGACTCGGGCGTGGGCTCGTCGTTCTCTTCAGCCCATTCGCGTTCCAACCTGCGGCCTCTTCAGCCCCGTTCATATCGATCGCGCGTCTCGTCGGCCAGATCCGCGAACCACAGCCCGCGGCCATCGCCTGGCTCGCGATCATCCTGGTTCTCATCGGGTTTGCATTCATTACGTTCGCTTCGGTTCGCATCGGTGGCAAGCGGATGACCGAGGAATGGGCGACTCTCGCGGCCGTCGTTGCCCTGAGTGCCCTTGCGCCGCCGCTGGTGGCGATCGGGTCGTACTTCCTCATCATCCATGCTTCAGGACATTGCCTTCGCGCATTGACTCCGGGTCGGCCGGTAGGTGATCGGCCCTTCGCCAACGCGCTGCGCATCCATCGAGAATCCATCCCACTGCTCGTGCCCTCGGTGATCATCGTGCTCGTGGGTGCCACCATCATGCCCGGGCCAAGTCCAGATGCTATCGCCATCGCGTTTCTTCTCTTCTGCATCGTCGCCACGCTCCCCCATCACATGCTCTGGATGACATCGAATCGCTGGTTGCCCAGCAGCGCACACCCCCATCCTCACTCACCGCGCTCAACGAACCCATCCTCGCCGACATGAGTGCCGTGTACTCGAAACTTGTGGACGCGTGCCAACGTTCGGGCACAGACCCCGATTCGCCATTGGTCAACTGCGCTGCTGCGGCGTTCATGGTGGCGTGGCGGGTGGATCATTGTGATGCGATAGATGTCCAACACATACCCGATGACCTTCACAGCCGCGTGTAGAATGCTCGTCGGTGAATGTCCGGCCCAATCCACGGGCCGCCCTCGGGCACGATCACGCGCCGGTCTCGGCTCCGCCATTGTTCAGAGATTTCAAACGCTGTGGAGGTATTACGTGGCGCGATTCAATCTGTTCAATGTTCCCATCGAACTTCGCGATGTACTCGACTCCTGTCCGGGTTACAGCGTCGCAACCACGGTCGATGAGTTGATCAAACTCGCGACGCGTGACGCGGACGCGACGGGCTGGCAGGAAATCGCGTTTGATGTGCCGGGCAAGGGTTGGATCGTCGAGGCGCGTGCCTGCAAGGTGACCAATGGGATTGCGGCCAACTACCTCGAAGCGTACATGCGCCGCCGTGACCCGGATTGCATGGTCATCGGCGACACCATGCCGACCAACAAGCCGACGTATCTCGATCGCTACAAGACCGACTTCGCCGATGTGCGGCAACAGACCTTCGCCTGGCTCAAGATGCATAGGCTCGCGGTGTTTCCGTTCGTGGCCGGGGGAGGGGCGGGGGTGGGGGGGGGTGAGAAGGGGATCGACGCGGTCGTTGTCGTGCCGGACAACTGCGGATTCTTCGCGCTCGGGCTCGCGCTGCTCCAGGGAATCCGCGATCACACCAAGCTGGGTCCGGACTTCAACCCCCGCGCCGTGATCTATGTCGCGCCGCCGTTCCGCCACACACACTTCGATGGCAAGCAGATCGTCGTTCACAACCGACTGGAAAACCTTCATGAACTGTTCAGCTACAACCTCTACCCCGGTCCGAGTGCCAAGAAGGGCATCTATGGTGTGCTGCTGACGGCGGGCGAAAGGGAACAGTGGGTCACCGCGCATTGCTCGACCGTCCGAGTGATCACACCCTACGGCAACCGAATCACGATCATGCACGAAGGCGCATCCGGCGGAGGGAAGTCTGAGATGCTGGAGCACCCCCACCGTGAACGCGATGGCCGATTACTTATGGGAACGCACATCGTCAGCACCGACCGCCGGTACATCACCCTGCCACGCACGTGCGACCTTCAGCCGGTCACCGACGACATGGCGATGTGTCACCCGAGCTTTCGGAAAGGGGATGGCCGACTTCAGCTGCGCGATGCGGAAGAAGCGTGGTTCGTCCGCGTCAATCACATCGAGCACTACGGCGTCGATCCAGACCTGGAAGAAGTGACCATCCACCCGAAGGAACCGTTGCTGTTCCTGAACATCAAGGCCGCGCCCGGAGCGACGGCACTGATCTGGGAGCACATCGAAGACTCGCCCGGCAAGTCGTGCCCGAACCCGCGCGTGGTCATTCCACGCAACAACATCCCCAACATTGTTCACGGCGCGGTCAGCGTCGATATCCGCAGCTTCGGCGTGCGCACACCGCCTTGCACGAAGGAGGATCCCACCTACGGCATCATCGGCATGTTCCACATCCTCCCGCCGGCACTGGCATGGATCTGGCGGCTGGTCGCGCCGCGCGGGCACGCCAATCCGTCCATCGTGGCCTCCGACGGGATGTCCAGCGAGGGTGTGGGGAGCTATTGGCCATTCGCGACGGGCCGACGCGTGGATCAGGCGAATCTCCTTCTGCGCCAGATCGTTGACACGCCGCGCGTGCGGTACATCCTCTGCCCCAACCAGCACGTGGGCAGTTGGAAGGTCGGCTTCATGCCGCAGTGGCTGGCGCGTGAATATCTGGCGCGTCGCGGCGGAGCGAAGTTCGGCCCCGCCGACCTCATGCCGGCGCGCTGTCCGTTGCTGGGCTTTGCGCTCCAGCAACTCATCATCGAGAGCCAGCGCGTGCCTCTCTCGATGTTGCAGGTGGACAAGTCAATGACTGTCGGCGAAGAGGCCTACGACATCGGCGCGGCCGAGCTTGAGACGTTCTTCCGACAGCAGCTCGGCAAGTTTACCGTGCCAGATCTTGACCCGCTGGGCAAGAAAGTTATCGACTGCACCCTGAGCAAGGGCACGATGGCGGATTACGAGTCCCTGATCAAGGGCGAACCAGTCATCTCGGCGAATGATGACTGATCACGACATCGCTTCGCGCCGCCGATCTTCTCTCGCGCTCCGCGCTTGCGGGGTTTGGCGACGCGGGCGGGGACGGACGGATCGAGGCCAACTGGCGCACGAAGACGGGCGATGACCCGGATGAGCGCATGCCCGTGAAAGCTCGCGTGCAAGTCTTTGTGCATGAGTTGGCGGGATGGCGTTGGCAAAGTCACGTTGAGGGGTCACCACCCAACGGATGCAACAACACGACGCAATGCACAGCGCCAACAAGCCTTGCTTCCATGGTAACCCAGCGCCTCCATTTCCTCCCATCATGCTGAGTTCGATCCCGATCGGATTCCGAGCAGGTTCATTTGTGCGTGATGCAGGCTCGGTTGGGGCCGCCGCATGGTGGATCGGCGGCCCGGCGCGCTCGATCAGGGGGCCTGCGCGCTCGATCGGATGGCCCGCATGTCGAGCATGTTCAGACGTTTGCACCCTGCATCGGTGGTATTTGGCCCCAAACTGGCCAAGAACACAGCCTGAACAGGGAGAAAAGACGGGATGTCTGCGGGTTGGTCGGCCAGCAGCGAGATCTCTGAACCCCGCCGGTTCTTCTCGACACCTGCGTGCAGCAGGAGCAGGGGGTGTTGCCGCCCTGTGCTGGTATCCACCAGCACCAGCGGACATCTGGGCGTGTTGCTCAGGTTGCACCCCGTGATGCCCCTCTCGGCGCGATGAGCATCGACGGTCTCGGGGCATCGCTTCTAAGCGTGCCAGCGGTCCGCTGGCCTTGTATATCATCTGAAGTGCCGAAGGCCGCGCCATCCGCGCTGCCCTTGCCAACGCCACGGAGCCGAGTATGCACAGCCGACGACCGCGGCAGCCGACCATGTTCTTGGTAATCGCCTTCGCCGTGTTGATGCTGACCGGCACCACACCTGCTCGCGGGCAGGGGATCGAGTGGGAGACGCTCAACAAGGAAGCACTTGACCTGCTGCGCGCAGGCAACTACGACCGCGGCGTGGTGGTGGCCACCAAGGCTCTGGCGGTGGCTGAAAAAGAGATGGGCGCCGACCACCCCAGCGTGGCCACGAGCCTCAACAACCTGGCCGGGCTCTATGACACGCAGGGCCAGTACGCCGCGGCCGAGCCGCTCTACAAGCGGGCGCTGGCGATCATGGAAAAGGCTCTCGGCAAGGACCACCCCGATGTGGCCCTGAGCCTGGAGAACATGGCCGAACTCTACCGCAAGACCGATCGCGCCAAAGAGGCCGAGCCGCTCGAAGCGCGGGCCAAGGCGATCCGGGCCATCAAGCGATGAGCCCCCGCGATGTGCTACGCCGCCACCGTCGCCGTCGCGATCTCCGACCACGGCCGCTTCTCCCCGCGCCCCCCAAGTGTTGATCCAGCGGGCCATATAAACCGCGGTCTTGCCGCCTTCGCCGGGCTTGAAGTCGGCGCGGAAGGTCGGCTTGGTCGTCATGGTCAGAAATACCAGCGCGGCGGGATTCGTGGGCGCGGGCAAGTCGGCATGTGGGGGCCACGAGTTTCACCCACACCTCGGCCCCGAGCACGCCCGCGGGCCGGGCGCGCCGCGTCGGTGTGGACTCGTCCGGCTCACTGCTCGGCGCTGCGCTGGGGCGCAGTTGGTGCGTGAGCCGCTGCCCGCTCTGGACCATCGCGAGCGGGCGAGAGGTCGGCGGGAGAGCTTTCCGAGGTCTGTCGTCGCCCACGGGGATGCCGACCCACCATCTGGTCTACTTCGTGCCATCCGGCTTGGCCCTATCGGCCTTGCTGTCGTACTCAATTGTCCAATACACGCGGTGGTCGCCGACGGGCCAGCCAAAGCCCCCGGGCGGCTGTTTGCCGCGCCACGAAACGCGCACATCGATCCGCTCGGCGTTGCCCTGCGTGTCCATGTGGGTCTTCTCAGTGTAGATAAACGTGGTGCCGATGTTGTCGAGCCTGTATTCGACGATCGAGACATTCGGCGTCGCCGGGTCGGCTGGCAACCTGCGCCATCTGGGCGAATCGCCACCCTCCGGCGTCATGGCCGCCAGGCGGCCCCGGTCGTCGTAGGTGAACTTCACTGCGGGCTGTTCGGCCACCTTGCTGCGAACAAGCCGCCCCTGCGCATCGACCTCGCGCGAGGAGGCGAAGTTAAGCCGCTCATCGACGAACCGCTGGAGCCGGTACCCGCCCTCATCGCGCCGGATGATCGTTTCGGTACTGATGCCGTCGCGGCGGTCGACAACAAGCTTGATCGGCCGGTCTCCGTCGAAGACGAGTTCCTCGCGTGCGTCGCGGCACCACGCGCCCTGGACCAGCCGCTCGTTGGTGAGTTCCACCAACCGACCGGCGGTGTCGTGTCGTGCCGAGATGCGGAGGGTCGGCTCCTTAAAATCAAAAGCGCCGCCGTCGATGCGTGCCAAGCGGGCACCTTCCCAGACATACCGCAGTTCCCAGCCCGGCACACCGTCGTTGACCTTGAGGTCCCAAGTCCGCAGCCGCTCGACCCGGCCATCCGCGTCGAACCATGCCTCGTACAGCGGGCAGCGCTGACTCTCGGGTGTATCCGGCAAGGCCGGGGCATCTTTCTTAAACTGCCCGCCGCGCGGCAGGTACGCCAACTCGGCACGCACATGCTTGACCGGGCCCGTCAACCCGAGCGCTGAGCGATCCAGCAGCAGGCCGCGAAACCCGATCTCTTCAGGCCAGCCATAACTGGGCACTCCAGCCAGCGTCCCCGCCAACCCATCCTTGGTGAATCCCGCGTGCAACGGCGCGGGCGCTCGCACCTGAGCGTGAGTCACAAGGCACGAGAACAGCCCGGCGGCAAGCGCGGCGGCGATCGAGTGACGATTAAGCATCGCGGAGTGTATCGGCAATCTGGGCACAGCGCATGCACGCGTGTCACTCTTACGCTGCGAGAAGCGATTCGCTCCCTACACCTCGACCGTCGGTCCTCACGCCGCGACCGTCGCCGCGCCGCACTCGGGGCAGTCGGACCCCGGCGCGAGGCCGGAGGTCTCGTAGCCGCACTTTTTGCACAGGGTCCCGCGCTCGCGGCGGCGGGCGAGGGCATCCAAGCGCCACGCCGCGACGGCGGCGCGATCAGGGAAACGTCCGCGAACCGGGCACGGGAAAACGCCCGCTATCCTTTCGCTTGGGTTGACGTGACTTGAGCGGTCCGGTGTCCGGGCGGGCGGCATCACGGTTCATTCGTACGACCGGCCGCGAGGCGGGCGGCCGTGCCAGGAGTCTGCAGCATGGCGAGGAAAAAAGCAAAGGCCCGAGCATCGATCAGCGCGAGCAAGTCGGGCGGCAAAGGCCGACCTGCGGGGGCTGTGGCGAAGCGCGGAGGGGCGGGTAAGCGTGCGCGCACCGAGCGGGCAAGGACGCAGGCGCGCATCGTTGAAGCGCGTGAGTTCCGCATCACCGACGATGCCGGGGTCGTTCGCGCTGTCTTGGGCATGACGCGGGGGCGGGGCGGGTCGCCGCGTCTGTCCCTTATGCATGAGGATGGGACCGAGGCCTTCGAGGCCACGCTGGCCCGCGATGAGCCGGTGATGCGGCTGACCGACAGCGGTGGACGCACGCGGGTCTTCCTTGCGATCGCGGGGATCGGCAGCGATGAGGCCCGCATCGCCCTCTCCGATGGCGCGGGACGGCCGCGGCTGTTCATCGGTGTGGGCTCGGGCGGCAAGCCCACGCTGGCGGTGTACGACGCCGCCAAGAAGAAGGTGTGGGAAACGCCGGGTTGAGGCGGCCCGCACGCGGCGCGATCGTGGAAAGTTTCCCGAGCGAGCATCCACTACGCTTGACCGAATGCTCACGCTCAAAAAGCCTCCATCGCCCGTGCCCACCACGCCCGCCGCCGAGGCCATCCCCGTGCTGCTCGATCTGCACGGCCCCAAGCTCCACGCCCTGGCCATGCGGCTGTGCGGGCACCGGGCCGATGCCGACGACATGGTGCAGGAGGTCTTCCTGCAGGCCTTCCGCAAGTGGCACACCTTCAAGGGCGAGGCCGATCCGGGGACGTGGCTCTACGCGATCGCGGCCCGATCGTGCAAAGCCCGCACGCGGCGCAAGGGTGGGGTCGATCGGCGGATGCCTGCGCTCTCGCAACTGATGCCGTGGCGCGAGACGACGGTGATGCAGGTTGCCGCCGCAAACGAAGGGGAAGAAGACCCGGCGGAGCGCAACGAAGCGGTGGCCCGGGTGCAGAGTGAGATCGCGCGGCTGCCGGAGTTTCTGCGCCTGCCGCTGGTCTTGAAGGAAGTCATGGGCATGAGTGTGGAGGACACCGCTGCGGCGATGGGCCTCGCGCAGAACACGGTCAAGACGCGGCTGCACCGGGCGCGGCTGGCGCTCCGCAAGGCGATGACGGCCAAGGCCGCGGCGGTTGATGCACCGGCGCCGATCTACGAAAAGCAAGTTTGCCTTGATCTACTCAAGGCGAAGATGGACGCGATGGACCGGGGCGGCACATCAGCGGGCTTCAAGGTGCCGCAGGCCGACTTTTGTGCACGCTGCCGGGCGGTCTTCCGCGAGCTCGACCTCGTGCAGGATGCCTGCACGCACATGGGGGATGGGCCTATGCCCGCGCGGCTGCGCGGGGCGATCCTGAAGGCGATCCGAGAGCGTGACGAGTTGGAGGGCGGTGCGACGGCGGCACCGCGCCGGGGCCGACGGCCGGTCAAAGCGATGACGAACAGGTCAACATCGGCTTTCAAGAAGCGCGCACGCTGAGCAGCGGTGCGCGGCGCGAGCCGAACACAGGTCCCTGTGCGACGCACATAATCCCACAGATCCGACGGCATCGGCTGGCTCCGCGCCGCCGGTGCTGGGTGCCAGCTACGGCATCGTCTCCACCGCCAGCCTTTTCGTCGGCGACGCCGCGGCGGACACCGCCCGAAACGGAATTCTTGTAGCTGGCCTCGCGGGCCTGGTCGCGGACGCGATGTCGATGGCCGCGGTCGAGTACGTGTCCGTCAGTTCCCAGGCGGATACCGAGAGTGCGAACCTTGCGCGTGAGCGGTACGAACCGGCGACGCGAGCGCGGTAGTGGCGGATCGCAATCATGCTGCCCTCGCCCTTCCGAGCGCCCGCCGAATGGCCTTCTCGCCCTCGACCACGACCAGCACGCCCGCGCTTGCGAGCAGCACACGCCCCCAGGCGCTCGCGTCCAGCGGGGCCGAGTGGAATAGGCGATTGAAGATCGGCGCGTGGGCGAAGGCGTACTGCGTCGCCAGCGTGGCCGCGATGCCCGCCCACAGCCACATATTGGAGAACAGCGGCACCGCCCAAGCCGGACGCAGGAGCGCGCGGGTGGGAAACAAGCAGAAGAGCTGTCCCACCACGATGAACGACACCGCCGCGGAGCGGGCCGTCGCCTCGCTCATGCCGCGGGCCAGTTCCCAGTGGAACAGTCCGATCGCCCCTGCGCCCAGCAGCAATGAGACCAGGCCGGTGCGCATAATCAGCTCGAAGGTCAGCAGCGGCTTCTTGGGATCGCGTGGCGGGCGTGACATGACCCGCGGCTCCTTGGCCTCGAAGACCAGCGGAATTCCTAGCAGCACCGACGTGACGAGATTGATATAGAGCGCCTGCACCGGCAGGATCGGCAGAGGCGAGCCCAGCAGAATCGCCGCGACAATCACCAACGCTTCGCCGCCGTTGCACGGCAGTTCCCACATGATGAACTTGGTCAGGTTGCTAAAGACGCTCCGCCCTTCCTCGACCGCCGCTTCGATACTGGCGAAGTTGTCGTCGGCGAGCACCATGTCCGCCGCATCCTTGGCGACCTCGGTGCCCGTGATGCCCATGGCCACGCCGATGTCGGCCTGCCGCAGCGCGGGTGCGTCGTTCACGCCGTCTCCGGTCATCGCGACGATGTGCCCGCGTGATTGCAGCGCCTTGACAAGCCGGAGCTTCTGCTCGGGCGTCATGCGCGCAAAGACGGCGGTCGCTTCCGCCTGCGCTGGGAGCGCATCGTCGGCGATCGCGGCCATCTCCGCGCCGGTCAGGACGTGCGGCGTCTCCTCATCCTGGCCGCCCCTCGCCCCGTCGATCCCGATCATCCCCGCGATGGTCGCGGCGGTGATGGCGTTGTCGCCGGTGATCATCTTCACGGTGATCCCCGCGCGCTGGCACCTGGCGATGGCCTCAATCGCCTCGGCCCGTGGCGGATCGAGCATCCCCTGCACACCAAGGAACACGACGCCCGTCGCCCCGTCACGGGCTTGCTCCACCATCCGGGGCGTGAGGTCGTCCACCGCGTCTTGGACTCCGCACCGCGCGAAGGCCAGCACACGCAGGCCTCGCCCAGCCAGGTCGGCGGCGGCGGCCTGCACGGCGGCCTTGTCCAGCGTCACGATGCGCCCGCCCACATCCATTGCACGGTTGCACATCCCCAGCACGCGCTCGACGGAGCCCTTGATATAGATCACCCGCTCATTGTGCTGTTCATCGCCCCTCGCCGCGCTGCTCAGGGTGTGCAGCGTCGCCATGTATCGCTGGTCAGACTCGAAGGGGATCGCATCCACGCGCGGGAACTGCTTGGCGAGTGATTCCTGCGTGAGCGCACCGGCCGCGCCCGCGCCGACCTTCTGCGCCGATACCAGCAGCGCGGCCTCGGTCGGATCGCCGCGGATCTCCCATTGTCCAGCCGTCCCTTTGCCCGTCTCCGCCGCGCCGTGAGTCTTGAGCAGTTCAGCATCGTTGCAGAGCGCGCCGCAGATGAGCATCTCGCGCAGCGCGGGGTGCTCATCTACGGCAATCCGCTCCCCTTCCGCTCCCTTTGCCGCTCCGCTCACACGCACCATTCCCGCCGGGTCGTATCCAGCCCCGGTGAACTCGTACTCGGTGCCCGCCGCGCTCGCGCGGGTAGGTTGAACCCACGCCGCTCGCACCGTCATCTGGTTCTGCGTGAGCGTGCCGGTCTTGTCCGAGCAGATGACCGTCGTGCTCCCCAGGGCCTCGACGGCGGGCAGGTTGCGGATGATCGCCTTGCGGCGGGCCATACGCGAGACGCCCACGGCGAGCATGATCGTCACCACCGCGGGCAGTCCCTCGGGGATCGCGCCCACTGCCAGCGCCACGGCGGCCTTGAACATCTCCGCCCAGGGGTTGCCGCGCACGATGCCGACGATGAACGTGACCAGCGCGACCGCGAGGATCACCCACAGCAGCACGCGGCTGAAGGCGGCGATCTTCCTGGTCAGGGGCGTGGCGATGTCGTCGGCATGCACGATCATCTGGTTGATCCGCCCGACTTCGGTGGCATCCCCGGCGGCGACAACCACGCCCTCGCCGGTGCCGCGCGTCACCATCGACCCGGCGTACGCCATGTTCTTGCGGTCGGCAAGCTCGGCGGATTCGGCGAGCGCCTCGGGCTTCTTTGACACGGTCTTGGACTCGCCGGTCAACATAGACTCATCGACGTGCAGGTCCGTGACCGCTGCGAGTCGCAGGTCCGCCGGGACTTTGTCTCCGGGCTCGATGTACACGACATCGCCCACAACCAGATCCGCCGCATCCACTCGGCGGCGCTGCCCATCGCGCAGGACCGTGGACTGAATCCGCAGGGAGCGAGAAAGAGCGTCGATGGCCTTGACGGCCTTGCTCTCCTGCACGTACCCGATGATCGCGCTCACGAGCACCGAGCCGAAGATCACGCCGCTGTCCACGTACTCGCCCAGAAACAGCGTCACGCCCGCAGCCCCGATCAGGATGTACACCAGCGGCGCATTGAACTGCAAGAGCAACCGCACCCACCACGCCCGGCCCTTCTTGGTGGTGATGATGTTCTGTCCGTCCCTCACCAGCCGCGCCGCAGCATCGGCGGCGGTGAGGCCCTGGTGGACATCGGAAGCCAGTTCGCGCGCGATCTCCTCGGCGCCACGGGCGTGCCAACGCGCGGCGGCGCCGGTGTGCGAGAATGAAGCCACGGGGTTAGGGGCAACAGAGGCCGTGGCCATAGGCATGACGTTAGCGGAGCCGCCGGGAAACAATGCTTGGGGAACCTTCCGCCATTGGGGCCTCTGTGGCGGCGCACTCCGCGCGGCTCTTACCGTTTCCCCGGTGGTCCGGTGTTGCCAAGCCGCCTTCCGCCGCGTCGCTTGTCGCGTGCAATATTCGGTTCGTCAGCCGCGACGACTCGCGTGTCGCACGCGACAGGTCGCTTGTCGCGTCTGCCGATTCGCCTGTCGCACGCGATATGTGGATTGTCGCGCCTGCCGAGTGAAGTGTCGCGGCTGACGACCGGGCCGTCGCGTCGCGGATGCGGCGCATGCAAGCCCCGGGCTTGGATTTGGACGGACGGCGGCGATTCACCCGCATGAGCCGGTGCTGCACGAGCCGGAGCCCATCGCGCCCTTGTTCCACGGCATCATGCCCAGGAGCGAGGCCAGAGCGCAGGTGCCGCTCGCGCCGGCGAAGGTCAGGCCCGCGCCGAAGAAGGCTGGGACGGCGATGAACCTGGGGTCCACGAACCACGTGAGGGCCGACCCGGCGAGGACGCCCAGGCCGATCACCATCTGTACCTGGCGCATCACGCTGATGCCCGAGACCTTGGTGTTGACATCGACGGGTAGGGCATCCTTCTTCCAGGCCTCGATGCCGCCGGTCATGTTGACGATTGAGACCCCGGCATCGCCGAGCGATGCGGCCATGCGGCAGGCATCCGATGAACGCTTGCCGCTGCGGCAGTGCAGGACGAGTTTCTGGCCCGCCTTGATCCCCGCCGCGGCGTGCTGCGGGTCGAAACGCGAGAGCGGGACCAGCCGCGCACCGGCGATCTTCTCGCGGGCGTGCTCATCAGGCTCGCGGACATCGACGAGGATGGCCGTACCGCTGCGGAGCCACTGCTGGACCTCGCGGGGCGTGGCCTGCTGAACGCCGGTGGACATCGTGTGGCTGGTGGGACTGGTCTGCTGGGTCGTGGTCATGTTGCGTTCCTTGTTCGTCTCGATCGGCTCGGGGCCGAGATGGGTGCGGGGTATCTGGTTCGGCCATCATTTGAGAGGCGCGGCGGGGGACTCGGGTTCCCAATGTGCTGGTGCAGTCGTCGCCGCGGGACCGAAGATACCCGGCATCACGCGCGGGGCCTGCCTGACCAGGATGTACCCCGCCATGACCACGAGGAAGACGGCGAAGATCCGCTTGAGCGTGCCCTGATTGATGCGGCCCGCGAGGAGGTTCCCCACCAAGCTCCCCGCCACGCCCAGCACGATGAACACGCCGATGATGTTCCAATCTACCTTGAGCGTCACGCCGCTTGCGCCGACTTGCTCGCCGAGCATCGAGAGGGACTTGAGGAACCCGGTTGCGCTGTTGACGGAGATGATCGCGAGGCTCGTGCCGATCGCGGTGGGCATCGGGAGTTTGCGAAAGAGCACCAGCACCGGGACGATGAGGAAGCCCCCGCCGACGCCGACCAGGCCCGTCGCGAGGCCCAGACCCACGCCCTGCACGGCGATGATCCACAGCGGGCCGGCGCGGGTGGGCTGCTCGGCATCGTCACGCGTGGGTGTGCGGCGGAACATCATCGCCGATGCCGTCAGCATCAGCACCGCGAGCATGACCAGTTGCGCTGCGCCCGGGATGAACTGGGCCGCGTATGCGCCGGCGTATGTCCCGACGATGCCCGGGAGCGCGAGCAAGGTCGCGCTCTTGAAGTCCACCCGCTTCTGCATCGCCGCGCGGATGACCCCGGCCACGGCGATCGCGCCGACGATCGCTAGCGACTCCGTAATCGCGCTCTTCTCGTCGTGACCGACGAGGTAGACCAAGATGGGGACGGTCAGGATCGCCCCGCCCGAACCAAGCAGCCCGAGCGAGAGACCGACCGCCGCGGCTCCGAGCCAGGCCCAGATCACGCGTGCGCTCCATCACACGGCCACCGCCGCAGCGATGTTCCGCTTCGTTCAGCGTCCACCCGGCACCGTGGCCTGTTCCCACGCGAGCATCCCGCCGGCGAGATTGGTCACCTTGTAGCCGTGCCGTTGCAGCAGCGAGCAGGCCCGGGATGAGCGTCCCCCCGAGCGGCAGTTGACCAGAATGGGCGTGTCCTTGGGCACCTCGGCCAGGCGCGACAGCAGCCGCGTGTGCGCGATGTTCGTGGCCCCGGCGATGTGCCCCTCGACGAACTCGGCCTTGCGGCGAACATCCAGCACGAAGGGCGTGCTCGTGTCGAGCATCACGCGGGCCTGCTGCACACTGACTTCCGGCGTGGACACAAGCGTCCCGCCCGCCGCCACGAACGCATCGAGTGTGCTCGCATCGTACCAGCCACAGAACCTGTCCAGCCCGACCCGGATCAAGTCGCGCACGGCCTCATCCACGCGCGACGGCTCAACGATCAGGTGAAGCACGTCGGCCTCGTCGATCATCGAGCCCGCATCGGTGTTGAACGAGTTGGTCATCGGCAGGTGCAGCGCCCCGGGCAGGTGCCCGGCCTTGAACGCATCCCACGGGCGGGTGTCGATCACCATCGCCTTCTTCTCGACCACCTTCTTCAGGTCGGCGACCGACAGCTCCCGCGGCGTGGGCACTCGCCCCAGCACCTTGGGCCCCATCTTGTTGTCCCGCTTCATCCGCGCGAAGTACAAGGGCGGCTCGGGCTGCGCATCGAGAATGAAATCTACGAACCCCTGCTCGCTCTTGGCGGCCAGCACCGAGGCGTTGAACATCTTCTCATAGCCCACCGTGCTCTGCGGCACTGCTCCAAGCGCCTTGCCGCAGGCGCTCCCCGCCCCGTGCGCGGGCCACACTTGCAGGTAGTCGGGCCACTGCATGAACTTCTGCACCGTTTGGTAGAGCCGGTGCGCCGACGGATCGGCGTTGCCCTTGAACCCTGCGGCAGATTCCAAGAGGTCGGGCCTGCCCAGGTCGCCGACGAAGACAAAGTCGCCCGTCGCCACGCCCATCGGCTTGTCGGCCCCGCCGCCTCTGTCGGTCACCATGAAGCACAGGTGCTCGGGGGTGTGCCCCGGCGTGTGCACGGCCTTGAACTCGATGTTCCCGACCATGAACGTGT
>Ga0209490_10001672_pt1 | contig 21223 bp, 17 predicted proteins | sample MAT06_FD_187209 | JGI IMG/M metagenome (GOLD analysis project Ga0209490, IMG submission 187209) | Freshwater microbial communities from Lake Fryxell liftoff mats and glacier meltwater in Antarctica - MAT-06 (SPAdes) (version 2) | ecosystem: Environmental > Aquatic > Freshwater > Ice > Liftoff... | reverse complement strand
CCCCTGCCTCACTCAAGCCCAGATGTTCGGGACGAATGCCCAAGGTGATCGATCGACCCTGATAACTTTTTAATACTTCCCCCCACTGCCGGGGCAACTCTAGCTGAAACTGGGGATGGACTAATAACTGGGGCGTTTCCACTCGTAGGGGCAGAAAATTCATTGTGGGCGAACCAATAAACTCGGCGACAAACTGGTTGGCGGGATAGTGGTACAACTCCAAAGGTGTGGCGATTTGCTGAATCTTGCCCCCCTGCATTACGGCAATGCGATCGCCCATAGTCATCGCTTCGATTTGGTCGTGGGTGACGTAGATGGTCGTGGTTTTTAGCTGGCGTTGGAGTTTGACAATTTGGGTGCGGGTTTCTGTGCGGAGTTTGGCATCGAGATTTGATAGGGGTTCATCCATCAAAAAAACTTGGGGACTCCGGGCGATCGCTCTGCCTAGGGCTACCCGTTGCCGTTGCCCCCCCGATAGCTGCTTAGGGAGCCGAGACAGGAGATTTTCCATTTGTAGCAATTGCGCCACCTGTCCCACTTTTTGACTAATACTCTGTTCCCTGAGAGAAGTATAACGGAGGGGTTTCGGGAAATGGCGGCTAGTCTCTACGAATAAATTTTCTAGCCACACCGGAAATTTGCTTGCCTCTAAACCGTCCTTAGTTCTTCGTAAACCAAAGGCGATATTTTCATAGACGGTCAAATGGGGATAAAGAGCATAACTTTGGAACACCATCGCCATATTCCGGGCTTTGGGAGGGAGGCCGTTAACTACCTTGTCCCCAATAATAATTGCCCCGGAGGTCAAGGTTTCTAGTCCGGCGATCGTCCGCAGCAGAGTGCTTTTGCCACACCCCGAAGGACCCACCAACACCATAAATTCCCCATCCCCAATGGTCAGGTTAATATCCTCTAAAACGGTACTGCCTTGTCCTTGTTTTTGGTTCTGGACATTCCGGGCAGGAAATATCTTACAAAGATTTTCGATCGATACTTGAGCCATGACTATAGAGGTTTAAGGAGAGAGTTGAAGAATTGCTTCATCTACAATACCAAGAGAATACCAGCGATACCAAATAATCCTAAACCAAGTAATCCCAAACCAAGTAATCCCAAACCAAGTAATCCCAAATAACCCAAATAATAGAACCCCGACTACAAGAGCCAGAGTTCTAGAAAAATTTATATTCAATTAGTAAATTGAGTCTGAATTACCCAAATTAAGCTAGTTGCTCTCTTTCCCGTTCCAAGATTTGGAGCAGAGCAGTATTTCCAGTAGATTTAGCAGTTTCCAAGCGTTGCTCTAGTCTTTGACGAAGATTGGAGCGGTGTACTTCAGCAGCTTGTTGGAGACTTCTACGACGAGTTGTATTCATGACTTTTTTCCTTAGCTATGCTTAATTACTTTATTTATTTAGCTACTTTGTTTAGCTTTCATGACTTGATTATAACAAATTTTTCAACAATGGTAGCCGTAGTTACAGAAAATTTACAGAACCACAAAAAATAACATAGTTACAATAAATTCGGTATGATTACCAAGTATCTGCTAGCAAGATTAATAACCCAGATTCAGTATATTTTGTGATTGCCCTATATCCCGGTAGTTTTGATCCCATCACCTTTGGTCATCTCGATATCATCAATCGAGGCAGTCGTCTGTTTGATCAAGTGATTGTGGCTGTATTGCGTAACCCCCAAAAAGCCCCGTTATTCACAGTCCAAGAGCGCCTAGATCAAATTCGGACTTGTACCAAACATCTAGAGAATGTAAAAGTTGATAGTTTTGCTGGTTTAACAGTAGAATATGCCAAGTTAAACAATGCACAGGTTTTGCTACGGGGCTTGCGAGTGTTATCTGACTTTGAAAAAGAACTCCAGATGGCTCACACAAATCAAACTCTCTGGGGAGAGGTAGAAACTGTGTTTTTAGCAACTTCCAACGAGTATAGTTTTCTTAGTAGTAGTGTAGTTAAGGAAATTGCTAGGTTTGGTGGTGATGTCAAGCACCTAGTCCCCCCGCATATTGCTCAAGAGATTTACCAATGTTACGCCAAGACCCATCCCGCCTAGACACCGATCGCCCCAACTATTCCCCTGAACCCCCCACAGAGCCTATGTACCGGGAGGAAAACTTCGGTGTGAGAATCGATATCCAACGGGAGCTTAACCGGATTGAGGATATTATTTTTGATAGTATTCATATCCCTTTGACCAAATTGACCCTGATTGATGAAGAGCAGGTTCTGGCGCAGTTAAATCTAGTGCGGCTCAATCTACCAGAGGCTTTTGCGGAGGCTCAGGAAGTTATTCGCCAACGGGAAGAGATTTTGTTGCAAACGGAGCGGTATGCCCAAGAAATAATTGCGGCGGCTCAACTCAAGGCGGAGGAAATCCTTGATGAGATGGGGATAGTTCAACAGGCGCAGATGGAAGCAAGACAAATTCGTCAGCAGGTACAGTTAGAGTGTGAAGCGATGGAAGAAGAAGTCTATACAGCGATCGACCAAGAAAAACTCAAGGCAAAGCAGGAAATCGACCAGTGGCGGGAGTCAGTATTGGCAGAGTGTGAATCCATGGAAGAAGATGCTCAGGAGTATGCTGAGAGTGTTTTGAGCAACATTGAGCAACAGATGGCAGACATGAGCCGGGTAATTCGCAATGGTAAGCAGCAACTCCAACGGGAACGGGAAGCCACTACGGTTAGTAAAACTCTCCAACAGCGATCGACTACAAATTCCCATAATCCCAACAATAACTCTACTCAAAAAGTTTCTTAACCCAATATCTAGTTAGGGTATATATTGCACTCCTTAAATATTTTCAATCTAAGTTTTAGCAGCCAAACCCATTAGTGCTTTACAGAGGTTGGCGAAACCATTGTTTTAAGTTCTTTCTCAGGCTCCTTTTGATATCTCTAATAATCTTGGGCGTAAATTTCTGGGGTCGGGGCTGGAGAGGCAGCAGGAGGGTATCATCGGGGGCAGTTTCGTAGAGATAGCGATAGTGTTTCCAAATTTGCCAGTAGGGACAGCCCGGTTGGATTTTAATCCCCGCCCAGTGGAGATATTGTAGGGGTTGATTAATTTGGGGATCAAAAAGTCGATCGCCCCGGACTTGAAAATGGGGACTGCCTGCCCAGCTACCCGGCGCTCCCCCCGATCGCTGCACGAGATTACATCTTCTAGGGACATGGTGCAAGATCATGTAGTTGATAATCGGTTGGTCGGAGGTTTTTTCAGAAAAATCAAAATAATCTGGGTGAGCGGCGCATTCTCGAAAAGCATGGAAGAGGATTTCTTCGGTAATGGCAGTTTTTTTTGCGCCCCAAAAACCACAATTAAAAATTTCGGTAGTTTCTTTCTCAGTGAAGACTCGATCGCTAATTACCTTGGGTGTGAATACATTCTTGAGACCGCCTAGGTGTTGATAGTCGCAGGAAATAAAATCATAAATTTTTAGATAATCTAAGGTATCAACAATTTTCTCAAAAACCACAATATCGGTGTCAATGTAGAGAAATTCATCAAACTCGCCAAACCAGCAAGCCTGTTTCCGAAATTGGTTGGGTCGAGCGAAAAAACCTTCTCCAAAGATGTCGTAGAGTTGTTGGGAGAGGTGTTTTAGCAATTCTAGGTCTTTGTAGAGAGTAACGCCGTATTTCCGCAGAGTCCCGGCGACTTGTTGGTATTCATCATCGTAGGGAATTAAAACTACAGGGGTATCGGAGTCGTAGAAACGAAGGCTTTTTAGGAGGGCGATCGCTTGCTCGGTGACTCGATCGTTCGCCATGATATAAATTCCCTTGGTCATAGTTTTCGCCCCCTCAGCCACGGTTATTAATAAATTTATGGAGCCACGGTAAGAGATTTAGCTCATGGAGAATAATTTGTCGGGCTTCGGCGATCGCTCCTTGACGTTCCTGCCACAGGTCGGGGTTGGCTGTGACTTCTTGGATATAAGCCAATCCTTGGGCATCTAAGCTCGGCAACCGCAAAAAACTCTCCTTGGGCAGCAATTTATCCGCCGCACTGCCTCCATAGTAAATGGGTAAACACCAAGCTAATAGTGCATCCCAAAGTTTTTCACTGACGTACCAATCATTATCGGCATAGTTCTCGATCGCCAGATTGTAGTGGTAAGGAGCCATGCCGTGCCATTTGTTCTTCAGTTCCCCTTGAGCCTTGACCCAGGGAGGTAAATCTAAGCCATAGATATCACAATTTACGTGGGCATTCTGCACAGCCCGGAGAAAATCTAGCCGCCGCAGATGGTTGGCAGTCCGATTGACTCCAGAGGTGATCCAGCTACAGGGTTTGACCTTGGGAGGCGGGGGTTGATCGGCTAGTTCTCGAAAGGAATTGCTGTGATACCAAATGGCAGGCATATAGTCGGGTTGGGGAGCGTAGTCATCGGCTCCAGAAATATAACCAGCGTAGGGTTTGGCTCGATCGTAGGTATTGATGGTTCTTGCTAATACTTCCTCTAGGGGAGGTTCCCGCCATAGAAAAATTACCCGTTCTGGAGGCAAGTTTTTGAGTTTGGCTTGGAGTTCCTGCTGCCCTTGGGCGTAGCGGCGTTGGTGGAGTGGGTATCTCAGGGAAAGGAGCTTTCTGGGGGGCAAGACCGGAAATTGATTGAAGTTATACATCAACAAAAAATCCGGCTGCTCGGCTTGAGCTGTCATTTGGATATTTTGCCAGACTCCCAAAGGCTCTGGGGTTTGTTGCCATAGCCAGTCGCCCTGCTCCATCCGGGGATAACTGCTGATCATCCCCACAATTTTTCTGCTCATGGTTTTTATACCGTAACTACTTTGTAGCCAGCCTGCTCGATCGCCTCTTGGACGGTAGCTAGTTCCTTGGTGGTTTGCACCTCTAGAATTTTGGTACTCAAATCCGCGGTGACATTCGCCTCGGAGTCGAGGGTGGCGATCGCTTGAGTAATGATATCTACACAACCCCCACAGACCATATCCGGTACTTTTATCTTCATTGGTTAACTATCCTCTAGGTTTTACTTTGGGGTTTTACTTTAGGGTTTTTAAGTTTCTTTATCACAGTTTTTATCTCATAAAATAGCTGATTAGAGCTAAAATAGCCTCTCTAGGAAAATATGTTAAGATTTGTTGTAGCTAATTGTTGTAAATAATTTTAGACGATCGCCTTAGTTTTCGGACTAATTTCTACCTTTACCCCTGCTCTAGCAATCAAGGTAATCAAAGTAATCAGTAATCAAGCTAACTAAACTAATACTGAACCCAATAAGCTCCTAATAACTTTACTTATATTTCCCCAATAATTGTATTCCCCAGCCCCCACTCATCCATTCCCAGAGGCATTTATGGCAGTTAATCAAGCCCCCGTTGGCAATCCTCGCCAAGCAGCATTGCAGGTATCTTTACAAGACGCAAATCAGGCAGCCCAAGATATCCCAGCCTTGAGACAGGTTTTTCAAAATATCCGAACTGATAGCTGTCCCTATACCTACAACTTTCATATGCATACCGCTTGCTCTGATGGGCAACTCCAGCCAGAATCGTTGATAGAACAAGCTACTCACCTTGGACTCCGGGGCCTGGCAATCACCGATCATCACACAGTTAAGGGTTACAAAATTGCTCAACAGTGGCTGCTCGATCGATCTCCAGAAAAATCCCCTAAAAATCCCCTAAAAAATTCTCTCGAAAATTCCCGTGAGAATACAGAAAATACCTTACCCCATCTCTGGACAGGAGTAGAAATAACTTCCCGTCTCATCGGTATAGAGGTGCATATTCTTGGCTATGGTTTCAACCCAGAGCATGAAAAAATCCTGCCCTACCTACAGGGAACTGCGCCTCAGGACGATCGAGCCCATGCTGCTCAGGTAATTAGTACAATTCAACAGGCAGGAGGTTTAGCAATCTTGGCGCATCCAGCCCGCTACCGTCAACCCACCGAACAGGTCATTGCGGCGGCTGTCCAACTGGGAATTGATGGAGTCGAAACCTACTATGCCTACAACAACCCAAACCCTTGGCGAACCAGCCCCGAACAATCTCAGCAGGTAAAATATCTCAGTCAGCTCCATAATCTCCTGAATACCTGTGGGACTGATACCCACGGCTTAGACCTGCTCCGGCGGATTTGACAGCATTTGATGGTGGATTTAATCCTGAATTTGATAGCGGATTTAACAGACGACTAGTGGCAAAACCCGCTATGCTGGAAATAATTAAGATTCCAAAGCGAAAAGTATGTTTGGCATAGAAATAGCCTATCTAATCGCAGGAGCCGTAGTAGGCTTTTTTGCTAATAAGTTTGTTGAAGAAAACCGTCACCGCCATCGCCCTAGATTTTCTGAGCCTCCCCCTCGCCACGATCTCCTTCCTGCAAGTTTTGAGGAGCTGAAACCAGAGGTAAATACACCAGTGATAGAGCCTCCAGAGGTGATTATTTTAGAGGCAGGTATTATAGATATAAATATTCCAGAGGTTATAGCTCCTGAGCAAGGAAAATCTAAGCAGGCAAATAGTGAACATTTTTCTGTCAACGCTACCGAAGACTTGAGCGAACTCAGGGAAAAACTCAAACAAACAGAGTTGGCTTGTCGGTTAGCAACAGAGATGAGCTTGTTTAAGTCGGGATTTTTGGCAAGGACTTCCCATGAACTTCGATCGCCCCTCAGCAGCCTGATTGGATTACACCAGTTAATTATTTCTGATCTGTGTGAAAATCCAGAAGAAGAGCGGGAATTTATCATTGAGGCAAATAACGCGGCTTTGAAACTGGTCAAACTCCTAGATGAGGTGGTGGCGATCGCCAAAGTTGACCACGGCACTGCCCATCTGGAAATGTATCCGATTAACCTCAGCACTCTCCTCCAAGAAGTTTACAATCTCACCCATCTCCAAGCCGAAAATCGCAGCCTCCGTTTCCAGCTATCCTTGCCCCCAGATCATGTATTTGTGATGGCAGAACCCAAGCGCCTACGGCAGGTGTTTGTTAATCTGATCGATCGAGCGATTACAAAAATGCAACTAGGAAAAATTCATCTTTCTGTCGCCCCCAGAGAAAACGCTGCCGAGGATGCTACCCCAGTAATAATCTGGATTGATGCGGATTTTGATCCCCAAGACTGGGTGGAGCCGATCGACTTACTTATCTCTCCCATGGAAAGCTCTTTAGATTCTGCAAAAAATTCTCTCCCTCAACCACCCCCAAAATCCCCAGATAAGCTATCCTCCGGCTTAAATTTCTTGCTAGATCAAACTTTGTTAGAAGCTATGGCGGGTAAACTGGAATTGGTAGCTGGGACATCACCAGAATCGATTCGCCTCCAATGTTCTATCCCCGCAGCTATGCCGATCGCTGATATTCCGTAATTTTTGTTGCTTAATTATTTAATTACTTGATTACCTTGATAACCATCTATTCTTAAAACCTATGCTCCTCACAGATCAACGGGATAAACTTGATCCCACCAATGACAGCCTATTTTATGACCAGCCCCGCTTTGTTACCCACGTAGATGAGGGTTTTATTGGTCAACTCCGGGAACTCTATCGGCAGAAACTACCAGCCCAAGGGCGAATTTTTGACATGATGAGTAGTTGGGTATCCCATCTGCCAGAGGAAATGGAGTTTGCCCACGTGGAAGGGCATGGCTTGAACGCCGCAGAATTGGCAAAGAACCCCCGCTTAAATCATTACTTTGTCCAAAATCTCAACCAAAATCAAAAGTTACCCCTAGCAGATGCAGATTTTGATGCGGTAATTAATTGCGTGTCGGTGCAGTATCTTCAGCAACCAGAGGCTATTTTTGCAGAGGTACACCGGATTCTGAAACCGGGAGGAGTAGCTATTTTTAGTTTCTCAAATCGGATGTTTTATCAAAAGGCGATCGCTGCTTGGCGGGATGGTAGTGAGGGCGATCGAGTAGATCTGGTCAAAGACTATTTCCAGTCAGTACCGGGTTTTAGCACCCCAGAAATCATTGCTAAAAAATCCCTAGGAGGTTTACTGCCTTGGTTTGGGTCTGGGGATCCTTTCTATGTTGTCCTTGCCCAGAAGGAATAATTAATTCGTTGCCTAGGCTTTAAAATAAATAGCCTTAAAAATAAATAGCCTTAAAATAACTCTAACTGTTGGGAATTGGCTATCAATGGCTGAGAATCCTTGGGGGTCGATCGATCCGGCAGCATTGCAATTCCTGCCTTTTCCAAAAGTTGCCGCAGTGCCAAAGCATTCTGAGGAGAATATTCTTCTTGGGGGCAATGCACCGCAAAATAAATAGTTTTACCTTCCGTCAACCATCGGGAAATGTACTCTACCCATTCCTGCAAATAAGGCTGGTTCCGGTGGGGATCGGGGTGACTGATGTAGCGGACTAGGACATGATCAGCCGTGGTGGCAAACTGGACAGGCAGATTTGGCTTACGGCATTCTAATCCCGGAGTCCGGGGCGGTGCATAAATGGGGCGTGAGTCCAGAATTACCCGACTGAGATGATTTTCGGCGAGGACTTGATTGAGTTTTTCGGTGGTCACGGGCTGAAACCAACTGGGATGGCGGACTTCTAGGGCTAAGGATACTTTGGCATTTTGGGATGTGGCACTTGGAGATAAGATTGCTAAAAATTTTTGGAGGTCTTCAATGTGTGTGCGATCGTACTGGGGCGGCAACTGGATAAACAGGCAGCCAAGATTGTCTCCCAGCTCCTGCATCTGCTCGATAAACTTCTGGGCCGCAGCAACTTGGGGAACTAACAACCCTTGATGGGTCAAATCCCTAGGAAACTTGGGGCAGAAGCGAAACTCTGGGGGAACCTGTTCTCGCCAACGGCGTAGGGTTTCTGGTTTGGGGACAGTGTAGAAAGTAGAATTACACTCCACCGTTGATAATTGCTGACTATAACAGGCAAGAAACTTAGAGCTAGTTGTCCCAGTCGGATAAAAATCTCCTACCCAACCTTTGTACGCCCACACAGCACAGCCAAGATAAAATGCGCCCCGATTTATCCGATCCATCTGATCCATAAAAATTTCCCCAAGTTCCCTAAAAAGATTTGCCGTAATGACTAAAGATTGCCATTTCGATAACTTGCAAAAGAGAATGACAAGCACTCAATTCGGAGTCAAAAAGACAGCTATCGGCTGCCAGACAAGGAAATACCGAGAGATTCCCCAGCTTATTGGCAGCCTCGGTGATGTCTTGGTCTAGGGTGATCAGGGGCAGGTGAGCGAGGGAAGGGTGACTGGACAACTCTTGGAGATAGGGAGTAAGTTCGGCGACATCTTGACCGTTGAGGAGTAACACATCAGGATGCCACACTTGGGTTAGGAGTTCTGCCTGTTCTAGGTCATTCACTTCGAGGATGCGACATTTGATGCCCTTGGGATCTTGGCGAATCGCTTGATTAAGGAGATTGCTAAGACAGGAAAAATCTGGGGATTGGTTAGAAGCTGGAGAGGCTTGGAGACTGAGGATGAGAATAGTAATACTAATGGGTCGATCGTCCTCTGGGTGTTGAGATTCACCCTGCAATATCCGATTTAAGCACTGGCGGAGGACATCTTGATCTACAGGCAAGCTCATAAAACCGTCTGCTTGGTGGGCGTAGGCTTCCTGTTTTTCGGATTGGGTAGTGGTGACTAGAATCGGTATATGTTGGGTTTGGGGATCGGATTTTAGGAGTACCAACACATCCCAGCCAGACAGGAGAGGCAGGAGAGGATTGAGAAAACAGAGGCAGGGTTTGAGATGGCGGGCTTTTTCTAGGGCTTCGGTGCCACACCGGGCAATAACTACTCGATAGCCGAGGGCTTCTAGGTTGAAACTCAAATTTTCGACATACTGGGGAACAGGTTCGATGACAAGAATCAGGTTTGATAAACGGAGGGATTTTTTGGTAGTGGGAGCCTGAACAGAACTATGACTTGAGGATTGGATATTTGGGGATTGGATATTTGGGGATTGGATATTTGGGGATTGGGGAATTATCGAATCTTGAAATGACTCTTCACCAAAGGTTTCAACTAAATTCTGAGATGAATCTTGCGATAAATCTTGATCTAAATTTTGAGCTAAATCTTGGGTAAAGCTTTGGGAAAGTTTAGGAGATAAATCTTCGGGGGAATTTTCTGAGGGTAAGAGTAGGGTGAACTGGCTACCCCGATTTGGTTGGGAAATAAAAGAAATATCTCCCCCGTGGAGTCGGGCAAGTCTTTGAGCCAGCACTAGCCCCAATCCTGTACCCTCAAATCTCCGAGTCAGTGGGCTTTCTAGCTGTTGGAACTTTTGGAAAATGAGATGCTGTTTATCGAGGGGAATCCCAATCCCGGTATCCCAGACGGTAAAGGCTGTCCACCCAGACCATTGATTTACATTTAATCCTAGGGCGGCTCCCGGTTCGGTAAATTTGAGGGCGTTGGAGATGAGATGGGAGAGAATCTGCCGGAGTCGGAGTTCATCGGCGATGACAATTTCTAGGTCTGGGTCAATTTTGAGGGTAAATTGATACTCTGGGGGAAGTTCTTCTTCTTTGTTTTGGTGGGGGAGGATGCGCTGTTGGGCTTGGATATAGGCTCGATCGCACACCGAGGCAATGCTCACTGGTTCGAGGACTAATTCCACCTGCTCCGTTTCAATTCTAGTTAGGTCGAGGATATCATTAACTACCAGCATCAACTGCCGCCCACTCTGGTGAATCAGATGGACATAACGGCTTTGGCGATCGTTCAACTCTCCCAAGGATTGCTCCTTCAATAAACTGGATAGCCCTAATACTGCGGTGAGGGGAGTTTTTAGCTCATGGCTAATGCAGGCCAGAAATTCATCTTTGAGACGATTTAGTTGCACTAGGTCTAAATTCTTTGCCGCTAGTTCCCGGGCTACCTGTTGCTGCTCGGTAATATCCGTTGCTAAAACTAACCAAAGGAGAGGAGATGCTGGGGATTGCTGAATTTCTAGGGGAAATTTGACTAGCTGCCAAACTCGGTTCGGTGTTTTGAGGCGAAATAGACGAGGATCGTGAGTATTTTCAGAGTTTTCAGGGCTTTCAAGATTCTCTGGATTCTCTGGATTCTCTGGACTTTCAGGACTAGAATTGGGGCGATCGAACTCCGGCTCCCCTTGACCAGATACCCTTTGATTTAACAAATTTAACGAAAACTGATCTTCAGAAAAACTTAAATCAGTCCGCATCAGCAAAGAACAATTAATCTGCTGCCGCCAAGTGACATTTTGACTGATTACCTGCCCGTCTTCAGTTTGGAGCATCAGTGGCAGAGGGAGTTGCTCTAACAATCTCACCAAATCCCCGTAGTAGGGAGATGATGCTGGAATAGGTTCTGGAATAGGCTCTGAAATGTGTTCTGAAATGTGTTCTAGAAAACCTTCCTCAATACCTCCTTGCGTATGTCTTACAGAGATAGACTTAGGAATATTTTGAGAGATATTTTTAGAGCCTTTAGGAGAACTTTTAGGAGAACGCTTAGTAGAGCTTTTAGGGGCAGGCTCCTCTTGAGAAGAGAAATGTAGTTGCGGCGCAAGATATTGTAATAACTGCCAAGGTTCGACTACACCTAGATACTTGCCTGCACCATCGACTAATACCCAAGTTGACTGCTGGGAATAGGCTAATTCTCCTTGTACCTGCTGCCAAAGTTCTCCTAAATCACCCCGGTAAATCATCACTGTTAAAGGCTCTAGGGGCAATAACTCATTCCCAGTCTGATTAATTAGCCCTTGATACCTATTGTCATTGAGTAATAAATGCTCATGCCCTTGCTGACTCCGAAACAGACCAAGGGGCTGATGATCATCATTAACCACGACATAACAATTATCTAGATCTCTTGCCTTACCCAAGGAAGAGCTTTCGATCGATTGATCGCCCCAAAGATCGCCGTTTCTGAGGTTGAGGGCCTCTGCTGACAGGATGGGGATTAGCTGGAGCACTTCTTGCAAGCTAGCCTTAGTAGTATACATAGGAGCAAAATTTCCTAGGGTCGCCAATTGATCTGAGGCTTGCCCGTGGGGTGAAGAAGACATACTTTACCTAATTATGAACCGGATAGAGGAAGGGGGATCACCTACGTTATTACAATTCACGACAGTTTGCATTTATGCAAATTAATGTTAAATATAGATAAGATTAAATACCATTTATTCAAGAGTTTTGGTAATTAGCCCTATGCTTGATAGCCCCTAGACCCGATCGATAATTAATGCTAACGCAGTTATCCCTCTGTAGTTTTGTCTCTTCTCCCGAATTGTCCCAGAAGCTCAAGGAAGTTCTGGGGAAAAATGAATATCATTTGTACAGCTTTGATTCTGCCATAGAATTTGGTCGTTGTGTGGTGGAAAAGCAACAGGAACTAGATTGTCTCCTCTGTCAGGTCGATCGTACTCTCCTCCCAGTAATCAATCGCCTCCACGAGCAAGGAATTCTCCTGCCCATGGTGATCTTCCCCAATTCTACCACCCTTGATTATGCAGTTAAGACAGAGCTATCCCAACTATCACAACAAGCTACTCATCTATTTCATCCGGCAGAAGTCCGGTCAGATGACTACTTAGAATCAGAAATTCTGCCAGAAATCACCAAGGCGATCGCCCAATTTGTAGATTTTGCCAGCCATCTTCATCCTGCCGAAATTTTAGGCAAAACTATTTCCTCTGGTGACACCAAGATTCAACACTTCTTGATGCCCCATGAACTATCTGAAAAACTGAAAGCCCGGCTAGGATACCTCGGTGTGTATTATAAAAGAAACTCTCAACATTTCTGGCGAAATCTACCTGACCAAGAGCGCCAAAAATTTTTAACCCAACTCCAGCAAGAGTATCGTCATATAGTGCTTCAGTACTTTACCGAAGACGAAAAACTGAACCAAGACATAGATAATTTAGTGAATCGAGCATTTTTTGCCGATATTTCGGTTCCCCAGATCGTAGAAATCCATATGGAGTTGATGGATGAATTTTCTAACCAACTTAAATTAGAAGGGCGGAGTGAAGAAGTTTTGCTAGATTATCGCTTGACCCTCATTGATGTCATTGCTCACCTCTGTGAAATGTATCGTCGATCGATCCCCAGAGAAATGTAGTAGTTAACCACTGAGAAATAACTGACAACCCTAAATTATCCCTAAATTATCTATGACTACTCCCAAAAAAATATACATTCTCAAACTCTATGTTGCTGGCAATACCCCCAACTCCGTCAAAGCCCTGACTACCCTCAAGCATATCTTAGAACACGAATTTCGAGGAGTTTATGCCCTGAAAGTCATTGATGTGGTTGCCAATCCCCAACTAGCAGAGGAGGACAAAATTATGGCAACACCTACCCTAGCGAAAATTCTGCCCCCACCAGTGCGGAAAATTATCGGGGATCTGTCCGATCGAGAAAGAGTATTAATCGGCTTAGAGCTTTTGTACGAGGATCTAAAAAACCAAGAGCGCAATCTAGGATAAAATTTAAACAATAATTTAATACAAGTTAAATAATAATTAAATAAAAAATAAACATTTGTTTATAATACCTGTGACTTATCGAGACTGCCTTATAAAATTTTGGAGAATTTACCATGAGCGATCGTGATCAACTTGAATCTCTCAATCATGGTACCAGTAGCCTCACAGTCAAAAAAACAAGAACGCTAATTGAAGGGTTTGATGATATTACCCATGGGGGACTGCCCATCGGCAGAGCCACGATCGTGAGCGGCACTTCTGGCACCGGAAAAACTCTCCTCGCCGCCCAATTTCTCTACAACGGCATTGTCTCTTTCAATGAACCGGGAGTCTTTGTCACCTTTGAAGAAACCCCCAAGGATATTATCAAAAATGCAGCGAGCCTTGGTTGGAATCTCCAGACTATGATTGATGAGGGTAAGCTTTTTATTCTTGATGCTTCCCCAGACCCAGAAGGGCAGGAAGTTGTGGGAAATTTTGACCTTTCTGCCCTGATTGAACGCATTGACTACGCCATTCGGAAGTACAAAGCCAAGCGAGTTTCTATTGATTCAGTCACTGCTGTCTTCCAACAGTACGAAGCCGCCTCCGTTGTCCGCCGGGAAATTTTTCGCCTTGTGGCTCGTCTCAAGCACATTGGGGTGACGACCATCATGACCACAGAGCGGGTGGAGGAGTACGGGCCAGTGGCTCGGTTTGGGGTCGAAGAATTTGTTTCTGATAATGTGGTAATTGTCCGCAATGTCCTCGAAGGAGAGTGCCGCCGCCGGACGATCGAGATTCTCAAGCTCCGAGGCACAACCCATATGAAGGGAGAATATCCCTTTACCATCACTGACCAAGGCATTAATATTTTCCCCTTGGGAGCCATGCAACTTACCCAACGCTCCTCCAATATCCGGGTATCTTCGGGCATTGAGACTCTGGACAAAATGTGTGGTGGTGGTTTCTTCAAGGATTCAATTATTTTGACAACCGGAGCTACGGGAACTGGGAAGACCCTCCTCGTGAGTAAATTTATTCAAACCGCCTGTGCCCGGGGCGATCGAGCTATTCTCTTTGCCTACGAAGAATCCCGTGCCCAACTTTCCCGCAATGCCTTCTCTTGGGGGATAAATTTTGAAGAAATGGAGCAGAGTGGTTTACTAAAAATCATCTGTACCTACCCCGAATCTGCCGGACTAGAAGACCATCTCCAGACTATTAAGCGGGAAATTGCCGACTTCAAGCCCTCCAGAATTGCGATCGACTCTCTCTCGGCTCTAGCTAGGGGAGTGAGTAATAACGCTTTTCGGCAGTTTGTGATTGCGGTGACTGGCTATGCCAAGCAGGAAGAAATCACCGGATTTTTTACCAATACCACTGACCAGTTCATGGGCGCTCACTCCATCACCGATTCCCATATCTCCACCATCACGGACACGATCATCATGCTCCAATACGTGGAAATTCGGGGGGAAATGGCTCGAGCTATCAATGTATTCAAAATGCGGGGATCAGCCCACGACACCAGTATTCGGGAATACACCATCAGTCAAAATGGGCCCGATATCCGGGATTCTTTCCGCAACTATGAACGGATCATCACCGGATCCCCCAGCCGTATTTCTGTCAATGAAAAGAGCGAGCTATCAAGAATTGTCCAAGGAGTCCGGGAAAAGATTGGAGACGATAAATAATCAGTTACCAGTTACCAGTTAACAAAATATACAAGTAGTTGGTTGATCAACTCTAGAAATAGTGGCTGCGGCGAATTTTTGTGACTTGATCGGCGATGTTGAGAATCCCTTGAGGCATGGCGGCTCCTGTAAAAATAATATCGATGGCGGGGGGGCGCTGGTCAAGAAACTCTAAGACCCGATCTTCTAAGATTAAACCCAAGTTTATGGCAAGGCTAAGTTCATCAAGGATCACGAGGGAATAGTCACCTCGATCGACCAGCCCTTGGGTATGCTGCCATAGTTCGGCCACTGCGCCTTGTTCTTCTGGGGTAATTTCTCCAGATTCTTCCCCTAGGTCAGTAGTATTTTCAGTAATATTCCCAATAATATTCCCAGTAATATCACGCTGGAGGTTGCACCGGAGCCAGTCTAGATTTTGCCCCAATCTTGTGGGGTGCTGGCTGCCTTGGTTGATCCCGCCCTTCAGGAACTGGACAACGAGGACTTTTGTGCCTTGCTGGGCAATGCGGAGGGCTTGGGCAAGGACATTGGTAAAAAATTTCCGCTCTGGTTGGGGATCGGGGACGGAGCTGCTGTTGGTAAAGACTTGTACCATGCCGACGATCGAGGGCTGGGGGGTTTGTTGGGTTCCTTGAGGTGTATCAATACTAGGAGTTTCTAGTTGCACGATCATAGATTAAATGTACCTAAATATGCTGTTTCTTGGAGAAAAGTAAGTCCTAATTAGCTCAACTTTCTCAAGATTTAGTGTGAATTATGAATTGATTCCCCTATAAAACACCAAATCTGGGTTGACCGTCAATAACAATAGAAAAAACTACTGATTCTTCGATCGCCCATCTTCAAAACTAAGGGAAAGTTTAGAGAAATATTCGGGAGATATTCGGGAGATATTCGGGAGATATTCGGGAGATATTCGGGAGAATCTAGGGGACTTGTAGATTGATCAGTCGATCGGGTAGATAGCCCTGATAGATACCATGGTCAGCTTGGATAATCAGTAGTTTGAGATTATAGTCTGGTTCAATTTGCAGATCTTGCCAAGGTACAGAAACTTCTAGACACTCCTGAAGTCCAATTCTCGCTCTGGTAGACCGATGTACCCACTGTCCATGCTCGATCGCCTCTTGCAGCCAACTGGCTTGAGTTTGGAGATTGATCCCTAGGTGGTGGTGATAGAAATAGTTGAGAGGAGCAGCGTCGGGCAGTTCCGTTAGGGAGGGGGGGCTGTTGTGCATGGGGCGATCGCTGTAGAACCAGAGGAGATGTAGCTCATTGGCAAGGTCTGCCTTGGGGTTAATCCCCACTTGGAAATCAATGCGTACATAAAAATGGAGATGATCCACGCCGTACCACACCCGTTGGATGGGGCTACTTTGGTGCATAGTGCCTCGATCGCCGCCAATATCTAGTCTGCCTGCATGGTTCCAGTCCTGCTCATCCGCTAAACCATTAATCACTGGCTGAATAAAACCTTGGGGTTGTTCCCGGAGCATTCCCTCGTGTTTTTCAACTGGCTGCTGGAGAATTTCGGGTACAGGTTCCCCTAAGGCGGTGTAGATAGCCATTAAATGTTCACGAAATAGTTGATCAAAAATGGCATCTTGATTAGAAGAATGACCGTAGCCAAACCACCAGAACCAGTCAGAACCCTCGGCAGCATAGAGAGCTTCCCAAGCTTGGGGATTAGCTTCTTCCGTCGCTTCGGGATGATTGGCAAGGACTTGACGGGCGGTGGCGAGGAGATCCCATGCCTTATTTTTGGCAGGATCCCCAATCCATGTCGTAAAGCTGCCATCTACCCAAGAACCACTGTGGAGTCGATCGCTGGGCAGGGTGGCGGTGGGGGGAAATTCCTCTAAGTATTCAGACACGGTGACAAGTTTAATATCAGTGCGATCGCTCAACAGACTGTAGAGAGTTTCTAAAAATAGTTTGCCGTCTTGATCATAAAATTCCCAACAATTTTCTCCATCGAGGGCAATATTCACCAACCAAGGAGACTCTAGAGCCGTGGAGCCGGAAGTTTGTCGTTCCCCAAGAGTGCGGGCGATCGCATCCAGATGACCCACCAGATCCCGGGCTGCCCTGTAGGGATCCATACCCCCGTAGGAAAAACCAATCAGATCCGATAAGCGATGATCTCGGAAGACGATCGCCAAATCGCCATGGGGAGTCGCCAAGCGGTAGGGTTGATAGAGTAGCTCTGGTTCATACACCGTCCCCACACTATCCCGATGGAAAAACTGCTTAATTGTCCAGCCCAGCACTGCTTCATCGCTACAAATCCACTGAAAACCCGCCTCTCGAATTGGTGATAGTACCTCTGGACTCACCGACTGCTCTGAAGGCCATAGCCCCCGTGGGTTTCGCCCAAAATATTTCTGGTACATCTGCCACGATTTCTGGAGATGGCGGGGAATATCTTCGGCCCACTGGAAACGTTGATGGGGTAACTGCATTTGGGGAATAGCAACTCGCCCCGCATTGGTATCTGCTAAGAGGGGCATGATTGGATGGGTGTAAGGGGTAGTGGTGACTTCTAGCTGTCCGGCATCTTGCATTTTTTTGTGTTGGGGCAGGATGCGACTGAGAATTTCCCGTTGCTTGGTGTAGATGGCTTGGCGATCGCTCAGGTTAAACCCTTGCCCTTTCTGTAACCAGCCTGCAATCACAGGATCATCCCAAAAGAGCGGATCAATCCAAGCGAGGTTATGCCAGGCAAGCAAATCTCCGTAATCTCCTGCCTGCCAATGCTCCAGACACCATTCTTTGCCCTGCTCTTGGCGCTGTTCGTACAGTTGGGCATAGCGGGGATGGGGATCAATAAGGGTGTGATGGTTAGCATCAAAGAAATGATCGACAATAAACCGTTTATCCCAGCTAGACAGGTTTTCTTCTTGGGTAAGGGCAAGGGCAAGATAGGGATCCATCGCCCTTCCTGATACATAGTCCTCTATCTGCAAAATCAAGGAGGGTACGAGGTTCACAGTCTGATGAAGTTGGGGATAGCGCTCTAGGAGTAGGATCAAATCTAGATAATCCTTTGTGCCATGTAAACGTACCCAAGGCAGACGGTACTGATAAAGACCAGCATCATCGAGTTCCAGACTTTTGTAGAGGGGCTGATGTTGGTGCCAGATAAAGGCAACGTAGAGGGGATGGGGCATATCGCTATTTGCTATTGAATTCTTACGCGTTCAGCTTATTGTCCGGTGGTCAACTTAAGGTCAAGATGTCCCATTAGGCTAAACTTTTAAGCTAACTGTGAATCTAAGTGAATAGTAAGTTTTTCCTAGTCACTAGCTCCATAATCTCATCAAATTCAAGCTGATGGGTAAATTTTTCTAGAACCTTCATCAAATGTGATGCACTGGAATATCTCTGGAGATTGAGTTGATCCATTTGCTCTGAATCTCCTTCTACCGTAGCTTGATATAGTCTCGATCGCCATTTTGCCCCCAGAAGCTCCTAATCCTGATTAAATTGTTAACTAGTTAAATTGCTAACTATTCGTTCATGTCCTTGTAGGTTGCCACGGCGGAGGGAGATATCCGGTTAAGATAGCGGAAAATCCAATATTTAATGATAGAGTCAAGAATTACGGGGAAAGTCGCAATAAACAAGAAATTAAAATCTCGACTTTCAGCTATGCCTAAATGAATGAAAGTTCTTTCAAGGACGATTTCCCAACCGTGGGGAGAGTGGAAACCCACAAACATATCGGTGAGCAAAATAATAATAAAAGCCTTGGCACTATCGCTCAAACCGTAGGCAATATCATCAATAAAGGATTTAAGAATAGTAATTTCTTTTTTACTTGTCAATAAAACAGTGATAAAAGCTGCGATCGAGATCAGATCGGCAAGAATATTTTTGATCGCATTGTTACTCTGGTCTTTGTAATCATCAGCAATTTCTTGAGCTTTCTGGCGAATTTCCTTTTCCTTCTCCGTTGTAGACAGAGCTGGAGACCTGCCGATTAGGACTTGAAAGTCTAGATTTCTCGCAAACTTATCCAACTCCTCTAGAGCCTCTCTCTGGAGATCTTCATTAACAAATACAACTTCTTTCCCTTCTACAACAAACTTGTTCATTAGAGGGGTAATAACTATCGCCTTAGAAAGTTGCTGCGTCAGAATCGGCACTATAATTAGAGTAAGAACAAACTTGACAGAGATAGAAGTTTTGAGTTTTGAGCTACGGTATTTACTGACATATTCCTGCTCTGATTTGGGGTCTAGATCCCGTTGAATTTTACTAAAAGTGCCGAGGATAGTCCGGGGAACTAAGCCAGTGGAATCGGACATATTATTCCGATCGTTCTTCTTGACATCTTCTAATAGCCTCGATCGATTATCCTCTAAAGAACTGCCTTCACTACTTTTTATCGGTTTCAGAGATTCGCTGGGGGGAAGCGGACTCAAAGATTTTGCCAATTCATCAATAGCCGATCGTGGGGAGTAGCGATCGAGAATTTCATCAATAAAATTTAGCTTATTAATAATAATTGATGGTGGTAATTGGGCTTCGAGGCTAGGGCGATATTTTTCTGGATGTTTATCTAGAGTAGGATTCATTCGCGTAACTTTTGCTTGTTGGAGTTCTCCCGGATTGAGTAGCGATCGACTGACCCGAAATTCTGCCAATCTTCCTTTCACCAAACCTAGTAACTTATTTAAATCTTCTTGGAAATATTTGAAAGTATTAAGCCCATAGTCAGCAGACTCCAAGGCAACTTTTCTGCTATTAAAGTGATCATCCTCCATTTGTTTAATCTTCAAAGCGGCTTTGTAAGCCTCATCAAGAGAACGTTCGGGAGTTTTGAGAAACCATTCGTTGGAGCGATAGAGAAAATCTATAAAACCCATGGTGGTAGAAATTAATAGTTAATTTTCTGGTTAGAGGATGATAGGGAATTAAACTTAGCGTAACTCAGATATTTAGATGTTTATAATATAGTTTTTATCTAGAGTTTTTGACTTCACCTATTAACCCAAATCGTGAATCTACACTACACTATTAATCTAAGGTATTTAGCATATTAACTTACAGTTTAAAGAATAGTTTAAGAAATAGTAGAGAAACCTAGAGAATATGATTTCAACTTGGATCAATGGGACAACCCGTAGTGGTAAGACTACTCGCTTGGTGGAAGGCTACTGCCAATGGGTAGAAACTCCCCGCAAGCCCCGGATTTCCGGTGGTGGGTCTTTGCTGTCTAGTCCGCCAGTTTTGGTGTTGGCTGCTAATGATGATAGCAAACGAGAGCTAAATGAGCAGTTGACGATCGCCACTCAGGGAAAATATCCTCTTACTATTAAAAGCCCTCTTGGTTTTTTTCAGGAGGAAGTGTTATTATTTTTTCCACTATTAATCCAGTCTTGGGCTGCATCCCAGCAATTCCCAGCATCACCACAATCTTTGCAATCTCCACAATCTCGGCAATCTTTGCAATCCCCAACATTTTTGCAATCAACTCAATCTCACCCATCTTCACCGCAATTCCCCCAAACACTCCCCCCTCTATTTCCCCTGAAACTCCACCCCGAAACTGAACAGGAGCTAGCAACTCGTCTCTGGCAAAATCGCCTCACGCCCTCCGTCCTTCAGCAGGCAGGAACTGGAGAGTATCAGCTAGTCCGGCGCATTTTAGATTTAATGTTGTTGGCGGGTTTAAGTGGGGTGAGCTTGGAAGATATTCCGGTGATGCTGCATCAGGGTTTGGCTGGGGAAGAAGACCCCGCTTTGTATCCCCTCTACGGTGAACTATTGCAGGAATGGTATGACTGGTGCTGGCCACGGGGTTTGTTGACCTACGGGATTATTACCCAACTCTACTGGCGATATTTGCTGCCCCACCCAGATTACCAACGGAATTTGTTGCAACGGACGGCGGCGGTGTTTGCTGATGATGTGGATGATTATCCGGCGATCGCCTGTGATTTGTTGGAGTTGCTCCTCGATCGAGGGGTACAGGGGATGTTTACCTATAACCCCAATGGCAAGGTACGACTGGGCTTAAATGCTGATCCTGAATATCTTTTGGGGCTGTCTTCTCGCTGTCAGGTGGAGAAT
>Ga0209490_10001668_pt1 | contig 21241 bp, 17 predicted proteins | sample MAT06_FD_187209 | JGI IMG/M metagenome (GOLD analysis project Ga0209490, IMG submission 187209) | Freshwater microbial communities from Lake Fryxell liftoff mats and glacier meltwater in Antarctica - MAT-06 (SPAdes) (version 2) | ecosystem: Environmental > Aquatic > Freshwater > Ice > Liftoff... | reverse complement strand
CAATACTAATTTTAATTTAGCACCTGGGTTCAAATACGACGTATCAACTAAAAACCCGGTTTCTGGGGAGAAACCGGGTTTTTTAACTGAAAAAGGGTGCTTTGCATTCTTTTAACGAGTTTATTGGTCGTAGCTGCCGCCGACACCGATTTGGGTATTGTAGATTTTGGCATCAGTAATGGTCATATCTTCCATTGATGCACCGGATACGTCAACGGTGTTGATGATGGCGGCGGTGAGATTTGCCCGATCGAGGTCTGCGTCATTTAAACTAGCGTTAGTCAGGAAAACTGCGGTTAAATTAGCACTCGTCAAGTTAGCACCCGTCAAGTCAGCACCTTCGAGGTTGGCATGAGATAGGTTGGCACCTTTCAAATTTGCTTCTCTCAAATCTGCACCAATTAAATGAGCCCCGGTCAAATCTGCTCCAGACAAGTCGCACTGAAAACATTGCCCGGTTGACAGTAACTGCTTGACTTGAGCCGGATTTTCGGCACGAGCCGGGCCGGCGAACAGTAAGGGAGCAATTAAAAGAGTAGCGGTTAATAGATGGCGTTTCATATTTTTTTCCTCGGTCTATTATTTATTTAAGTTCTACTGTTTATATCTACAATTTTACCACGGTTGTTTTCGCAAGTTGCAATCTATATCACATATCTACTGTGATATCGATTGCCCCTGACAGCGCACAGATGGTTTCGTGACGCTCGCCAAATTTAATGTCGCAAAACTTAACAATGCCAAGGTTTAAGACAGTGCTTTTTTGTAGTAACATCTTCTATATTAGCTAAAATTGCCCGCCGATGTGTCTTTCTAAAGAAGGATCTGATTGAAAATGCGATCGATAGTTTTAACAGGTAACTCGATCGCCAAAAAATCAAAACGAATACACTATTTTTAATAAAAGTGTCACGAGACCGAAAATTTCACTTAAAATAAAGATCGGCTTAATAACTTTATAGGTAGAGCTAGAGCCGTCACCGGCCAGCTCCCGGGCTAAACAGCGGGTGCATTTTTTACAACAAATTTTTATGCTGTCTCAGCAGCGCTGTAAAACTCCAGCTAGTGCTTGGAAAACAGGGCTTTTTTGGAGTGTCGCACAGCCAGCGCGATCGCAAAAATCAATTAAATATGTTCAAAAACGATTCCTCCAAGTATCTGCCGACTTTAGATCGAGTAATTGACTGTTCCCCCTTGACAGTTGCGCCAAATACCCCATTGGCAGAAGTAATTACCCTGATGGGCCAACAGCGCCCGACTTGTCCTCTAAACGCAGACAATCTCTACCAGCAGCTAACAGAAATTGCCAATCCGCACACCTCAAACGTTCTCAGAGATGCCAGAGGTATCTGCGTCTTTGTGGTGGAAACATCTCTAGAAAAATCAAACTGGCAATCTGCTAAAAATTGTCAATTGCTAGGAATTTTCACCGAGAGAGATCTCGTCGATTTGATTGCTTCAGGCAAAAACTTAAAAAATGTTACGATCGCAGAAGTTATGCGACAGCCGACGGCAACGCTGACAAACGATGAAGATCGAGATATTTTTAGCGCCCTAATTCTGCTGAGCCAACACAGAATTCACCACCTGCCAGTATTGGATCGCAGCGGTAAACTCTTAGGAGTAATTACCCCGGAAAGCATTCGCCTAGCAATGGTGCAACCGGCAAATATCTTAAAAATGCACAGCGTCAAAGAAGTAATGACCACAGAAGTCATTCAAGCGCCTCGCTCAGCGTCTGTTCTGAGTTTAGCTGAGTTGATGGCGCAGCACCGCGTTAGCTGCGTGGTAATTACAGAATCCAGAGAGTTATCGATGAATTTGCCGTTCCCAATTCCCGTAGGTATCGTCACAGAATGGGATATTGTGGAATTTCAAGCTTTAGATATAGATTTGTCGCAAACGATCGCCCAAACTGTGATGAGTAGCCCCTTATTTAGTCTCAAGCCAGAAGACTCGCTGTGGGTAGCTCATCAGGAAATGCAGCAGCGTTTAGTCCGCAGGTTGGTAGTAACTGCCGAACGCGGAGAACTGTTGGGAATAGTTACTCAAAGCAGTTTGCTGCGCGTACTTGACCCGATGGAAATGTCCGGGGCGATCGATCTGCTGCACGATTTAGTCGCACAACAAACTAGCGAATTGCAAAAAGCGATTGTCTCCCTCAGCTTGACTAACAGCCGGCTGGAAAGGGAAATCGCTACCCGCCAGCAGGCCGAGGTGCGGCTGCAACTCCTAGAATCGGCCGTAGTTAACGCTAACGACGCGATCGTTATTATGGATGTGGGAAACAGCGATATCTCCGATCCCGCCATCATTTACGTCAACGAAGCTTTTACCCAAATGACCGGTTATCGGCCCCAAGAAATTATCGGCCAAACACCCAGTTGTCTGCGCGGGCCCGACAGCGACGGCGCTCAAGTTGCCAAAATTCGCCGCGCTTTCTCTCGCCTTGAACCGCTGCGCTTGGAATTGATCAACTACCGCCAAGACGGTTCCACTTATTGGGTGGAACTCAACAGCGTACCCGTTGCTGACGAGTTGGGGAAAGTCACCCACTGGGTGTCCGTGCAGCGGGATATTAGCGATCGCAAACGCATGGAACAAGCATTTTTTGAAGAAAAAGAACTCGCTCAGGTTACTCTACAATCGATCGGCGACGCCGTAATCGCTACTGACAGCAACGGCTGCATTTCTACCCTCAATCCAGTTGCTGAACAACTCACCGGTTGGTCAACCTCGGAAGCAAAAGGTTTGCCCCTCGCCAGCGTGCTGAGAATCGTTGACGAAACTACCCGGATGCCGATCGAAAATATCGCCGAAATCGCTTTGTACGAAGGTCGAATAGTTGACCAAGGAAACAACAGCTTGCTGATTGCCCGCCACAACCGCGAATTTGCGATCGACCACTGCGTCGCCCCCATCCACGCCAGCAACGGCCAAATTGTCGGGGCCGTCGTTGTGTTCCGAGATGTCACCCAAGTGCGAACTCAAGCGCGGCAGCTCACCTGGCAGGCAACTCACGACCCCTTGACGCAATTGGTCAACCGCCGCGAATTTGAATACCAGCTAGAACACGCCCTGCACAGCGCTCAAGGTTACGGCGAAGAACACGTCATGCTTTACCTCGATCTCGATCGCTTCAAAATAGTTAACGACACTGCAGGTCACGTTGCAGGCGACGAACTGCTCCGCCAAGTCAGCCAGCTATTTAAAAGCAATATCCGCAAAACCGATATTTTGGCGCGTATCGGCGGCGATGAGTTTGCTGTACTCCTGTACAATTGCCCCCCAGAACAGGGCTTAGATGTTGCAAAATTGCTGCTGCAAAGCATTCAAAAATTTCGGTTTGGGTGGCAGGACAAAACTTTTTCGATCGGCGTTAGTATCGGTTTGGTGGCAATTAATCCCAAAACAGCATCGACATCTGCGGTGTTGAGCGCGGCCGATCTAGCTTGCTATGCTGCTAAAAATAAAGGCCGCAACCGAGTGCAGGTTTATCGATCGGGCGATCGGGATTTAATCAAACAGCACGGCGAAACCCAGTGGGTAGTCCAAATTAATCAAGCTTTAGAAGAGAATCGCTTGCGCTTGTACTCTCAGCCGATCGTACATTTGCTCAACCCGTCAGCCACCGGCATCCACTGCGAAATCCTGCTGCGCCTCCAGCTTGCAAACGGTCAGTTAGTGTCGCCGATGGCATTTATCCCCGCGGCCGAACGCTATAATTTGATGCACGCGATCGATCGCTGGGTAATTCGCACTTTATTTAGCAATTTATCTAAAATTTTCACGGCAAATCTCTTAGTCCAAAACCCCGGAGAAGACAGCGATAAAATAGTTACATTGCCTACTTGCTGCCCCTTGTCTAATTCACAATCCTCATTTGACAAATATCCCAGCCTTTATTCAATCAACCTTTCTGGGGATAGCATTAACGAAGAAAAATTCATCGACTTTATTCAGGAGCAGTTTTCCCTCTATCAAATACCGCCAGAAATAATTTGTTTTGAAATTACCGAAACCGTGGCGATCGCGAATCTCAGCAAAGCAGCCAGCTTAATTGGGAAACTCAAGGAACTCGGCTGCCAGTTTGCCTTGGACGACTTCGGCAGCGGGATGTCTTCTTTTGCTTACTTGAAAAACTTGCCTGTTGATTATATCAAAATAGATGGCAATTTTATTAAGAATGTGGCAGAGAATCCTATTGATATTGTCATGGTGGAAGCTATAACTAAAATTGCTCACGTCATGGGAATTAAAACTATTGCCGAGTATGTGGAAAGTCAAGCAGTTATGGATAAACTTAAGGAGCTTGGGGTAGATTACGCTCAAGGTTATTTTTTAGGAAAGCCTCAACGTTGTAATTTATGCTCTCCTATTGCAGAGGAAGTTTTGGGAGAATTTTCGGTTGATTCTTTGGCTTTTAAGGGCAAGTTGGCTTGTTGAAGAGTTGACAGTTGACCGAAGGAAGAGGGAAGAAGGAAGAAGGAAGAAGGAAGAGGGAAGAGGGAAGAAGGAAGAGGGAAGAGGGAGAATTGCCCAATTCCCAATGACAATTCCCAATGACAATTCCCAATGACAATTCCCAATGACAACTGTCAACTGTCAACTGTCAACTGTCAACTGTCAATAGCAGCTTCGATGTACTGACTGTCTAAGAGAAAAGCACCTTTTTCAAAGCGAATGCCCCAATAATTGCCGGGACGCCGATCGAGTACAATACCCTCAGCGCCGATCGCAATTACATTCGCAGGCCGCAGCATCGGCATCGGTTCGGCAGTTTTAACGAAAGGTGGCATCGCCACAACTCGGACTTTTTGACCGATTGTAAATTCTTTTTCCATAGTTTTTATGCTTTTATTGGCGATCGTGGCACGGCTAGCGTCGCCAAAATTCATTGTGGCGCACTTTGGCAGAACTTCCCCCTACAGCTTTGTGTCAAACTAATAATTGATAGAAAATGGCTGATCTGAAAGTAGGGGATAGTTGATATGGCTACAAATCGTCGCATTGAGCGTGTAGCTTCAATGATTAAGCGGGAAGTCAGCCTGATGTTGCTGAATGGAATCAAGGACGATCGCGTAGGTGCGGGTATGGTTAGCGTTACCGATGTAATTGTTTCGGGAGACCTTCAGCATACAAAGGTTTTTGTCAGTATCTACGGTACTGATGAGGCGAAGGCCGAGACTATGGAGGGTTTGAAATCGGCAACTAGCTATGTCCGTAACCAGTTGGGCCAACGGGTGCAACTGCGCCGCACGCCGGAAGTGATATTTCTCGAAGACCGTTCTTTGGAACGCGGCGATAAAATGCTGACACTGCTAAATCAGCTTTCTGCCGATCGCAAACCAGGTATGTTTGATGACGAAGAATTGACGGGTGATGGCGAAAAATTGACCAATGATGATGATGATGATGATGATGAAGCAGACGAGGATTAATTAGCATCTGAAGGCAATCAACAGTCAACAGTCAACAGTCAACAGTCAACAGTCAACAGTCAACAGTCAACAATTCCAAATTACCCATGATTGACAATCTTTCCTTACCCGAACTGGTAGCCCAGATGTTTGTAGTGCGCGCTTCTGGCTGCTTGTTCGACCACCAAATTCGCTATCCCGAATGGGAACCAACGGCCGACAAACTCCGCTATTATCTGGAAAAGTTGGGCGTGGGCGGTGTGATTTTGGTGGGGGGAAGTGCTGCTGAGTTGGCGGTTCGATCGCACCAATTGCAGTCTTGGGCCAAATTTCCGCTACTGCTGGCGGCGGATATTGAGGAAGGTGTCGGCCAGCGGTTCGCCGGGGCGACTTGGTTCGGGCCACCGATGGCTATTGCTGAAATTGCGACGCATGATGCAGGTAAAGCCGATCGATATGCTGAACAAATGGGATCTGTGACTGCGATCGAAGCTAGGGCGATCGGTCTAAATTGGATTCTCGCACCAGTGGTTGATGTTAACAACAATCCCGACAATCCTGTGATTAACGTCCGCGCTTTTGGCGAGACATCGGAAATTGTCGGCAAATTGGCAAGTGCTTTTATTCGCGGCGCAGGGCAGCACCCGGTTTTGACTACAGCTAAGCATTTTCCCGGTCATGGAGATACGGCGGTTGATTCTCACTTGGAATTGCCGGTTTTGCCACATTCGCCAGCGAGATTGGCCGAGGTTGAGCTACCTCCGTTTGTCGAGGCGATCGCTGCTGGGGTCGATGCTGTGATGAGTGCCCACTTGCTGATTCCGGCTTGGGATGCGGACTTTCCTGCTACTCTTTCTCGCAAAATTTTGATTGGGAAGCTGCGAGAAGAGTTGGGATTTGAAGGTTTGATCGTGACGGATGCTTTGGTGATGGGCGCGATCGCCAATAAGTATGGCGCTAATGAAGCTGCTGTTTTGGCTGCTGAGGCTGGTGCTGATGTTTTGCTGATGCCGCTTGACCCGGAAGCGGCGATTCTGGCTGTCTGCGAAGCTGTCACTCAAGGGCGAATTTCACTATCACAAATTCAGAAATCTGTCAAGCGAATTTGGAAAGCAAAAATCAAGGTGGGTTTGCCGATTTCTGACCCCCCCCAACCCCCCCTTGCTAAGGGGGGGAGCAAGAATTTACAATCCATGGAGTCGATCGACTTAAGTTTGCTGGCAAATCCAGAGGCAAGGGCAACTGCTGTCGATATTTTGCGAGATTCTTTGAAATTTGGGGGAAATCTACCTTTGCAGGTTCCAAAGCCCCCAGAAAACCAGCTTTTGCGGAATTTGATTGTTGTAGATGATGTTTTGGGGTGCGAGTTTTTGGGCAACCACACTCCGGCGATCACGCTTCCCGAACAGTTTGGTTACGAATTGCAACTGATTGACGATCGCACAGGGGCGATCGCTGATAATACAGGTGCAGAGCATTTTTCTCCGACACTGCTGCAAATTTTCATTCGCGGCAATTGCTTCCGAGGCAGTGCTGGTTTGACCGAAGCAGCTCAAGATTGGTTTAAGAAATTATTAAAAACGGGAGAACTCCAAGCTGTGTTAATTTACGGAAGTCCCTACGTTTTAGAGCAATTTTTGCCACACTTGCCTCCGAGTATTCCTTATGTATTTTGTTTTGGGCAGATGCCGGCAGCGCAATCTCTCGTTCTAGAAGTGCTATTCGGCATTGACGGAACTGGTAATGCTTGAGTTGCCGGACTTCTGAATCTTTCCTTTGCTGCTTGCTGCGTTAGGAGTTAAATTCATCAACCCGGTTTCTCGCGAGAAATGTTGCCTTTGGTGGCAAAGCATCCAGAAACCGGGAATCCGATGCGGGTTCCTACGTTCTGAATAGAGCTTTCCAGCAGATCCGCTTGCTAGTCGGGAAAATGTGCTGCTTCTCAACATCCTAAAACAGATCCCATCACTTACTGATTATTCGTATAATTTATTTTTATTTACGGCAGTGAATTGTATAGCTGTATACGGACAAAAGTTAACTTCCATATTCCTAAGTTTGGACTATATTATTACCAGGGCCATAAAATTTTTTAGTAAAACATTGAGGGCGCATTATGATTCACTCCACTATTCCCCAAGTCCAATACTCTTTAGATGTGATCCAAGATGAAGCGCGTCACCTAGTCCACGAGGGCGTGCTGAGCCGCCAACAGCCTATCTACACGCTGTGCCAATTCATCCCACCCCGGGAATGGGCTTGTGTAGAGTGCGAATTAGAAAAATGCGACTTCTTGCTCCGCGATCGCATCGCCGACCTGATCGGTTCTGAAAACTGGGACAATGACTAAAGTTTGGTTCTCTTAAATAAGTTTGCAAGTAAGTTTGCAAGTAATTTTCCAAGTAAACTCCGGCTGTGTTAAAGACTCTTGATTCTTTAATCCTGGGAATTTTCGGCGCGCAAATTTTCCAACTCGGCCCTCAGCGCTGCCATGTGTGCAGTTAATTCTTGAATCTCTAGCTTTACGTTAGGCTGTACAACCGACTCGGGAGGGGCATCAGTCGCTGCATCTGATTGCTTGGGCGAGACAGATTCACTGTCTGCATTCTCCCGATCGCCCGGTTGAGAGAAAATAGTATCTACAAAATTCCGGGCTTCTCGCTCAGTCATTTCTCCTTTTTCCAGCAGCTCATCGGCTAGCTGGCCAAAATCTGACTTCAGTTTGTCAAGATTTTCTTCTCGCTTCAGGGGATCTTGCAATGTCTCAATTAAAAAGGAAGTTGCACCTAAAGTTAGGTGAAATCCTGTTTGCAGCATTTGAGGCAGGTTGTCGGGATTCATCTAAAAATGCCGCTAGAACGTTTTTCTGAGTTTTTGCTTCGCTAGTTGCTCCCAAGTCGGGGCGTAAAGCCGCTGCTTAGCGGGAAGATGCTTGCATTGTGGGTCGCGATCGCCCCCAGCCAGGAAAGATCAGCTTTGGGGGGACGTTTTGCCGTTGTGCCAATACTCATCGTATCATTACTTCGTAAATTAATAAATGTCAAGTGTAAACTTTTGTAGCTACGAATCGAGACTTGCCCACTGGAAGGCTCAGTCTATTTGAGATGTGAGATTAAACAGGACTTACCCACTGCGACTAAAAAAACCTGGTTGCTGGCCAACCGTGCGTAAGTCCTGTTCTATCCAGTTAAGGATACAGCGCCTCACCTGTGGATGGGTCAAATATAAATAGTCGATCGAAGTCAAGCTGTACCGTCAGCCGATCGCCAGATCGCAAGCGAACACTCGCAGGTATTTGTAACTGTACAGTAGTTTCAGCACTCAACAAAGGCAAACTCGCCCGAATTAAAGTTTCTCGCCCCAGAGGTTCCACTACTTTTACCTCTACATCAAGAGGGACTTTTTCTAAGGCCCAAACATCGGTTTTCAAATCATCATCTTCTACTGTTTGTGGGGTAAAGATTTCTATATTTTCTGGACGGATGCCCAAATCAAATCCTTGTCCTTCTCTCGCCTGCAATTTTTTCTGAATCGAGGGCGGACAGGCTAAAGCTTGATTTCCTACTTGAAAGGATTCGTTACTATATATTACAGGCAAAATGTTCATGGCGGGATTGCCTAAAAATGTGGCAACCATGCGGTTAGCTGGTTTTGCATAAATGCTTTGCGGGTCTCCAATTTGTTGAATTTTTCCCCCATTTAAGACTACAATCTTATCAGCTAAAGTCATCGCTTCCACTTGGTCGTGAGTGACGTAAATTGTGGTAATTCCCAGCCGTTGATGCAGTTGTTTGAGTTCGGCTCTAGTGTCATCTCGCAGTTGAGCATCGAGGTTAGAAAGCGGTTCATCCAAAAGAAATACTTTCGGTTCGCGGGCGATCGCCCTTCCGAGTGCTACCCGCTGCTGCTGTCCGCCTGATAGCTGTTTGGGCTTACGCTTGAGGAGGTGGTCGATCGAGAGCGATCGGGCTACTGTTTCGACTCGTTCTTGAATTTTAGTCGGGTCAACATTCCGCATCCGCAATCCAAATGCCAAGTTTTCTGCGACAGTCATGTGCGGATAAAGTGCGTAATTTTGAAACACCATGGCTACATCCCGCTGTCTAGCAGGAATGTTGTTAACTAAATTATCTCCGATGTAAAGATTGCCGGAAGTTGCGGTTTCTAAACCTGCAATTGTCCGCATAATTGTGGATTTCCCGCAGCCGGATGGCCCGACTAATACCCAAAATTCCCCGTCCGGGATTTTGAAGCTGATGTTTTCGATCGCGGTGACGTTTTGGTAGCGTCGGGTAATATTTTCTAAGCGAACATTTGCCATTTTGTGACTGTAATTGTTCAGTTGACAGTTGACAGTTGACAGTTGACAGTTGATAGCGACCTCTACCTGGAAGGAAGAGGATTGGAGTAATGAATAGTCTTCTTTTAATTTCTCCCTACAAGGGTTCCGGCTTTAAACCAATTCTTTCTGGTAATTGATAATTAGTGATTTTTACCTTCAGTCTTCAGCCTTCAGAAAACTGTTCCAATTCTAAAACTGCGCGGTCTAATTATTCAACTATAGGCGTTAACTCAGCTTGGCTGAATGCTTCTACTAAACAACGATAATACCAGAGAGAACCGTCTTTGCCACCTTTGAAGCGTTCCCAAACACAGTCGCCCAATTGACGGTAATCTTTCAGGATCGATCGAACATTATAATGTTTATCAGCAGCCGAGACTAATCTGACCGAGCCAGAAGCTGTAGAAATGCGATCGATATAGGCTTGTTTTCGCTCCCGCCAAGGGGGTTTCGGCGTCTCGTCACTGTCGGCACAGCCGTCTACAATCGCTGTGACGGTATCGCCTGCATCGGCGGCGGATGGCTTCGCGGGTGGTGGCACCACCTTGATCTTCGATCGCATCGTGAAGCAAAGCTGCGATCGCCTCATCTTCATTTGCCCCATATTCTAAAGCTATACTAGCCGTGCCCAACAAATGGGCAATGTAGGGAACGCCCGAACCTTTGCGAACTTGGGTAGCGTGCAATTCGGCTGCATAGGTGAGGGCTTCAGAAAAACGGCTTGAGAGAATCATGAAAGTCACCTTTCTGAATTGCTATGATATATAAATTGTCGGGCTAAGACGAATCAAGAAACTCTTCTACCCAACGAAACTTGCTCTGTAATGACAAGAATTTCCAATGTCAAATATCACAAATTTGGTATTTTTTACGGATGGCTCTATTGGGTAGAATCTGGATTAAAACCAAGTAAAAATGAATTAGGCTGAGCCGATTTTCGACTCATAAGTTACACAAATATTGAAAAATGGTGGGAAATGGTCTGTAGTGCTTACCTACTTGTGAGTCTCCATTCAAACGCCTTGCAAACTCTTAAGAAACCGCTAATTGGTATCTCGAATACAGGGCTGGGGATACTGTTAACTGAGAACCATCACTGGAACTTCAAGACGGGGTGGAAAAATTTGCTGAACAATCTACGTTTAATTGTACAACATGAGAGTGGCTTCTAAACTAATGCAATTTTGGCTCAAAGTATTTTTTATTCCTGAGCTTTTTGTGGGCTTCAATCGATTAATTACTTTTATGAATCGGTTTCCTGGAGCCATTCCTGTAATTGAAGATCATCCTGATTTTCACTTTTCCTCCGTCTAGAGTGAGAAAAAAGCGATAGTTTTAATTATCGAGCTGTGTAAAATATTTAAATCTCAACTATCAATTAAAACAGGGCGGTGGCTAACAACAGCCACCGCCCTCAAGATAGTATTGCGCTATCTAAATCTGTGCTTACGCAGGAAGCAAGACTGAATCAATAATGTGGATGACACCATTATCAGCAGCAACATCGGCTGTTGTAACGGTAGAATCATTGATTTTGACGCCATTGGAAGCATCAATTTTAATTTCTGAGCCTTCAACTGTCTTCGCAGATTTCAGCTTAGCCGCATCAGCAGCCATAACTTTTCCAGAAACGACATGATAGGTCAAGATTTTTTTGAGCTTAGGAATGTCCTTAAGCAGTGAATCTACAGTACCTGCGGGAAGCTTAGCAAAAGCTTCGTCTGTAGGTGCGAAAACTGTGAAGGGGCCGGCGCCTTTGAGAGTATCGACTAAACCAGCGGCTGTAACGGCAGCAACGAGGGTTTTAAAAGAGCCTGCCGAAACGGCGGTATCAACGATGTCAGCCAAGTGAGTCACCTAGGTTTTGTATTCTATAAATCACTATAACGCTAAAAAGTTAATTTAGCTACATATTTTTTGTGTATTTCAATTAGGTTTTCTGATGATTAACATAGTAATTTTTTGAATTAATTTTTTTCAAGAAATACCTATCTAAAGGTAGATAAAGTTTTTCATATTTTACTGTATTTTAATTTAGCAATGTAATCCTAAATACATTGGTAACACGATCGCCCCGGCGCGGTATTGAAAGTAAATACAGGGGCGATGGCGTTCCGCCCCGCCAGCTACGAAATTTTGATTGACTTGGCAAAACATTCAACATTAAGCACAGCCCTAATGCCCCGTAAAACCCGCCACCCCGACTGATGGCAACAGTTTGGGAAATCCCGATCTAAACTGTTAACAACCATTAACTAGCGGAAGGGTGACATGAGATACAAACTACTAGGTCACAGCGGACTTCGCGTTTCCGAAATCTGCCTCGGAACCATGACTTTTGGGGAAGAGTGGGGTTGGGGGAGTTCCTACGACGAAAGCCGGAAAATGTTCGACGCCTTTGCAGAAGCGGGCGGCAATTTCATTGATACCGCGAATCTCTACACCAACGGTACTAGCGAAAAATATGTCGGCGATTTCATCGCAGCCGATCTCGAAAAATGGGTAGTTGCCACTAAGTATAGCCTCAACATGAAGAATGGCGAAATCAACGGTTTCGGCAACCACCGCAAAAATATGGTGCAAGCAGTAGAGGCAAGTTTGAAGCGATTGCAAGTTGAATACATAGATTTGCTGTGGCTGCACGCTTGGGATTTTACGACACCCGTCGAAGAAGTAATGCGCGCTTTTGACGATTTGGTGCGCGCCGGCAAAATTCTTTATATCGGCATTTCCGATACGCCGGCTTGGATTATTTCTCAAGCAAATACGATCGCCAATCTGCGCGGTTGGACACCATTTATCGGCTTGCAAATCGAGTATTCTTTAAAAGAGCGAACTCCAGAACGGGACTTGATCCCTATGGCAAAAGCCTTTGATATTGGCGTCACAGCTTGGAGTCCTCTAGCAGCCGGTTTGCTGACAGGAAAATACAACACTTCAGAAACAGCCAGCGAAGCTAAACGGCTGAATTCACCTGAATCGGGAAAAATTAACGAACTAGACCTCAAAATTGCTGACGAAGTTAGCAAAATAGCAGCCGAAATTGGCAAACCTGCTTCTCAAGTAGCGCTAAATTGGCTGATCCAACAGCCAGTCGAAGTTATTCCGATTGTGGGTTCGCGCAAACTCTCGCAACTTCAGGAAAATCTCGCTTGTTTGGAATTTGAATTAACTCCCGAACAAATGCAGCAGTTAGACAAAGTAAGTGCAATTGAATTGGGTTTTCCTCACGATTTCTTAAAGAGTTCGACGGTGCAAGATTTTGCCTTTGGAGGAGGAATCGCCAAGATTGACAGCCGCCGACTCTAAAATTGCTGCTATTTTATAGTCGCGGATTTAGGTGGATATTTTGCCTTTGATTGCAGATCGGCGAACCCGCCCTTAGAGGGATGATTGACATTTGTGCTGTGGGCGCGAGGTTAAACTGACGCCCACAGCGCCAATGTCATCATCTTGGTTTCTTCCCACAGACTCGCGCAAAATCTTAGGTTTATCGTTGCGGTTGCCTGGTTTCTTTGGTATTGTTGAGACAGGTACTCTTTGGTGAGTTTAACCTCACTGCATAAACTGTCAATTGTTAATCTATCGGAAGTCAGAAATCTCTGGCGCGACTTGGTATATTAGGATACAAATTTTCCAAATTAGCGATCGGATAAGTTAAAAAAAAGCAAGGTTTGTCAAATCAAAAAGCAACATAAGCTTGATGGCGAATTTTCTATCATCTCCAAATAAAGCAATAAAACTCGCTCTTTTTTCACCCCGTACCTGCCAGTTAAGAGTGATTTCACAAGGTCGATCGGCATTTTAACGGCTTTGGAACCCAGCGTGTAAGCTAGGTGTGTCCTGAGAGAGAACTCATCCTTCAGATAGAAGTAATCGCAGAAAAACCGGGTTATATTTAACAACAATAGCAAGTCAAACCATATTAACTTATCTCCAAGTTTCAATTTTGAAAAAAGCAGATAAGCCTGTTTTTTCCGCAGCTAAACACTTTCTTTGTTTGGCTCACTGAATGCGGCGCTTGCTCGTCAATAAAAGTTCTCAGATTTATGCTTGCGACTTTCAGTAAGACACTCCTGAGAAATTTATCCTATTGACAACTTTTAACGAACAAATTTTCATTGACAAATTCCAGAGGCTAATATGTCGCCCCCAGAAAACTCAGTAAACAATAATTATAGCAATAAAGATCGAGCATGGGAGATCCGATTTACCTCTATAGATCCAGCCAAATCGCCCTCTCAATTCGCTGCGTCGCCCGCATTGCGCGCTAACTTATCAAAAACTGAGGCTTTAGATGCACCAGATTTAGTTTGCCTGTCTCATTTGCGGTGGAATTTTGTCTATCAGCGTCCGCAACATCTCTTGAGTCGCTGTGCCAAAAATCGTCGCGTATTCTTTCTAGAAGAACCTGTGTTTAGCGCGGCTACAGATTGGTGGCTTGATGTCAGCATCCACGAAAGCGGAGTCTGGGTAATAGTACCGCACCTGAGCGAAGGAACTAGCGAAGCAACAGCACAAACTGCTCAGCAGGCCATGCTAGATGATTTGTTGAGAGCGGCAGACATTAGCCAGTACATCCTCTGGTACTACACACCAATGGCTGTCAGTTTCACAAGCCACTTAAAGCCGCTAGCTGTAGTCTACGACTGCATGGATGAACTGTCAGCATTCCAAGGCGCGCACCCCGATTTAAAAGCCAATGAAAACCAACTATTAAAGCGCGCCAGCGTAGTATTTACCGGCGGACACAATCTTTACGAAGCCAAACAGCACCAGCACCCAAACATTCACGCCTTCCCCAGCAGCATCGAAAAAGAACACTTTGCGACAGCCAGGAATCTTTCAGAAGAACCGGTGGATCAAAAAGACATTCCTCACCCGCGTTTGGGATTTTATGGTGTTATAGACGAACGCATGGATATCGAACTGCTAGCGGGCATTGCGGAAGCAAAGCCGGACTGGCATTTAGTCATCATTGGCCCGGTGGTGAAAATCGATCCGGCAACTCTGCCAACTCACCCAAATATCCACTATCTCGGCGGCAAATCTTATCAAGAACTGCCAGCGTATCTTGGCGGGTGGGATATAGCAATGCTGCCTTTTGCCATTAATGAATCGACTAAGTTTATTAGTCCGACAAAAACTCCAGAATACCTCGCTGCAGGCAAACCGGTGATTTCTACTCCTATCCGCGACGTGGTGCGGCCCTACGGAGAAAACGGCTTGGTTCGGATTGCTAGCAATTCTGAAGAATTCGTTGCTTGTGCCGAAGAAATCCTCAGCGAAAGTTCGGACGTTCGCACCAAGTGGCTGAGCGAAGTAGACGCCTTTTTAGCAGACAATTCTTGGGACAATACCTGGGGCGAAATGCTGGGGTTGATCGAAAGTGCGATCGACGATAAAAGGCAGAAAACCGAAGGCAGGATGAAAGTTTTAAGTTAGGAATGTTGAGGTTGAAGTTAAAGAGTTACACTTTACTGATTCAAAAATTAACACTCAACACTCCTCGCTGTATGTCCAATTACCAATTATTCCTTACCCTTACCCTTACCCACAATCAGAGGTGTTTCAATGTTTGACTATTTAATCGTCGGAGCTGGATTTGCCGGTAGCGTCATTGCCGAAAGACTAGCAAATGAGGCCGGAAAAACAGTCCTGATAATTGATACCCGCAACCACATCGGCGGCAACGCATACGATCACTACGACAACCACGGCATCCTCGTACACAAATACGGCCCCCACATTTTTCACACGAATTCGCGCCCAGTTTTCGAGTATCTTTCGCGGTTCACCGAGTGGCGCCCCTACGAACACCGCGTGCTCGCCAGCGTTGACGGTCAACTGCTGCCAATTCCAATAAATCTCAACACCGTAAACAAACTTTACGGACTGAATCTCACGTCATTTGAAGTAGAAGATTTCTTCGCGAAAGTAGCAGAACCAAAGGATTACATTCGCACTTCCGAAGATGTCGTTGTCAGCAAAGTCGGCCGCGAACTTTACGAGAAATTCTTCCGCAACTACACCCGCAAACAGTGGGGAATGGACCCATCAGAACTCGACAACTCAGTGATTGCGCGCGTACCCACTCGCACTAACCGGGACGATCGCTATTTTACCGATACCTATCAAGCAATGCCGCTGCACGGCTACACTCGGATGTTTGAAAAGATGCTTTCTCACCCAAACATCAAGGTGATGCTGAATACCGACTACCGGGAGATTGAGGGTTTTATCCCTTACGGAGAAATGATTTACACCGGGCCAGTCGATTCCTATTTCAATTACTGCTACGGCAAACTTCCTTACCGTTCCTTGGAATTCAAGCACGAAACGCTGAACGTACCCGTACACCAAAAAGCACCGGTGGTAAATTATCCCAACGAGCATTTATATACTCGCTGCACGGAGTTTAAATACCTCACCGGACAAGATCATCAAAAAACTAGTATTGTCTACGAATATCCTCAAGCTGAGGGAGACCCTTACTATCCGGTTCCGCGTCCAGAAAATGCCGAAATTTACAAGAAATATAAGGCTTTGGCTGATGCAACTCCGGGAGTTTCTTTCGTGGGAAGGCTGGCGACTTACAGGTATTACAACATGGATCAAGTGGTCGCTCAAGCTCTGACAACTTACAATCAACTTACTACCAAGCCGGTGATTGAATTGGTAGAAAATGTTAACGGTTCTGCCTCTAATCTAAGCTCCTCGAATGGAGTGATCGAGATGCCAGCCACACCTTCTCTAGAAGTCGCTGCTGTCAACGGCAACGGCAACGGCAACGGCAACGGCAAATCGGCTAGCAAGTAGCTAGAAGCTGCGAGTTACGGGTAAAAAGGTAAGGTGCCGACGGAGCACCTTACTCGGTTTTCATCAAAAGTTATTTAATAATTCAAACAAGCATTGAGGTAAAAATGAACGTTCTAGTTAAAGTTGTTTTGTCTCATGAGGTTTTGGAAATTTCTCAATTTGCTCAGTTTCAGAAAGAAATACAGCGCCTCATTGAAAGCGGTGGCAAAATTCTTATGCTGGATTTCTCTAAAATAAATTTCCTGAAAAATTCCGAGTTAATGGCTGTAGTGGCGATCGTGAAATTAGTTAGAGACAGCGAATGTATACTTTTGATCTCTGCCATGAGCGAACAAGTTAGAATTCTATTTGAACTCACGGGACTACAGCAAATATTTCATTGTTTGCCGTTTGCGGAAGAATTTTCTCTCAAAAGTGAGCTAACTGAACCGTTAGGAGGTTTGCAAAGTCTTGCTAGCTAGAGGGAGAGGGGGAGAGGGGGAGAGGGGGGATAGGAAAAATCTTCCTGGTTTTTTCTTCTTTCTTCTGATTAATGAGTTCAGCACAAGACAGCCTTTAGATGAGGCTGTTTTACTTTGCTAAACTTTTACAAATTAATCAGCAAAAAACTTGTCAAAGTCGGGGTAATTGTCGCTAACCTATATATATAACTTCGGGTAGATGTGCCGATGAGCTGGTTAGGTAGAGAGCTAGAAAATTGTGATATTGAAGAGTCTTCCACTATAGACAGCAAGGTAACTGTTCAAGGGCGGAAAACAGGTTATCCGCGCCCACAACTGCGCCGGAGCAACTGGATTTGTCTCAATGGTCAGTGGCGGTTTGCTTACGATGACGCGGGCCACTGCGTGCAGCCGATCGATATTTCTGAGTGGACTCACACTATAGAAGTGCCGTTTGCTCCAGAATCGGCAAAAAGCGGGATCGGCGACACGAATTTTCACGCCAACTGCTGGTATGAACGCGAATTTGACGTACCCCACACAGAAGGCAGAGTTCTCCTCCACTTTGGGGCCGTAGACTACCGCGCCCGCGTCTGGGTTAACGGTCAGTTTGTCATCGAACACGAAGGCGGACACACTCCTTTCACCGCAGACATTACAGCAGTTGTGAACCTCAACGAGCCGCAGCGGGTGACAGTCTGGGCCCAGGACGACCCGCAAGATTTGGAGAAACCGCGGGGCAAGCAAGACTGGCAAATAGAGCCGCACAGTATTTGGTATCCGCGCACGACCGGCATTTGGCAGACAGTCTGGGTAGAATTGGTGCCTCACACTTATATCGAGCGCATCCGCTGGACTCCCCAGTTTGAACGCTGGGAAATCGGTTTTGAAGCGTTTGTCGCGGGCGATCGCCAGTCGGGAATCCAGATTAAAGTTAAACTGTCGATCGGCTGTATGCTGCTGGTCAACGACACCTACGAAGTGATCAACGGCGAAATCCACCGCCGCATCGCCCTCTCCGACCCTGGTATCGACGACTACCGCAACGAATTGCTGTGGAGCCCCGAAAAGCCGACGCTAATTAACGCTCAAGTACAGTTGTGGGCAGACGGCAAACTACTCGACGAGGTTAAATCTTATACCGCCATGCGGACGGTCAGCATCCAGCGCGATCGCTTCATGCTCAACGGCCGCCCCTACTATTTGCGACTGGTGCTCGACCAAGGTTACTGGCCCGACACCATGATGACTGCCCCTTCCGACGAAGCTTTGCGCCACGATGTCGAATTAGTCAAAGCAATGGGTTTCAACGGCGTCCGTAAGCACCAAAAAATCGAAGACCCGCGATTTTTGTACTGGGCTGACGTGCTGGGACTCCTAGTTTGGGAAGAAATGCCCAGCGCCTACCGCTTCACTCCCAAAGCCGTACAACGGCTGACGCGGGAGTGGACGGAAGTCATCGACCGCGACGCCAGCCACCCCTGTATCGTAGTCTGGGTGCCGTTCAACGAATCTTGGGGAGTTCCGAATTTAGTCGAAGCAGCAGCCCACCGCAACTACGTGCAAGCGCTGTATTTCTTGACAAAAACCCTCGATCCGACTCGCCCCGTCATCGGTAACGACGGCTGGGAAAGCATCGATACCGACATCCTGGCGATTCACGACTACGACAACAATCCGCAAACCCTAGCCAAGCGCTACGGGCCCGAAGTCCAGCTAGCCGATTTGTTTAATCGCGGGCGTCCCGGCGGGCGAGTCCTCACCCTCGACGGCCACCCGCACCAAGGACAGCCGATGATGCTGACAGAATTCGGCGGCATTGCCTGCGCCGGTCGCGAAAACCCTGATTTTTACAGGGTTTGGGGCTACGTGCGCGCTTCGGACACGAAGGAACTGCAAAGGCGCTACAGTGAGCTGTTGAAGGTGGTAAACCGAGTGGAAATGTTCAGCGGATTTTGTTACACGCAGTTGACCGATACTTTCCAAGAAGCTAACGGTTTGCTGTATGCCGATCGCACTCCCAAGTTTCCCCTAGAGGTGATCGCGGCGGCAACTCTCGGCTGGGATATTCCCGAAGAAAGTTCACAGCCGCAAGCTATTACTCAGTGCTAAATCGATCGACTACCAACCCAAATCTCGTTTGATCGTTCGGACTTCAGTCCTTTTTTATAAATATTTAAGGACTCGCATTCCCTACTACGAACCTTAAAATCTCGCTGTCAACTGTCAACTGTCAACTGTCAACTGTTTAATGATGTTTCAAAGTTTTTTCATGGGCGGATTTGAATGTTCCACCCACAGAGTGCAATCTGGAAAACGCCTCGATGTCACAGCCGCCACCGGTCACGATAAATTTGCAGCAGCCGACTACCAACGCTTGCAGCAGCAAGGCATTTACACAGTCCGCGAAGGCCTCCGCTGGCACTTAATCGAACAGACACCCGGAAAATACGATTTTTCCAGTTCCCTCCCAATCATCCGCGCCGCCCGCGACATGAAAATGCAGGTAATTTGGGATTTGTTTCACTACGGCTGGCCCGACGATATTGATATTTTCAGTCCCGAATTTGTGTCCAGGTTTGCAAACATGGTGCGCGCTTTTATGGAAGTGCTGGCGAACGAAACCGACCAAACACCTTTCGTAACACCTGTCAATGAAATTTCATTTATTGCTTGGGCAGGCGGCGAAGTTGCTTATATCAATCCTTTTGCCAAAGGCAGGGGAGACGAGCTCAAAATCCAGTTAATCAAAGCTGCGATCGCAGGGATAGAATCAGTTTGGGAAGTCAATCCCAGCACTCGCATCGTTCAAATCGATCCCACAATTAACATTATTGCCGATCCTGACAAACCGGAGGATCGGGACGCGGCGGAAGGTTATCGCTTATCTCAATATCAAGCTTGGGATATGTTGGCTGGACGTTTTCGCCCGGAACTCGGCGGCCAGGAAAAATATCTCGATATTATTGGGGTGAATTATTACGATCGCAATCAGTGGATTCACAATGAAGATCCGATGAAATACACTGATCCGCTGTACCGCCCGTTTCGCGAACTGCTGCAAGAAGTGTTTGAACGCTACCGCCGCCCCTTATTCGTAGCCGAAACAGGCACTGAAGACGATTTTAGACCTGTCTGGTTTAATTATGTGTGTACTGAGGTAGTGGCGGCGATGAAAGCAGGAGTTCCGATAGACGGAATCTGCTTGTATCCGATTGTCAACCATCCAGGTTGGGACGACGACAGGCACTGTTACAATGGTTTGTGGGATTATTGCAATGAATCGGGCGATCGAGAAATTTACCAGCCTTTGGCGGATGAATTGCAGTTTCAACGGCAGCAGATTGAACCGTTGCTGAAGTCGCGAGATTGATGATTACCATATAATAATGAAACCCAACATCAACTGTTGTTGGGTTTCACTAAGTTCAACCCAACCTAATACAGGAATTTCGGTCGATCGAGCGGACACGATCTCAGAGCCCTTCTCACAATTTTGTATGTAATCTATCCCACATCTTCGTTTTGAACTTTTTCACTTTGACTGGCTTTGGCTTCCAACTCTGCCATTTTTTCCTTCCTTAGTTCATGTAAGGTCCTCTTAGTCGAACTAAGCACTGCCCCTTCATAAATATTTATAGAAGACCACTCAGTAACTTTCTTTCCCCAATTATTATAAGAAACTTCTTCCCCATTAAATCTCACAAAATCCTGGTCAATTATTATAGCTTCAGAGCTTTCAAAATATTTAATTTCAAGGCTATCCCCAGATTTGATTAATTGCCACTCAAACAGCTTGTCCATTCGAGGTAGCCAAGTTCTATTAAAGGCAGAAGCAGTGGATATAATGTCTCCCTCGATAGGAGAACCTACCCCGGCTAAACCCACGTAAAAATCATCCAGTTGTGCCGGAGGCAAAATTTTATCAATACTCAAAAAACCTTGCTCTCCTATAAAAACAGGAGTGAGATTAAGACCATTACTCACAAGTTAAGCTAAAAACACTATTGTCAATGAGTAATTTTACTCATTTTTTACCTGTTTACCCAATTAAAATATGACTCCATTTGTTCCTTTATTATTGAAAAAAAACTGTTCGGGACTTCTTTGAGTTCCAGGGAAAGGAGAAATAATTAGCCTGACATGAGGTTTTCGCCGTCGCTTAACAATCCCTAAATCTTGATTTTTATAGGCGGCAAAATACTTAACCAAGTCAGAAG
>Ga0209490_10001667_pt1 | contig 21245 bp, 20 predicted proteins | sample MAT06_FD_187209 | JGI IMG/M metagenome (GOLD analysis project Ga0209490, IMG submission 187209) | Freshwater microbial communities from Lake Fryxell liftoff mats and glacier meltwater in Antarctica - MAT-06 (SPAdes) (version 2) | ecosystem: Environmental > Aquatic > Freshwater > Ice > Liftoff... | reverse complement strand
AACTGAAATGATATTGAATTTCAAGCAAGTTCGATTTAAACGTCAAATTGAAGGCACAGATCATGAAAAAGTTTCTATAACAATTAGCAATCAATCTCAACTTACTGCTGGTGATTTAGGAAGATTCACTTCTGCTTTCCAAGTTTTAAATCATGATTTTGTGATTTGTAATATGGATCCTTCTGTAACTCTTAAAATGGAGATTACAATTGATAAAGGAAGAGGTTACGTTCCGGCTGAAGAAAACAAAAGCGCTAATCCTCAATTAGGTGTTATTGCAATTGATTCTATTTATACCCCAATCAGAAACGTAAAATATTCAATTGAAAATTATCGTGTTGAACAAAAAACTGACTACGAAAAATTATTAATTGAGATTGCTACAGATGGTTCAATTCATCCTAAAGATGCATTGAAAGAAGCTGCTAAAATTTTGATTCAGCACTTTATGCTCTTCTCTGATGAAAGAATTACAGAAAACATTGAAGAGAAAATTGCTACTGAAGAATTTGATGAAGACATTTTACATATGAGACAGTTGTTAAAAACACGTCTTGTTGATATGGATTTATCTGTTAGAGCATTAAATTGCTTGAAGGCGGCAGATGTAGATACAATTGCTGATTTGGTTTCATTTAATAAAAATGATTTATTGAAATTCAGAAATTTTGGTAAAAAATCATTAACAGAATTAGAAGAATTAGTTGTTACAAAACAACTTAACTTTGGAATGAATCTCGCAAAATACAAACTTGATAAAGAATAAATCTGGAAATACCAGTATAACATAAATTGAATCATGAGACACGGTAAAAAATTCAATCACCTTGGCCGAACAGCACCGCATAGAAAAGCAATGCTGGCAAATATGGCAAGTTCGTTGATTATACATAAAAGAATAAGCACAACATTGGCAAAAGCAAAAGCTTTAAGAACGTATGTTGAGCCGCTTCTTACAAAATCTAAAGAAGACACTACACATAGCAGAAGAACTGTATTTGCTTATTTAAAAGATAAAAATGCTGTAGCAGAATTGTTTAGAGATATTTCTGTTAAAATTGCAGAAAGACCAGGAGGATACACAAGAATCATAAAACTACCAAATCGTTTGGGAGATAACGCGTCAATGGCTTTCATTGAACTTGTTGACTACAACGAAGTTTACACTAATTCTAACGTAGCTTCAAAAGCGCCAGACAAGAAAACAAGGAGAAGCGGCGCCAAGAAAAAAGCAACTTCTGAAGAAGCTTCTTCAGCTCAAGAATCTACAACTGATTCGCCCGAATAATTTTTAAATAAACTAACTCAAATTTTAAAATAGAATTTGAATGTGGATATTAAAAAGGATAGAACCAGCAGGTTTTATCCTTTTTTTTTAACCTTTGCTGTACTAATTTATGAAAACATCAGATAGAAAAGACGCTATATTAATGCTTGCCGATGGTACCACATTCAAGGGGAAATCCTACGGGGCTTCTATAACAAAAACTGGTGAAATCTGCTTTAATACTGGTATGACAGGATATCAGGAGATTTTTAGCGACCCATCTTATTACAAGCAAATAGTAGTATGTACCCATGTTCATATTGGAAACTACGGGAAAATAGAAACAGAATCTGAAAGCAATGAAATGAAAATTTCGGGCTTGGTATGTAAAAATTTCTCAACTTTTTCCTCGAGACATTTAGCTGATGGTAACATTAAAAACTGGTTTCTAGAAGAAAACATACCTGTAATAGCAGATTTAGATACGAGAGCAATAGTAAGATATATCAGAGATAAAGGTGCAATGAACGCCATTCTATCATCAGAAGATCTAACCGAAGAGGAATTAAAGATGAGACTCAACTCCGAACCAAGTATGGAGGGTTTAGAATTGTCTTCATTTGTTTCTACAACATATTCATATACGGAGGGGAATGAGGTTGGTGCTATTAGAGTAGCTCTTCTGGACTTAGGAGTGAAACAAAGTATTATCCGAAATTTAGCAAAACTTGGTTGTTTTGTAAAAGTATTTCCAGCTAAAACTCCATTTCAAGAAATGCTAGAATTCAAACCTGATGGGTTTGTGATTTCAAATGGACCAGGTGACCCTTCGGTTATGGAATATGCCGTAAAGACGGTTAAAAAAATAATAGACTCGAGAATCCCACTTTTTGGAATTTGTCTTGGCCACCAAATTCTGGCAAAAGCTTTGGGTGCTGGAACTTACAAGATGTTTAATGGGCATAGAGGTATAAATCACCCAATTAAAAATTTAATTACAGGCAAATCTGAAGTAACTTCACAAAATCATGGCTTCGCAGTAATTAAAGAAGATGTAGATAAAAACGAAAATATTGAAATTACTCATATTCATTTAAATGATAATACTGTAGCGGGAATTAGATTAAAATCAGGGCCTGCTTTTTCAGTACAATATCACCCAGAAGCTGCTCCAGGACCGCATGACTCAACTTATTTGTTCCATGATTTTATTAAGATGATTAACCAAAACAAATTAATTAGTTAAATAAGGAGGCTTACATTATTTATAACTAATATTGCAAAAATGACACAAATGAAAATTTTTATTACTGGAGCTGCTGGATTTATCGGTTCTAATTTATCAAGACTTTTGTTAAACAGGGGGCATATCGTCACAGGAATTGACAATTTTAGTTATGGTGAAACAAGAAATATATCACCAATAATAAATCACCCAAATTATACTTTTATAAATGGCGACATTTGTAATCCTTTTATATACAGCAATGTACATGCAGATGTGATTGTACATCTTGCTTCACAAAAAATTCCAAGATATAATAACGCTTTTCGAACACTAACTGAAAATGAAACTATGTTAAAAAACATAGTTAATAAAGCACTCTTAGATAAATCTAGAATTTTATTTGCATCAACATCAGATGTATATGGCAAAAACCCTATTGTACCATTTACTGAAGAATCAGATTTGCTTTTAGGCCCAACAACTGTAAAAAGATGGGCATATGCATTGTCAAAAATTTATGGTGAACATTATCTAATAGCAAGTGGTGAAGAATTTGGATTAAAATATACAATAAATAGATTCTTTGGTTCTTACGGTCCTAACCAGAATTTAACTTGGTGGGGAGGACCTCAGTCATTATTTATTGATAAAGCTTTAAAGAAAGAACCTATTGATATCCATGGAGATGGAACTCAAACAAGAACTTTCACTTTCATTGAAGATACAATTGCCGGAATAACTAAGTGTATTGAATCTGAGAATGCTGAAAAAGAGATTGTAAATATTGCTTCTAATCCTGAAGAAGAAGTAACTATTTTAGATCTTGCTAAAATAATTTGGAAATTAGTGAATCCTGAAGATAGCAATCCAATGATTAATTTTGTTCCGTATGCTACTTTTGGAAAATATGAGGATGTTGCTAGAAGAGTTCCAAACATCGATAAATTAATAAATAAATTCAACTATAAACCAGAATATTCATTAGAACGAGGCTTGATTGAGACCATCAAATGGCAAAGAGAACTAACGACTAATTCAAAATAGAATGATTTATTTTCTTATTCCGGTTTTCAATGAAGAAAATAATATTGAATTACTCAGTGAAAAGTTAAACAATATACTCCCCGGTTATTCGAAATTCTATGTTTTTGTTGATGATTTTTCAACAGACAGTTCTGTAAAGACAATTGGAAGTCACTTCAAGGTAAATGAGCTTCATGTTATAACTAAAGAACTAAATAAAGGTCCAGGAGATTCATTTAACTTGGGTTTCGAATGGATACTTCAGCATTCTAAAGCGTCTGAAGATATCATTGTAACCCTAGAAGCAGATAATACTTCAGATTTAAACATTCTGAAAACTATGATTATGCTTTCTGAAAATAATTACAGTTTGGTTCTAGCTTCCGTATATGCTCAAGGAGGAGGATTTGATCAAACATCCTTCTTAAGGAAATCTATTTCGTTTTTATCAAATATTGTTTTCAGATTTCTATTTAATGTCAAAGTACTTACCCTTTCTTCATTTTATAGAGTTTATAAAATAGACCTCATTCGCACTGTTAAAAAGAAATATCCAATAATTATTTCTGAAAATGGTTTTATTTCAATGATTGAACTATTAATAAAAACAATTAATACAGGAGCAACGATAATTGAGGTTCCTATGACATTATATTCAGGACAAAGAAAAGGGAAATCCAAAATGAAGATTTTTAAAACTTCTATTAGTTATTTGAAATTCATATTTAAATACAAAAATATTTTCAAGAACAATTGACATGAGTTATAAAACCTTGTTATCGGTTATATGTATTCTGCTAATTTCTACTGGATTAAGAATTTATAGCTTAGGTGATAGAGCATTATGGGCTGATGAAAAAGTTTCTGCTCTCTGTTCCAATGGTCTTATCGGCACTCAACCTAAGGATACCAGCGTTACTGTTATTAATAGTGGAATAAAAAACAAAAGTTTTTCTGAAATTAAAAAAGCTACACTAATTCAAGACAGTGGAAATGGTCTACTCTATTATCTATTTTTATCTTGTTGGACTGATTGGTTCGGAAACAGTGATTATTGGCTAAGATTTCCATCATTTCTTGCAGGTGTTTCTTTTCTAATAATTGGTTTCTTGTTTGTTAGAAGAAGATTTAATGACTATTCTGCTCTACTCTTTCTAATTTCTAGTTCAGTATTTAGTTTATTCATTATTTATTCTCAAACTGCAAGAAGCTACGAATTAGCCTTGTTCGCAACGTTTTCGAGCACCTTCATATTTTGTGAGCTAATTGATGCCCTTGAAAATAAACTAAATAAATACAAAATTTTAGTTTACTCTATTGCCTACTTTCTGCTGCTGTGTATTTGTATGTTTTTGCATTATTATACTTTCTATATTTTTGCCGGACATGCTATTTATCTGATTCTTCACCATTTCAAAAACAGTAAAATAATCTATCTGTTTGTAGGAATCTATGCCTCCTTTTCAATCTTCTTTTTATATTGGATGCTAAATGGTGGCTTAGAAGGATATTCCCTAATGTCAGGACGAAATGCTTGGTGGGTACAGCAGGCCAAAGATTCAGGTACATATTTTAATTTAGCTTTTTTTGCAAAGTCATTTATTACATTTTTTGTAGCAATGACTGGAGTATATATGAGCTATATTAAAGGTTTTCAAGTTTATTTATTGTTGCCTTTTATAGGAGCTCTTATTTTAATAGCACTACTATATTTCAAATCAACATCAACATCAACATCAACATCCAATAGAATTCTAAATTTATTTATTTATACCATAATTGTTCAGCTCGCATTTGCAATATCAATGGCTTTAAAAAATGGCCATGTATTATCGCTTTCTCCTTATTATAACATATTTACAATTCCGTATATATTTATATTACTTGCTTATATATCAAATGAAATTGTAAAAAAACGAAAGTTTAGACTGGCAGTGATTTTGTTTTATTCGATATTTGTAATTTATAATTTGGTGTTTTTATATTTTTATTACACAAAAAAAAATATACATCATTCTGCTGAAAATAATCCCTATGTAGAAGCTGCTTCACTAATAGAAAAACAGATAAGTATTGGAGATACTGTTGTTTCTAGACAGTGGATTGATGGCAAATTAATTTCTCTTTACACCAATAAATCATTTCTATTTTTATACAATCCTTATTTAGAAAAAGATGAAATTTATATTAATAAAAAAGGAAATGATAAATTAACTATTCTAAATTTGGAAGGTAAGAGATATTAATTAGATTTACCATTTTAAATAATTATAAATATGAGTGCGATATCGCTTATTCACGCAAGACAGATTCTTGATTCAAGAGGAAATCCAACAATTGAAGTTGACGTATTTACAGAAAGTGGCTCTTTTGGGAGAGCAGCAGTTCCTTCGGGAGCATCTACTGGCTCACATGAAGCCGTAGAATTAAGAGATGGTGATAAAAAACGATTTCTTGGTAAAGGTGTAGAAAAAGCTGTTAATAATGTTAATTCTACTATTAATGAAGAGTTGGCTGGTATTGAAGTACAAGATCAGCGCATAATTGACATGACAATGATAGGACTAGATGGTTCTGCCAATAAAGCAAATTTAGGCGCAAATGCAATTTTAGGAGTTTCGCTGGCAGCAGCTAAAGCAGCAGCAGCAGAAACAAACCAACCTTTATTTAGATATGTCGGAGGTGTAAATGCTGCATTACTTCCAGTGCCCATGATGAACATATTAAATGGGGGTTCGCATGCTGACAATAGTATAGATTTTCAAGAATTTATGATTATGCCAATAAACGCTAAGTCATTTTCTGAAGGACTTAGAATGGGAACAGAGGTCTTTCATCATTTGAAAGAAGTCCTTAAAAGCAAAGGGATGTCCACAAATGTAGGTGATGAAGGTGGGTTTGCCCCAAATCTAAAATCAAATGAAGAAGCAATAGAAACTGTATTAACAGCAATTGAAAAAGCTGGATACAAGCCTGGTGAAGATATTTGGATTGCTATGGATGCAGCTGCTTCCGAATTTTACGATGAAAAAACTGGACTCTATCACTTCAAAAAATCTACTGGCGATAAGTTAACGTCTTCCCAAATGGTTGATTATTGGGAAGATTGGAGCAAAAGATTCCCAATTCTATCTATTGAAGATGGCTTGGCTGAAGATGATTGGGACGGATGGAAAAGCCTTACTCAGAAAATAGGCAATAAAGTTCAAATAGTTGGAGATGATTTATTTGTTACAAATGTAGATAGACTGCAGAAAGGTATTGACACTTCAACTGCTAATTCTATACTTGTTAAAGTAAATCAAATAGGAACGCTCACAGAAACAATAAATGCAGTGCAGCTCGCTATGAATAACAAATACACTGCTGTAATGAGTCACCGCTCAGGTGAAACAGAAGATACAACCATCGCAGATTTAGCGGTAGCTTTAAGAACAGGACAAATAAAAACAGGTTCAGCTTCTAGAAGTGATAGGGTTGCAAAATATAACCAGCTTTTGAGAATTGAAGAAATGCTTGGTGAATCTGGAAGATATGCAGGAAAAGATATTTTAAGAAGCTAAATAAGAACTATTATAAAAATGCTGAGTTATTTGATTCAGCATTTTTATGTATAATTAAAAGAAATATTAAATAGGATTTTATGATTGGGATTCTATCTTTTCTTCTACATTATAGACTTCGTCTTTTATAATATATAAAGGACGTTTTCTTGTCTCATCATAGATCCTCCACAAATATTCTCCTATAATTCCTAACATCAACATCACAATTCCTCCTATTATTAAAATCAGGATTACAATCGGAGCATAGCCTTTAAAAGGAACTTTGTTTACGAATCTTGCATATGCAACCATGCCAGCATAAACGAATCCTAAAACTGAAAAAATAAGTCCTAACAAAGACATGAATCTAATTGGTAAATAGGAAGTATTCAATGCCCCATCAATGAGGTATTTCACTTTCTTTTTAAAATCCCATTGAGACTTTCCTACTGTTCTTGATTGCCTTTTGTAAGGTAAAAATTTCATATTCAGGCCCATCCATAGAATATCACCTTGAAAAAATCTATTTCTTTCATCAATTGAGTTAAATATGTCAATTGCTTTTCTGTCTAAAAGTAAATAATCAAAACCTCCTCTAGGCATATTTTTATTGGTAATTCTAATTAGTGAATAAAATAATTTTGAACTTAACTTATTCATCGCGGAATCTTCACGATCTATTCTATGACAAATTACAATATTGAAATTGGCTAACCACGCATGAATCATTTCAGAAATCATATTAAAAGGATCTTGCAAATCAGCAGACATTATAATAGCAGCATCTCCTGTGCACCTCTTAAGGCCAGCAACAACAGCAGCAACTTGACCAAAATTTCTCGTAAATGATAATGCAATTATTCGCTTACTTTTTTGTTGTAGCATTAAAATTTCTTCCCAAGAACCATCATCAGAACCATCATTTACTATTACTATTTGATACTCAAATCTATCCGAAAATTGAACAAAAATATTCTCAATTTCGCTGCATGTAATTTCAATTGAACCTTTATTTCTATATACAGGAATTATAAAAGAAATAAGTTTATACAAAGATTTCGAACGATTGAATTCACTCATTTTCTTGCAGAATTAATGAACATATTCTTTCCACATCAGCAATAGCCAAATCAGGATAGATTGGCAAACATAAAATCCTGCTAGAAACAGATTCAGAAAGGCTATTCTCCAAATTATTTTCCACATAATTTAAAGTATTTAAAGATGGAAAGAAATACCTACGACAATTAATTCCTTCATTTTCTAATCTTTTTTTAATAGAGAGTAATGCATCTTCAGAGTTAAATAAAATAGGATAATAAGAAAAATTGTGGCGCGTAACATTTACACCGAAAATTGGTCTAGTAATTATTGGAAAATTATGTAATCGATTATTATAAAATTCGCTAATGGCTTTCCTTTTTTCAATTATTTTATCAATCGCTGGAAAAATACAGAGCCCCATTGCAGCATGCAATTCAGAAGACTTACCATTTATTCCAATTCCAAAAAAATCTTCTTGTCCATTATGTCCAAAATTACGCATGTAGGAGATTTTTCGCGCAAATTCATCGCAATTTGTTGTAATTCCACCGCCTTCTATTGTATGAAAAAGTTTAGTAGCATGGAAACTAAGTACAGATATATCTCCAAAATTAAGTACTGATTTCCCCTTATATTCAACACCGAAAGCATGAGCGGCGTCGTATATTACCTTTAAATCAAATTCCTTGGCAATAAGCTCAATAGCTTCAATTCTGCATGGGAAACCAAATACATGAGTAGCCAGAATTGCTGAAGTTTGTGGAGTAATTTTTTCTCTTATTTTGTCAGGATTGATTGTAAAATCGGAAGATAAAATATCTGCAAAAACAGGTTTACAACCTTGCCAAACTATACTACTTGTAGTTGCCACGTATGAAAAAGGTGTTGTAATAATTTCACCCGAAATTTCTGCTGCTTTAATAGCAATTAATAAAGCAGTAGTTCCACTATTTAAAAAAAAAAATGCTTAACGCCCAAATAGTTCTTAATTTTTTCTTCTAATTCAAGAACCAATGGTCCATTACTTGTAAGCTGCCCTCTTTGCCAAATTCCTTCTAAATAAGATATATATTCTTTTATGTCAGGCAAATACGACTTAGTAACATTTATCATTGATTATAATTTAAAATTAAAATCTTTATTTTATTTAACAAAAGTAATAAATAAAATTGAGTTAAAGACTGTTTCCATCAATATGAAAAAGGACAAATAAACCAGTATATTTTTCCAAATTTTAATTTTTATTAATCCCATCAATTCAATTAACACTTAAATCTCTTTTTTCTGGAAAAATAACTTTACATGCTACAGAAACCAAACAAATGGTTTTTGATAACGCTACTTTAGAACTTGGAGAAATAACCTTATTCCAGTTTTTGAAGGAATGAAAGGAATGGTGGGAGTGATTGCAGAAACTTCTAAACTTGATCGAAGATATCAAATATAGAGATTACGGCATTCCAGATATCAAAGACATTCTTCCTAAAGCGGCAATTGGAAATGAGCCTATACCAAAAGGTGTATTGTTCTTTTTCTGCCGGATAGAATGGACTTGCAGGAGCATTCCACGGACTTGCCAAGCAAGAAGTAATACCAATTGCATTTATTATTTAGTCCAAATTTTTATGGTATTATGCCGATGCAATAGCTGTATAGGCCAAATTAAATTGGACTAATACAAATATGTTATCGGTATAATTCGTTGGATTTTAGGTTTGAAAAAAGAATTGGTTGAAGATGCTCCCTTAAAAGAACAAGTTATTCATTATGTGCATAAAACTCTTTCTGAAGGAAAAGTAATTCCTAGTTATGGTCCTGCTGAGTTGAGAAAAACGACCCTAATATTTATTTTACAAATCGAGTTTACGAAAAAATATAGGCCGAATGATAATATTTGCAACATAGTATGGAACATTTATAATGTAGTACATGAAAGTCTAAGTCGTATAAAAAAATCCAGAATCCCTGGCCTAATTTAGATGCTCACTTTGGTGCTTTGCTCATTCATTAAGGAATTAAAGAATGCGACTTTATTACGGTGCTTTTTGGTGTTTCAAGAGATTTAGATGTTCTAGCGCAATTAACTATTTCAAAAGCAATGGGCTTGCCGATTGAATGGCCAAGTTCTATAACTTCAACTTGGATTAAAAATAAAATTTCTTCTCAATAAAAGTTGATTAGGCTTTTTTCTTTTTGAATTTAAACCTTAAAAACTCAACAATTGGAGGAAGTATCGATATGAGAATGATTCCAAAAATAATCGTTTCAAAATTATTTTTTACAAATTCAAGATTTCCAAAAATGTAACCAATTATTGAAACACCAGCTACCCAAAGCACCGCTCCAATAATGCAGTATTTAATGTAACTTCTGTAATTCATACTTCCAGCTCCAGCAACGAAAGGAGCTACAGTTCTAACAATTGGTATAAAACGAGCGATAATTACGGTCCTTCCACCCCATTTCTTGTAATACTCTTCTGTTTTTTCTAGATGAGACCTTTTTAAAAATAAAATCCTTTCCCTTTCTCGAATTTGTTTTCCAAAAACTGATCCTACAAAATAATTTACATTATCGCCAAGCAAAGCAGCAACTATTAGTAAAGGTATAACTATTAAAATATTAAGTCCGTCAGGATTCGCAGCTGCCAAAGCTCCTGCCGCAAATAATAAAGAATCTCCTGGCAAAAGAGGCATAATTACTAAACCAGTTTCTACAAACACTATTGTAAATAATATGATATAGGTTAGTGTTCCATATTCTGTAATAAAAGTCTGCAAATGTTGATCGATATGTAAGACAAAATCAAACAAATATTTTATTACTTCCATTTTTTAATTTTTCGCAAATGTAAACGAATAAAATTTGCAATTGATTTCTACTTCAAAATGTTTGTAGTAAGCCAGCTATTTAATTGTTGCAACGCTCTTGCTCTATGGCTTATTTGAGTTTTCAAAGTAATCGACATCTCTGCAAATGTTTCTTTATAACCTTTAGGTCTAAAAATAGGATCGTAACCAAACCCATCATTTCCATGCACAGTTTCTGTTATTTCACCTTTTATCACACCTTCAAAAACGTGAATATTTCCTTTTAAACAAAGGGCAAAAACAGTTTTGAATATTGCTTTTCTATTTCCATAACCCCGCATTTCTGCAAGAACTTTTGCAATATTATCGGAATGACTTCTCTGCGGGCCAGCATAATGTGCTGAGTCAACACCAGGTTTATTGCTTAATACTTCGATTTCAAGACCTGAGTCGTCAGCAAAACAATCTAACCCCGTTTTACTATATAAAAATTTAGCCTTTTGAATTGCATTTCCTACAATAGTTCCTGTCGTTTCAGGTAATTCTTCTGTAAAATTTATTCCTTTTAAAGTGAGTAAAGTAACTCGTTTATCAAGTTGTTGCTCAATTTCCTGTATTTTGTGTAAGTTGTTTGTTGCAAATACAATATTCATAGGTGCAAAGTAAAAACTAAACAATTGAAATGACTACTTTTGCATAAAATTAAAATAAATTGAAAACAGCCCTCATCACAGGAGTCACAGGACAAGATGGTGCATATCTAGCAGAATTCTTACTTCTTAAAGGCTATTTAGTTCATGGAATTAAAAGAAGAAGTTCCTTATTTAATACAGATAGAATTGATCATTTATATGCAGATCCTCACATAGATAACGGGCGTTTCTTCCTTCATTACGGAGATTTAACAGACTCTTCCAATCTAATACGAATCATTCAAGAAGTTCAACCTGACGAAATTTATAATTTAGGGGCTATGAGTCACGTAAAAGTAAGTTTCGATGAGCCCGAGTATACAGCTAATGTTGATGGCTTGGGTACATTGAGAATTTTAGAAGCTGTGAGATTGCTAAATTTGACTAAAAAAACAAAGATTTATCAAGCTTCTACATCAGAATTGTATGGACTAGTTCAACAGGTACCTCAATCAGAAACAACTCCTTTTTATCCACGTTCTCCTTACGCCGTTGCAAAACTATACGGATATTGGATTACAATAAATTATCGCGAAGCATATAACATATTTGCAGTAAATGGAATTTTGTTTAATCATGAAAGTCCTAACCGTGGAGAAACTTTTGTAACACGAAAAATAACACGCGGAGTAGCACAAATTGCCTTAGGAATGCAGGATAAACTTTACATGGGTAACATTGATGCGAAAAGAGATTGGGGACACGCAAAAGACTATGTGGAAGCAATGTGGAAAATGCTTCAATTAGAAACTCCGGAAGACTTTGTAATTGCTACTGGTGAAACAAGAACCGTTAGAGAATTCTTGGTTCGTTCTTTTGAAGAAGTAGGAATTGAAATAGATTTTAAAGGTAAAGGTATTGACGAGGTTGGCTTTATTAAGAAATGTAGTCATCCAGATTATCAGCTCGAAACAGGGAAAGTTGTGATTCAAATTGACCCGGAATATTTTAGACCTACTGAAGTTGAGTTACTTATTGGTGATGCAACAAAAGCTCAACTAAAATTAAATTGGAAGCCTAAATACACTTTTGATGAATTAGTAAAAGAAATGGTTGCATCCGATTTGCAACTTTTTAGTAATCAAAAGTATATACAAGCTTTCAATGCACAAAAAATATCTAATTAAGTGAATCAGGAAAGTAAAATTTATGTGGCTGGCCATAATGGAATGGTAGGCTCAGCTATTTGGAGAATTCTTCAGAAAAATAGTTTTAACAACTTAATTGGCAAATCTTCGAAAGAGTTGGATTTAAAAAATCAAAGCGAAGTAAACGCATTTTTTGCGAAAGAAAAACCACAATTTGTATTTCTAGCGGCAGCTAAAGTGGGCGGGATTCTTGCGAATAATACTTATAGAGCCGATTTTCTTTTTGATAATTTATCCATTCAAAACAATGTAATTCATGCAGCTTGGGAGAATAAAGTTGAAAAATTATTATTTCTAGGATCTTCCTGTATTTACCCTAAAATGGCCCCTCAGCCCTTAAAAGAAGAATATTTACTCACAGGTTTGCTCGAAGAAACGAATGAACCTTATGCCATAGCAAAAATTGCAGGTATTAAATTATGCGAAAGCTACAGAAGGCAATATGGAGCAAATTTCATTTCAGCAATGCCAACCAATCTTTACGGTCCTAATGATAATTATGACCTCAAAAATTCACATGTATTACCTGCATTGATAAAAAAAATGCACCATGCAAAAATTACCAATGCTGAATTGGTTGAAATATGGGGTACTGGAACTCCTAAAAGAGAATTCTTGCATGTGGATGATTTAGCAAATGCTTGTTTACATTTGATGCTGAATTATAATGAAGAGATTTTTGTGAATGTGGGGTCTGGTGAAGATTTAAGTATTGCTGAATTATCAAAAATGGTGAAGGAAATTGTAGGTTTTAAAGGTGAATTAAAATTTAATTCCGACAAACCAGACGGCACACCTAGAAAATTGATGGATGTTTCTAAACTAAAATCTCTTGGTTGGGAACCCAAAATTGATTTACATTTTGGGATTACTCAGACTTACAGCGAAATTAAAAATACACTTTAAATTCCTCTGGAAATGTGTTTAAAGTTAAAAATAAAATAAAATGAATTCAGAAAAATCAGAAGAGTGGACTTTAGTTATTAAACCCCAATCAAAATTATTTGACTTCCAATTAAAGCAACTTTGGGAATATAAAGATTTACTATTTCTGCTTGTAAGAAGAGACATTATAACAGTGTATAAGCAAACACTCCTAGGATTTTTCTGGTTTATCCTCCCTCCTATTTTAAACACTGTCACTTATTTTATTATTTTCGGATTGATAGCGAATGTTTCTACAGACGGAATGAATCCTATACTATTTTACCTTTCAGGAGTTATTTCTTGGGGATATTTTGCAGATTGTATCAATAGAACGTCAACGACATTTAGAACCAATGCTAGTATTTTTGGAAAAGTTTACTTTCCAAGGCTAATTGTACCTATTTCGTCGATTGCATCTGCGTTAATTAAATTTGCAATTCAAATAGGGTTATTAATTCTTGTTACAGCCTATTTTTATTTTAAAGAAAATAATGTATCTCCGCAATTTCAATACATTTGGTTGTTGCCAATTATTATTGGATTAATGGCATTTTCAGGATTAGCTTTAGGAATTATTATTTCTTCATTAACAACGAAATATAGAGATTTAAGCAATTTAGTTCCTTTTGCAGTATCTTTATTAATGTATGCTACTCCGGTTATTTATCCATCTTCAATTATACCACAACAATATAAATGGATTATTCAAATAAATCCCCTAACACCGTTAATTGAATCCTTTCGATTTATTTTTCTGGGCTCTGGCCATATTTCTTGGTGGCAATTATTATATTGTTTAGTATTTACCACTATATTATTTATAATAGGTCTTGTTTTATTTAATAAAACCGAAAAGACTTTCATGGATACAGTTTAAAATAAAATTAAAATGTCACGCACTATAGCAATTATTCCTGCGAGAGGAGGAAGTAAAAGGATTCCAAAGAAAAACATCAAGGATTTTCTTGGTAAACCTATTATACTTTATGCAATTGAAGCTGCAATTTCTTCCAATATTTTTGATGTAGTAATGGTATCAACTGATGATATGGAAATAGCAAAATTGGCTTTGAAAGCTGGTGCAGAGGTGCCTTTCATGCGTTCCCCAAATAATTCTAACGATTTCTCAACCACAGGCGAGGTTTTAGAAGAGGTAATTAATAAGTATGCATCATTAAATCTCCACTTCGATTTTGCTTGCTGCATTTATCCAACAGCTCCATTCGTAACTGCCGATTTGTTAAAAAAAGGTTTTGATTTGTTGAATAAATACAACTACGATAGCGTTTTCCCTGTAACGCCTTACAGTTATCCTATTCAAAGAAGTCTTTTTATGGATAAAAATCAAAAGATTTCAATGGTTTGGAATGAATATATGAATAGTCGAAGTCAGGACTTGGAAAAACGTTACCACGATACTGGTCTCTTCTATTGGTTCAAACCGTATCTTTTCATAAATGAAAAGGTTCTTTTTACAGAAAACTCTGGTTGTATTGAATTAAGTGAAATTGAATGTCAAGATATAGATAATACAGAAGATTGGTTAATTGCTGAAATAAAATATAATTTTCTAAAATCTGAGAGTACACAGCGTAGTTTATCTAAATTAATTTTAGGTACTGCCCAAATTGGAATGCTTTACGGCGTTAATAATACAAGCGGACTTTTAAGTCTTGAAGATTCCCTTGAAATATTAAATTATGCAAAATTAAATGGTATTAAAGAATTAGACACGGCTAACGCTTACGGAGAGTCTGAGAGAGTAATAGGTATTTACAATCGATGTACAACTCCATTTATCATTAATACAAAAGTTTTAAAAGCCAATTTTAATAATCTGTACAATCATGTTGTAGCGTTATTAGATAAAATGGATGTTAAGTTTATTGATACTTTATACATTCATAAATTAAATGATTTCATTGAAAATAAAGATGTTCTTAAAAATTTAATGGAACTTAAAAAAACTGGAATCTGCAGAAAAATTGGACTTACCGTATATTCAAATGAAGAAATTTTATTATCCGGAGATATTGAAGAAGTTGATGTTATTCAATGTCCTTTTAATTTACTTGATAATGAAAATATAAGAGGTGAATCGTTAAAGTATTTGAAACAAAAAGGTAAAGAGGTTCATGTAAGGTCTATTTTTCTTCAAGGCTTATTCTTTGTAAATACAAGAAATATATCAACTAATATAATTAACTTAAAACCATATTTGATTCAAATAAATGAAATATCAAAAAAATATAATTGTTCTATTTCGAATTTAGCTTTTCATTATGTATTATCAAAACCTTATATTGATAAAGTAATCTTTGGTGTTGACAATATTGAGCAATTAAAATTTAATTTCAAGGATTTAAATCAACCTATTGATATTAAAATTTTCGATTTAATAGATAGTATCAAAGTAAAAGAAACCAATCTATTAAACCCCGGAAACTGGCATCTATGAAAATAATTGCTATAACTCAAGCTCGGTTAAGTTCCTCACGATTACCTCAAAAAGTACTTCTTGATGTAAATGGGAAAACAATGTTACAACTCCATTTAGAAAGGTCATTAAAATCAAAATTAATTGACAAACTAATTGTTGCAACCACCACAGAACAAAATGTTTATTTAATAAATGAAATTGCCGTTTTGTGCAATTGCGATTGCTATAATGGGTCGTTAGAGGATGTTCTAGAACGTTTTTATTTTGCAGCACTCCCGCATAATCCAGATTTTGTTGTTCGAATTACGAGTGATTGCCCCCTTATTGATTCTAAATTAATTGATAAAGTAATTGAGGCAGGAATAAAAAACAATGTTGATTATTGTTCCAATGTGCTAAGTAGAACTTATCCAGATGGAATGGATGTTGAAATGATATCTTTTCGCGCACTAAGAATAGCTTTCGAAAACTCTAATCTACAAACAGATAGAGAGCATGTTACTCCATTCATTAGAAATAACTCAACTTATTATGGAGGAAATTTGTTTACCTCTTTTAGTGTTGTAAATCCTGAAGATTATGGTGACATTCGATTAACTCTTGATTATCAAGAAGATTACATTCTTATCAAATCTTTAGTCTCCGAATTAGGTGAAAATAAATCCTGGATTGAATATGCTGAAAAAGCGAAACAAATCGCTAAAAATACTGAAGACAGAATTATTTAAAAATGAAACTAAGAAATATTACTAATTTTAATAAAAGCAATGAATATCGTTCAGTTATTCATAATCTTATTTCTGGCGGTGCACATACTTATTCAAAAGGCGACGATCAATTTCCATTGTTAGCTCCAGCAGCAATTTCTCATGGAAAAGGTGCATTAGTTTGGGATTTAGATGGAAACGAATACCTTGACTGTTCGATGGGTTTAACTTCTGTAAGTTTAGGTCATGCCTATGAACCAGTTTTAGAGAAAGTTATAGAGGTTCTTCAAAAGGGCGTGAATTTTCAACGTCCTTCTTATATTGAAAGAGAAATGGCTGAAACTTTCTTAGAATTGGTGCCCTGCCATCAAATGATAAAATTTGCAAAAAATGGCTCTATTGTCACTACTGCAGCGATAAAACTTGCAAGAGCATTTACCGGTAGAAATCTCATAGCGTTTCCTCAAGAGCATCCATTTTATAGCTATGATGATTGGTTTATTGGAAAAACTGAATGTGCAAAAGGAATTCCTACTTCCGTTTCGGAACTCTCCGTAACATTTAATGCATGTAATATTGAGTCTTTGCAGGCATTATTCGATAAATACCCTGGGAAAATTGCTGCAGTAATTACAGAACCAGAAAAAAATGGTTGCGGTATAGCCTGCAATTGCAAACTAAGCGTAGGAGAATTTTTAAAACAAGCAATTGAGTTATGCCACAAAAATGGAGCGCTCTTTATCATAGATGAAATGATTACCGGTTTTAAAACAGATTTTCCTGGTTCTATAAAAAAATTCAACATTGAGCCAGATTTAGCAACTTGGGGAAAGGGGATTGCTAACGGATTTTCTTTCTGTGCCTTAACAGGTAAAAAAGAAATAATGGAACTTGGTGGAATTAGAAATAAAGGCACTGAAAAAGTATTTCTTATTTCTACAACACACGGAGGAGAAACCCATGCTATAGCTGCAGGTTTAGCAACAATTGAAATTTTCAAAAAGCAACAAGTTATTTCTCAACTTCATAAAACAGGAAATAGCCTCATTGATAAATGTGAGCAGATTATTTTAAACCATAATCTCAATGAATCCATTAAAATTATTAAAGCTCCTTGGATGCCAATTTTTAGCTTCGTCGATAAAACCAACATTCCAAACCAGTTTTTGCGTACTTTAATGATGCAAGAAATGATAAGAAGAGGGGTTTTGTTTCAAGGTATTTTTGTTCCTTGTTTTAGTCACACGAATGAACAAATTAATTATTTTGCTGAAGCATTTGAAGATTCTATATCAATCTACAAGAAAGGATTCGAGGAAGGAACAGATAAATTTTTAGTAGGCGAACCCGCCAAAGCTGTTTTTAGAAAATATATATAACTCCAGTGCTTTTTTTGTTCTTTATTTAGATAGTTAATGCAAATTACATGATTTTGAATTAAAAGCATTTTATTAAATTCGCAGTCGATTTAAAAATATGTCTATAGTTTTACGTGCAGAAGATATTTCAAAAGTATTTCGTCTTGGAGATGTAGGTGCAAAAACAATCACGGAAGATATTCGTGCTGTTTGGAACAAATTAATAAATAAGCAAAACCCTTATTTATTAAATGCTTCAACAAATAATAGAGAAACAAAAAGTGACAACGATTTTGTATGGGCATTAAAGGATATCAATTTTGAAGTAAAACAAGGAGAAATACTAGGTTTAATTGGAAAAAATGGTGCGGGTAAATCTACTTTATTAAAAATACTTTCAAGAACAACCGCTCCTACAACAGGAAGCATCAAAATTAAAGGTAAAATTGCTTCACTTTTAGAGGTAGGAACAGGTTTTCACCCAGACTTAAGCGGAAGAGATAATATATTTTTAAACGGGGCTATCCTTGGAATGAAAAAAAGTGAAATCAAATCTAAGTTTGATGCAATAGTTGATTTTGCTGGAGTTCAGCGGTACATCGATACTCCGGTAAAAAGATACTCCTCAGGAATGTATGTTAGACTCGCATTTGCTGTTGCTGCTCACTTAGAACCTGATATTTTAATAATTGATGAAGTACTTGCTGTAGGTGACCAAGAATTCCAAAATAAATGCCTTGGGAAAATGAAAGACGTTTCGGAACAAGGCCGAACAGTAATTTTTGTAAGTCATAACATGGGTGCAGTAAACGACCTTTGTTCTAGAGCAATTCTCCTTAATCAAGGGACCATGAAACTTGATGGACCAACGGATAAAGTTATTAAAGCATATGTTCAGCAAAATATGCAAATAAATATCAATGAAAATTATAGTATTGATGACGCTACTTCTAGAAGGGGCACAGGAGAAGTAAGGTTTATTGGAGTTGATACATTTAATGAACAGAACACTAAAACTAATGAATTTTATCAAAATGATATTGTCCAATTTAAATTAAAAATAAAATTAATTCAACCTGTGAAAGAACTCATGGCTAGCATTGCTTTCAGATCTGGAAAAACTAGAGATATTGTAACGAGTACAGCAAAGATTAACATTAATACAACAAATTTAAAAAGTGGTGATATTTTCACTTTGGATATAAATTTCCCTAAAATTAATTTAAGACCTGGAGTTTATGAAACATACTACTGGTTAGGTTCATCAAATGCAGACACAGCTTACGATGTAGTAGATAATCTTATGCCTCCAATTGTAATTGGATTGCATCCAGATTCCAAAAATATTTTTACATCAGGGTACTTCGATGATACTTTTACTTTTCAACAAAATAATATTTAACACCCATTAATTAAAATAAATGTCTCTCAACAATAAACGAATTCTTATTACTGGTGGAACTGGTTCCCTTGGTAAAAAACTAACTGAAATTCTTCTGAAAAAATATCCAGACATCAGCAGACTGGTAATCTTTTCAAGAGATGAGTTGAAACAATACGAAATGAGTCAACAATTTCCAGAGAAGGAATTTCCTTGTATTCGCTATTTTTTAGGAGATATTAGAGATGCGCAACGATTAAAAAGAGCTTTTGAAGGAATTGACCTTGTTATTCATGCTGCCGCATTAAAACAAGTACCTGCCGCTGAATACAACCCTTTTGAGTTTATTAAAACTAATGTTCTTGGTGCTCAGAATATTATTGATGCTGCTTTGGATACAAATGTTTCTAATGTTGTTGCATTATCTACAGACAAAGCTGCTGCTCCTATAAATTTATACGGCGCTACAAAATTATGCTCTGATAAATTATTTGTAGCCGCAAATAATATAAAGGGTAAACAAAATGTTAAATTTTCTGTAGTACGTTATGGAAATGTAATGGGCTCAAGAGGTTCTGTAATTCCTTTTTTCTTAAATAAAAGAAAAGATGGTGTATTGCCAATTACTGACGAGAATATGACAAGATTCAATATCTCGCTTGAAGAGGGCGTAGAAATGGTTCTTTATGCAGCTGAACATAGCGCTGGTGGTGAAATATTTGTTCCCAAAATACCATCTTATAAAATTACAGACGTTGCAAAGGCAATTTCTCCAATTTCAAAACTTATAAATATTGGAATTCGTCCAGGTGAAAAGTTACATGAAGAAATGATCACAAGCTCCGACTCTTTTAATACTGTTGATGTTGGAAAATACTTTGTTATTCTGCCTCAAGGCCGTCCTGCTCTTCAGGAATTCTACGAAAAAAATGGGGGTAAAATGGTAGAACATGGATTTTGTTATAACTCGGGAACTAACTCTGAATGGCTCTCTATTACAGACATTCAAGACTTAATTAAAAAATATTTGGATCCTAATTTTTCTCCAGAATGATGAAACAAATTGCATATGGCAGGCAAAATATTACCTCTGAAGACATTGAAGCTGTTACAGCAATATTAAAGGGAGATTTCTTAACTCAAGGGCCAACTATTGAATTGTTCGAAAAAGCCTTCGCACACTATATTGGTTCTAAATATGCTGTTGCCGTTTCAAATGGTACCGCTGCATTGCACCTTTGTACACTTTCTTTAAATGCAAACGAAAAATCAAGAGTTATAACTTCCCCTATTACATTCGCAGCTTCTGCTAATTGTGTCAAATACTGCGGAGGTGAAGTTCATTTTGTTGACATCAATCCTGAAACATTTACGATTGATATTGATAAATTAATTCAACTAATTGAAAGTAAACCACCAGGATATTTTAGTGGAATAATTCCCGTAGATTTTGCAGGATTCCCTGTTAATATGGAAGAAATTAAAAAAATCGCTACTAAAAATAATCTTTGGATTATTGAAGATGCATGCCACTCGCCTGGAGCAAAATTTAAATCTGATGACGGAAATATTCACAATTCGGGAAGTGGAGAATATGCTGACCTTGCAATTTTTTCTTTTCACCCAGTTAAACATATTGCAACAGGTGAAGGAGGAATGATAACCACCAATAATA
>Ga0209490_10001660_pt1 | contig 21271 bp, 19 predicted proteins | sample MAT06_FD_187209 | JGI IMG/M metagenome (GOLD analysis project Ga0209490, IMG submission 187209) | Freshwater microbial communities from Lake Fryxell liftoff mats and glacier meltwater in Antarctica - MAT-06 (SPAdes) (version 2) | ecosystem: Environmental > Aquatic > Freshwater > Ice > Liftoff... | reverse complement strand
CCGGCTAAATTAGCCCTAACCTTCGACTTTTTTTGACCAACAAAGCTATTCGAAATCTTTTCTTTATCAATCTTCCAAACGAATTTTGCATTACCGGATAGTTTAAAAGAAACAACCTTACTTGTGTCAGGATTAAACGCATTCAAATTATCAATAGTAAATACAAGTGAGTCCAAATTAACGACGTCTACCTCCTTGTTCTCTCCACTGATCTGAAGATTCGTTAAAAATCTCGACAAATCCTCCCTAGCAAAAATGATTCCATATATACTACCCTTTTCAACAATCATGACGGTAGACGTGGCGGCGCTAGTTCCTTGTGGTAATTCTTCAAAACTGAAAGTCGAAGCGTTTTTAAACAAAATATGAGTATCAGGAATTTGGGAGCTAAGAGTGTCTTGGAGGTCATTCTTTAATTTTGTTTCTATAGAAGCCTTCGCGGAAGCTGCGTCGGAGGCAATAACTTTTTTAACCACACCAGAAAACGCCCCACCAATTGGGCTTGTTGGGTCCGACTTTGCAGAAAACTTCTCAAAGCGAGGGTCTCCCTTAAAACCAGGAATAGTAAAGTCTGTAAGGCCAACGTTGTAATCTTCTCCGGACTGATCTGCAAATACTGTAACCGTCACACTGCCTGGAGTGGTAACCCCGCTTATAACCCTTTGACCTGGGACAGTGACCTGATCACTAATCCTAAAAATTAGACCCTTCGGTGTTTCAAAACGAGTTTTTGCAATCAATACCTGTGGTGATGTGCTGAAATTATTGTAAATTACAATCTTTCCGGAAGCCCTTCGGTCAACCTTTTCCTCACCGCTCGCACGAACCTCCTTACTTGCCTGGCTACTTAAGGAAACTACTGTGTAACTGAGCTGGCCCTCTGAAGCCTGTAGTGAGGCGGACCCTGAAATACTTACAGGAATATTCGACTCCTTCGGAGTTACGGTAACGGTTGCGGATACGAACATAAATGAAACCGCATAAATAACAACAAATAAGGCTACTGTACTGCCCACCCACACCCAGACACCTTTAAAACGACCTGACGACTTCATTCCCTTAGGAGTTTTGGATACGGGAGGTTTTGAGATTTTTGTTTGTATGATTTCAGTTTCAGGAATTTTGGTTTCTGAAATGTCTTCAGCTTTTATGTCTACTCCTAATTTAGCACCGGGCAAAGGGATGTTCCTGATAGAACGTCGCCCTCCCGGCACAATATCTTGTACGAATTTTTTTGCCATTGTGGTATCTATTTTACAAGACTATGCTGTTTATTGTAAACAATGTGCCTGTGTGAAAATCGATTATTTAAGTAAATTGAACAGAGGGTTATAAAAATATTTGGTGTTTCACCGACACTAAAATCTACAAACTGCGAAAAATTTTCCCTTGAAAGCTGGATGGTATTTTGAGTTTGGGTATGCAGTATGTCATTAAAAATTACAGAAATGTTTTGATCTGAAACAAAAAATGAACGCTGCGGTAAAAAATGCTCGTGGTCACTTTTCTTGTCCTGAATTGCCGTTTGTAGACAAACCCTCCACTCTTCGCCAAATGCGGATACAAGTGTACTCATTTTTTCTTTCATCTGAACGTCAGCCGTATCGTGAGCATATAAATTAATAAGTGTGTTTGCGAGCTCTGGGTGAGTGTCGAAATGAACAGCGACCTTTCGCACAAGATGGTTTTTGCCCATTGGAAGTGAGACTACTGAAGAGATTGATCCGTGGCGAACAACAAGCACATCACTTATCTCGCTGCCAATATCAACAAAAATAAAATCTTCCTTAGGTGCAAAAAGTGGAATTATTACATTCCACGCAACGAAGGGAAGACTATGGAAAGACACAGATTCTGGATGAAAAATTTTGTGGATTTCGGACTCAAATTTTTTAATTAGGTCTTCAGAAACCATACTTGCGTACACAGAGACATCGACAGCTGTGGCAGATTTTCCATATGGATGCATTAGTTCATAGCCATTGAGCTTTATGTGCGATGGAACCCGTTCAATAATAATTTCACTATCAGGTAAACCACTTTTCGCAACTAATTTAAACTGATCATCAATAAGTTTCTCGATTATTTTTTGAGAAACAACAAAGGGACTATTTTTGGACAAACTGAGTTGTTTGGAAAACGAGGAAAACCATGGCGAAGCTAGGACCACACCGACTGAGCGTACCCTTTGCTTGTGTTTTTGATGAAGCGTTTTTAGCACTGTCTCAAAGGCAGCAAGCATGTGTGTAGACAAATCATCTGCAGTAATTTTTTCCTTGAGAGGAAATTGTGACTCGTGGGTATAAAGAATTTTGGGCAACGCAGACTTGCTGAATCGCACCACAGCACCTGACACGCCTCCGCTGCCGATTTGTAAGACGATATCGTGTTCTTTGAAACTTAGAAAGGACATAATGTCCTCTTATTATATCAGAAACTAGGAAAGGGTCGCCTTTATTCTCCTCACACCTGCAGACACTGCCTCTTCTTTTACAATACTAAAAATCCCGAGTTCATTAGTATGTGTTACGTGTGGACCACCGCAGATTTCTCTGCTGAAGATACCAGTTTCTGTGTTTCCAATAGTGTAGACACGAACAACGTCAGCATATTTTGCACCAAAGACTCCCTCAGCATTAAGTTCACGTGCGTCTTGAAGCGACATTTCTGAAAAAGTAACTACTAAGTCTTTTTGAATTATCTCATTTACCAAATCCTCAACCTTCTTTCTTTCTGAATCACTAAGTTTTCCTGTATGTGCAAAGTCAAACCGTAGTCTTTCTGGAGTAATGTTACTACCCTTTTGTTCTACATGGGCCCCGACAACTTGTTTAAGAGCCGCGTTTAGGATATGAGTGGCTGTGTGATATCGTACCGACTTCTCACTTGTATCAGCAAGGCCGCCTTTAAATTTTTGAACTGAACCAAACCGAGAAAGATCTTGGTGATTTTTAAATTCCTCATCAACCGCAAGCATATCAATACTAATTCCCTGCTCTTTTGCGAGTTCTGTCGTAAGATCAATAGGAAAACCAAAGCTCGAAAAAAGAGTAAAGACTTCTTTTGCAGAAATCTGACCCCCCTGGGCAAGTTTCGAAAATTCCCTAAGGCCAGCAGACAAGGTTTTCCTGAATTTTATTTCTTCGTCGGAAATAACCTCAGAAACGTGATCGAAATTATTCGCAATATTTTCATATGTACCTTGGTAATTTTTTGGAATGGTTTCAGCGACCCTTAAAATTCCACCTTCCTCAATTCCAAGTACGTCCGCAAATCTAACCGCCCTTCGGATAAGGCGACGAAGAATATACCCTCGATCCGTGTTGGACGGTAGCACCCCATCAGCAATCATAAATACACTTGTTCTCACATGATCGGCAATGATTCTTTCTGCACGGAGATCTTCTTTTTTTGAAAGGGAGCGGATCATTTCAACAGTAGAAGCCAAAAGGTCGGTATCAAAAATACTATCAACATCCTGCATAATCATTGCTAGTCGCTCGAGCCCAGCGCCTGTATCAACATTTTTTTGCTTTAACTTACCAAGAAGTTGACCATCTTTTTTTTCATACTCCATAAAAACATCATTCCAGATTTCAACAATTTTTTGATCTGCATCAGCGGTATTAAATGCTTCGACATCCCTTAGCTCTCCAAGAGTTCCAGAAACATCGTAGAACATTTCGGTGCTCGGACCCGTGGGGCCAGTCCAGGTGTCCTTGCCTTTTACTGATGGCCACCAGTTAGAATCCACACCTTTGTAAAAAATTCTACTCTCTGGTACACCTGTCTTCTTCCAAATTTGAGCTGATTCCTCGTCCTTTGAAATGCGCTCATCACCTTCAAAAACCGTTACGTAAAGACGTGCTGGATCTAGGCCCAGGCCTTCTTCCTTTGAGGTAAGGAAATCGTAACTCCACTTGATTGCCTCCTCCTTAAAGTAACTTCCAAGCGACCAGTTCCCCAACATTTCAAAAAAAGTGCCATGAGTTTTGTCACCAATATCATCTATATCTGTCGTTCGAACGCATTTTTGTGCATCGGCAATTTTGTCACCGCTGGGGTGTCTCTCACCCATGAGGTATGGTACAAGAGGTTGCATACCGGCCGTATTAAAAAGAACGCTTGGGTCATTAGTCGGCACGAGTGATGCAGATGGAATAATTACATGGCCGCGATTCTCAAAAAAAGTAAGGAATCGCTTTCTGATTTCAGATGATTTCATTTATATATAGTATACGTAACAAAACTATACAAGAGAAGTTAGAATTTGAAAATCTTCAAAAATTTTAGGTTTTTTCTAAATCTAGAATTCTTTTCTTTGCACTAACCCCACCTCTGTTGTACCCACCCATTCCCCCATCAACACGAATAACTCTGTGGCAGGGAATCTTTTCATCAAAATTTGTTTTAAGAATGCTACCAACTGCTCGGTACGCCCTAGGTCGGCCAGCCTTTTGTGCAACATCCTTGTACGTGAGAGTTTCACCCTTAGGAATTTTTTTTACTATCGAGAATACTTTTTTCTTAAAATTTTCCACGTATCTGTAGCTATACTCTTAAAAAAGCGACTGTGGTTTGCTGGAATCTTTTGTCTTTTTTATTTTCAAACGACTCGGGTTTTTCTTTGCTGTGTCTCTTGTGGTCTCAACAAAAATCTGTCCGTGACTAATTTCCTCCTGGACAAGCAACATGTATGAACAATACTCACAATTACTACTGCCTTCCGGAATCTTATCCGACATAAGACATGCCTTTATGTCGTGCAGCACCCCATCTATCCATTCATCAGAGCCGGTATATGGAATAACAGCGACATCAAACTCTAATTTACCATCAAACGCTTCCTTGTCTGTTTTACCATTCACATACACAAAATAGCCAACATCAGAAACCTTGAAACCGTTTTGTCGAAAAAGCCATTGATAAATCTCCATCTGACGCTTGTACTGAATTTTCCATTCGTCATCAAGGGTGATTTTCCCTTCCTTACTGGTTGCCTTATAATCCACAATAATTAATTCTCCGGATGGACTAACCCACACATCATCGATACCACCCCGAATAAAAAGATTTGTGCTGGTGTGCAGTGTAGCAACACCACGCTTAAGCGCATCTCGCCACTCTTCCATCCGTTCGTGTTTAAATGGCACTGCATCAATGCCATAAGCCTTCATGAGCGGGTGGGCAACTTGTCTTACGCGATATGTATCAAATTCCTTTTTTAGCAAAAGATCAACGGCGCTATTAAGGGCAAATGGTGGTCCCTTCGGACGTGAAACACCTCGACAGCAATCAAGATAAAAACAACGTTGGCATTGAGTAAAGAGTTCGATCTTCGTTCTGCTTAACTTAAAAGGATCCTTTGATTTTCGATCAAACAAGTACCATTGCCTTTTTTTGGCTGGGAACGGCATGACTTTAGATGTTATTTACTTCATCAACAAGCATTTTGGCTCTTTCACTTGGTAAACCCGCATCTACAAGCAAAGAAACATTGTTGCGAATTTGTTTACACAACACAATTCCCTGCTCAAGTAGCGATTTGAGTTCACTGCTGTGAATTTCTGTGAGACACGTGATCGGCATAAGATCACCATCCTCGATCATAGATTGCAAACTAACTCTCCCTGGATAGCTCCAACCTATCATTGTCATATTTTTACACATACCGTACTCAATTGCTGTCGAGGTAAAACCCGTATTTGTTATAAGCCAGTTCTCACTAACGCTACGCCTGTGTCCACCGTATGTGTATGTTGCCTCGAGTAAATCATCGAATCTCGCTTTAACATATAATGCAACTTTTAAATCACACTTCATCCCGCGCTGGTTATGAAATTTTGCCTCACACATTATCAATTTTTTTTCGTTCCAGGCAACAACGTCTACCTCATGTTCGACACAGCCACCCCGAACCATTTGATTTGTTTCAACAGAGTAACCCTGACTCCGCAGAATTTCTGCTACATACTTTTCGAAAGGGAATCCTGATGGGCCAAGTGCGAGCACCGCCTGCCTCATTCCATACCGATACGATGCAGGTGTCTGTAGCTTATGCAAAAGAAAAAATGCGTGTTTGTAAATCTGCGAAGTTGTTATACCTTCAATAAGTTCCGCTTGTACATGAGCTATGATCTTTTGTACCGCCTCAGGCTTTGCACCAGCTGCCAAAAGTGATTTCTCGAGCTTACTCGGATCAAATTGTTCTGATTTACCATCAGCCTTCATTACACTCGGTATATTTTTCATCATGGTATATTTTATCGTAAATATGTCTGCTTGTTTTTAATGTGCTCAGAAAATACCGAGGCATAATGCATTTTACCTGTTTCATCAGATAAAAAATAATAATAACTTGTTTCTTTTGGTGTGAGCGTGGCGACTATCGAGTCGAGACCAGGATTTGCAATCGGGGTTGGTGGCAACCCAGTGTATCTGTATAAATTATACCGAGACTCATGTTTAAGATCATCAAGTGTCAAATCAAACGTAGATTTACCATTAATGTATTTGAATGTAACATCAACCTGCAAGGGCATCCCCTCAGCAATTCTTTTCCATAAAATCCCAGCGATTGTTTGCCTTGTTTCAAAATGCCTTGCCTCTGTTTCAACAATCGAAGCCATTGTTATTATGTCGTTTAAACTTTTACCTGATTCTGAAATTGTTTTTTGATGAGTCTTGATCTGGTTTCTAAAATTGTCCTGCATTATTTCGACAGCTTTTTTTGCACTTACGTTTGGATTAAAAAAATAGGTGTCAGGAAACAAATACCCTTCTGATGCCACGGTAACAAATACATCAGAATCAAACGCGGGAATATAGTCCTTAATTAATTCGGCGGTTTCGAATTTATTAAGACCTTCTGGAATTGTGACCTTTGTGGGTTTCAAATTAAACCTACCATTTACCACGCGATCAGCAATTGAATATGTTGAGATTGGCTTATCAAACACATAGTCACCCGCTATCACCTTAGAACTACCCAGAAAAATCCCCCCAACCGTTACCTTAAAAAGTAAGGCTGAGCGTATGTACCCCTTTGTTTTTAAAGAATCACCGATTTCAGAAACTGTTTGTCCGCTTTCAATAACAAAAACATTCTCACCCGGAAAAGTGCGTGGGGCAGAAAAAAAATAATACGAAGCAACAAGCAAGATAGATACGAGCGCTACAACACTCAATATCCAGAATTGGACGTTGAATTTTAAAACCTGAAAAACCTTAGTGCGTTGTGATAAAGCATCCATAGACCTTATATTGGCAAATTAGCTGGCGCCTCACTTTTTCGTGACTGAATCTTTGTAAGTGTTGGGGTTCCAACAACCTTACCTGGCAAATGAAAAATTGTAGCGATTTCCTCAGTCGTTAGAATAAATGGCTTAGCCATAAGGTGACGGTACGGAAGTTGGAAAAAAGACCTAAGCTTGTATGCGTTAAGCATTTTTTTCTCATATGCCATTGATTTCCTCTTTCTAAAATCCTGCCAGGGATAGTCAAATGAAGTCGTTTTACTAAGCCTAATTTCATTAAGTACCTGGGAACTATATTGTCTAAAACTTCCAATAAGCCCCGTGATTGCAATGGGGTCAAAACTTCCCTGCCGTGCGATATAAAGTCCTCGAATTCCAACTTCAAACGGTAGCTTTGTTAGACTTCGCTCAAGTGCGGAGATAACATCCTTTTCCCCCATAGTTGGAGCACGACGAGCAGAATCTTCATCGCCTGCATTTATTTCCATAAGTTTTTCCTTAATTTCTTCTTTGCCGGCACGAGTCCAGTCCGGCCTAGTTTTAAAAATAGCATCAGCCTGGAGGGTCATTTTCCTGTGTGCCTGAATTAAAATTTGAATCCAGATTTGTTCACCTGCCTTGATGCTACCCAAAAACTCAAGTACCGAAGTCATTGGGTCTATTTTTGATTCTTCCTCTTGTTCCTTATCGAGGCCGTAGTCAATATAAGTTTTAATCGGATAAATATCGGCTTTCTTTAATTTAAAGGTTGTGCCCCACAAACTAACATTTGCCGGGTCGTGAAAGACTTTTTTTGTATAATCCTCAACCTCGTAAATTTCAACGCCGGGATACTGCGCATAAAACTGTGACTCAATAAGCTGTCGAAACTTAGGCTGAGTCCAAATAAAAAAACGAACATTACCTTCAATTGAAACAATTTCTAATGAAAACCAAGGTCGATGTTTGCCTTGAACATATGTTTCTAAAAAATTACCCGCTCCGCCCTGAAAAAGAGAAGTGATAATGATTTCCATTGCTGCCGGAGACTTGAACACATCTCTCGGCAATTTTATTTCCAAAAGAATACCATCAGCCTTAATTATTGATTTCGTTCGGACGTATTTAAGCCAGATTGTTAAAAACATACCTAGTAGTAACACTGGTAACCATACAGGCGATGTTTGAAACAACAAATTTAGCACAACACTAGAAAATTCTAGACGAATTGAAGGGAGTAAATCATTGAGCATGATTTATTATAACAAATTAAGTTTACACACAAGCATGTAGATAATGCCATTGTGGGGTTATCTTGGCAGTTACCAAAAAACCCCATTCGGGGTCTTTTGGTAACGCGTGTATATTATCTACACCAGAGAATATCGGTTTTGCTTATCCTTCTTAAAAAATTTAATATTCTGGAGATTTACAAGAATAGTATTTGGCTTTACGTAACGTTCAGTAAGAACTTTCTCAATAATTTCCTCTTTGGTAAGCGGTCCTTCTTTTTCTAAAATCTTTATAATAACTTCTTTTACAACACCACTTATATAACCCCATTCTGCGAGTGCATAGAGTCCCCGACCCACCAATACGAAACGTGGATCCTTAATGAGCTCATTGTGTGTTGTTGCGACATGGGCTTTTTTGTTAAAAACCTCGGTAATTAAGCGGGCTACTTCTCTAAAATGAATCGGTGACCCATGTTTTCTAATAACCAAAAAAGCGTAGTCACGGACACCACGTGCATTAATATTTGAGGAATCAGATTTACCCCACTCACCGAGAGGATTTTTACTAAGGGATTTTGACATCCAAAGCCAACGCTTGATAACTTCTTCGTTCTTGTATTCTTCAGAGACATCCTTCACGTAAGAAAGAAAAGATTCGATGATCGTTGACTCTGGCACAATATCGTCATCATCAAGATCACTATAGATCTTTCGAAGTGTTTCGTGAATTTTTTCTGCAAGCTTATTGTCAATGTGCCAATGTGCCTTGAACTCGTCGTCTTCTTTATGTTTTTTAAAATCCTCTCCAACAACAAGAAGAAAATGTATGTGGTTTTGTGTAGACTTATCGCTTGAAAATTTATTGAGGAGGTCATGCTCAGAAAGAACTCCGCCCAAAACACTGAGGTGGTGCTTGAGTTCATCAAAGGCTTTTACTTCTTTTTCATACTCCTTTGATTTACGAATATTAGCTATTGAGTGATTTTCAATCTGACGAACACGCTCACGAGTAATACCGTACTTTTCACCAATCGATTCGAGGGTCATCTTTTTTGTTTTAGAACCAAGTCCATATCGACTCAAGACAACATCTCGACCGCGGTCAGAAAGTACACTCAACAAACGCTTAGATACCTGCTTTGGATTAAATAATGGCGCAATTTGTTTTGTTTTCTTTTCACTCATAGTTTTGTCTGGCATTAGTGTAATTGAAAAAATTTTACTATTATTGCGGAAATTAGTCAATACACCTTGACAAAACGGGTAATTTTAACCGATTACGAAATTTATGAGTTTATTCTTAACAAAGATTATCTTCTTGATTTCAGCTCCAATAAGCCATTTCTGAACTTTTTCGTTACCCATTACAATATTCCTTACCTCAGTCTCTGGTAGGTCTACTGGTATCTCAAATTCAGCCCTGACCTTGCTATTTACCTGGGCAACAATCGTCACCAAATCCGCCTTAATCTTTGTAGGGTTGAAAACTGGCCATGTGCTCAGGTGAATCGAATCTTTATTCCCCATTGCTCTCCAAAGCTCCTCAGAAATGTGTGGTGCGAATGGCGAAAGTAATTTTAAGAATGTTAGGAAATTATTTTTTGAAAATTCTTCTGTTTCTTCAAATTTTCTTGAGAGAATCATCAAACTTGAAATTGCTGTATTAAAACTAAATGTTTCAATATCTCGTGTAACTTTTTGTATTGTTGAATGCAAAACTGAATCAAGAGCCGTGTCTTGAATGTCTTTTTCACCTCCACTCGACACAGGAATCATCGCCTTTTCCGCAAGCCTCCACACACGGTCAACAAAACGACGAGAACCCATAATGCTTTTTGTGTCCCAGCTAGTTGACTGACTGAAAGGACCCATAAACATTTCATAAATTCTGAATGCGTCTGCGCCGTAAGTTTTTACGACATCATCAGGGTTGACCACATTACCATAACGCTTGCTCATTTTTTTACCATCCTCAGCCAAAATAAGTCCAACGCTGTGAAGTCGCCTGAATGGTTCGGGAACACTCACGACACCAATATCGTATAAAAATTTATGCCAAAAACGCGCATAAATGAGATGTCTTGTTGCGTGTTCCGCCCCACCAACATACACGTCGACAGGATCCCAGTATTTTTCTTTATCCTTTCCGACGAGTTCGTGGCTATTTTTAATATCCATATATCGCAAATAATACCAACATGACCCCGCCCACTGAGGCATAGTGTTGGTTTCACGTCTTGCCTTACCATCACATTGAGGGCACGACACCTGCACCCACTTCTCTATAGCTGCAAGAGGCGACTCGCCCGTACCAGTGGGCGCGTATTTTTTTACCTTTGGCAACATAACGGGCAAATCTTTTTCGGGCACAGAAACGACACCGCATTTTTCGCAATGAATTAGTGGGATTGGCTCGCCCCAGTATCGTTGACGGGAAAAAACCCAGTCTCGAAGCTTATATTTAGTCACAAAACGACCGCCAACATGTTCAGTGATAGATTTTTTGGCATCCTCGCAACTTATTCCACTAAATTTTTCAGAATTAATTAATTTTCCATTTCCCGTAAACACAGACGCATCAGCGTCGGATGAAAAAATAACTTGTTTGGACTTCAAACCAAATTTTTTTGCAAAAGCAAAATCTCTAACGTCATGAGCTGGCACAGCCATAACCGCCCCCGTGCCGTATGTAGGGAGGACATAGTCTGCCACCCAGACTGGGATTTTTTCATTATTTGCAGGGTTAATTACAGTAACTCCATTCAAAATTACCCCAGTCTTTTCCCTACCTTCCGAAGTTCTGTCAATTTCATTCCTACCACTAGTTTCCCTAACATAGTCTTTAACCTGCTGAATGTTTGTTATTACGGATACATTTTTTTTAATAAAATCATGTTCAGGTGAAAGGACAAGGTAAGTTACGCCAAAAAGGGTATCGGGGCGTGTAGTAAAAATTGTAATTTTTTCTGAAACTTCTGTGATAACAAAATCTACCTCAGCACCCTCGCTTTTTCCAATCCAGTTTCTTTGCGACTCTTTTATTGACTCAGGCCAATCAAGTCCGTCGACATCCACAAGTAGACGCTCAGCATAATCGGTAATTTTTAACACCCACTGTCTGATCGGACGTTTTTCTACGACAGATCCACAGCGCTCGCACTTCCCATCTTCTAAATCCTCATTTGCGAGGCCAGTTTGGCACGACGGACACCAGTTAATCGGCTCAGAAGACTGGTAGGCCAAGTCTTTTTTATACATCTGCAAAAAAATCCACTGAGTCCAGTGATAATACTTGGGGTCAGTCGTATTTATCTCTCTTTCCCAATCATAGTCAAAACCAATAATCGAAAGTTGCTCTTTATACCGTTTAATATTTTTTTCAACGGCTTTACTTGGATGGGTTTTAGTTTTAATTGCAAAATTTTCTGCGGGCAAGCCGAACGCATCCCACCCCATTGGATGCAGAACATTAAAACCATTCATTCTTTTGAATCGAGAATAAATATCAGTCGCAATGTAGCCCTTAGGGTGTCCGACATGCAGACCTTCTCCCGATGGATACGGGAACATGTCGAGAACATAGGACTTTGGCTGATCCGAGGATGAGGAGTCTTTTGTTTTATAAACCCCACTCTTTTCCCAGTCTTTTTGCCACTTCCTCTCTATTTTTTTATGGTCGTACGCTTTCAATTATTTTAAGGCCTTAAACTGGGTGGGTACAATTTTGGATCAATAGTTCTTTGGAAACAAACACGGCCACTTCCGTGCCTCCAATTGTCTGCTTCATTGGGGCCATATGTACCCTTTATATTCTCAGCTGGCAAGGGTACTGCTATTGCCCTATTAAAATTCTCATTGCTATCGAGGTTGAAATCGGCACACAGCTCAAACGAAAGTTCAGAGATTTTTTTGTATTCATAGGACTTACCTGTTTGCACATCAGTAGGTGCTACAAATCCAGAAATCGAATCATCAAGATCAGAAAGAGAGTTTGGAAGTCCTGCTTCTCGTTGCCAACGATAGACTATTTGATATTGAATGTTCTGTAGGTCACTTAACTTTTGAAAATCAAAACCAGTAAGTCGCTGTTGACTCGGCGAACCCATCACCAAAAAACCAACCACCAGTGACGCTGTAACTAAACCTATTGCCGTGCCTGCAAAAATTATTGATTTTTTATTATTAGTTTGATTTGTACGACGAAGGTCCCAGAGATAGTAACCGAACACCAACCCACTCACCACGAATATAACAAGCACCTTAAAAACAAACCTGCTAGAAAGTTCGCCACCCAGAAAAGAATTAACGAGTACAACAAGGTCAGTAACAATAGCAATTCCGGCCACAAATAGCGTCAAAAAAATAAGCCACTTTCTAATGCCAAGATTTCTTTTGTCCGGACTAGAAACATATGTGCGACCAATTAACCATGACAACAGTAGAAAAAGTGGAAACACGATGACAATTGATGCTACTGCCCAGCGAATTCCTGTTGAGTACGGATCGACGTAGTAACTTAATGGGTCTGGATATACGATATTCAATACCTGAAAAAGTAAGGTAATAAGGCTAATTGAACTCACATAAAGTGTAATCATTACACCGACATGAAGAAAAAAATCTTTTGGGGTCATTTTGAACATTGAAACAGATTAAATACTAATCAACCCATTATATAGTAAAAATGGCCCAATAAAAAAAGAGCAGAGGTCATTGACTTATACATACAAAAGCCTATAATTAATATTATGTACAAACAAGTAGACGTTCCAGCTTGTGCGACAGCCCCCTCGAATTCAGCCGAGGGGGTTTTTTATATCTTAAACTCTACAACATCCCCATCTTTTACGATATACTCTTTTCCTTCAGTTCGAACAAGACCTTTTTCACGTGCAGAAGCATACGAGCCAGCCCCAAGAAGTTTGTCCCATTCTACTACTTCAGCCTTGATAAATTTATCTTTGAAATCATTGTGAATTGCGGTACCGGCTATAGGCACTGTTGAACCTCGGAGGATCGTCCACGCTCGGGTCTCGTCCTCCCCTGTTGTAAAATAAGTAATAAGATTAAGAAGTTCATAACCCTTTCTGATCAAGCCATTGATACCGTCATCCATACTTCCAAGATCCTTTCTGAATTCACCTTTTTCTTCCGGATCAAGATCCTTTAATTCCTGTTCGATTCCTGCATCAACAATAACCCAGGTTGATTTCGAATCATTGATAAATTTCATTAATTTTTGAAATCTTTCGTCGTTTAATTCATCAAGATTCCTGCTACCCGCTTTTTTATTCAAGACATACAAAAAAGGCTTCATGGTCAAGAGATGCAGGCTTTTAACCACCGGCATTTCTTCTTTGGTAATGTCAGCAGTGTGCGCTAATTTGCCTTCGAGCAAGGCTTTCTCAATTTTTTGCAAGACAACCTCCTCGATAATTGCCGCTTTGTCTCCCCTTTTTACATCACGGATAACATTGGCCTTTCGTTTTGTAACTGTCTCTGTATCTGCAAGGATAAGTTCAAGATTAATGACCTCGATATCTTTAAGTGGATCAACTTTCCCATCAACATGGATCACATTATCGTCCTCAAAAATTCGAACAACCTCCGCAATTGCATCCACTTCACGAATATTACTGAGAAATTTATTACCCAAGCCCTCGCCAGTTGATGCCCCCTTCACAATTCCAGCAATATCTACAAATTCAACTGCAGCTGGAACAGTTTTTGCAGATTTACTAAACTCAGAAAGCTTTTGAAGACGCTCATCGGGCACTGCAACGACACCGACCGATGGGTCAATAGTACAAAAAGGATAGTTCTCGGCAGGAACCGATTTTTTTGTCAGAGCGTTAAAAAGAGTTGATTTGCCGACATTTGGCAAGCCAACAATACCAATTGATAGAGAGGACATTAATATTTTCTACTGGAATATATCCATAAACTCGTAATTCTGATGCGGTTTCATTATTTTCTACAGTATCAGCTATTGTGCCACATTTTTATTGAAACTCAAATTTTTAGTTTTTTGACCAAGTGTTGTATCACGTTAACTCCATACCGATTCATAGAACGATATATTTTATTCTTGCTGATACTCAAACGAAGTGTATGAAGTCGACAGATTTGTCTGTCGCGAAATATAAGCGTTAACCAAATATATACCGAAAACAAAAGCAAGTATCACAAGACCATTTGTAACCAGGTCGGGGTGACGGTGATTAAATTTTATTATAAAAATAAGAAGCATTGCGAGTATAACGATACCTGCAACAACGAGAAGTATTGCATTTACCATATGCCTCGGAGATGCCAAAATTCTTTCAAATAAACTTGGGACATCTTGTGGAGCTGTAGGGGCTATGCGTCCGGCCGTCGAAGTCGGGTACGGAACAATCGGCTGCTCAGCAAGAACCCTCGGAGCTAGAGCGACTTGTCCTTCGCCAACAGGCATACTCTCTTTTACGAGATCCGACACAATTTCAACCTCGGTTTTTTCATTATTCAAAACCTCAGCAGCTTCTGCTTCTGGTACAAGCTGGGCAAATACACCCTGCTTTTCAATGTGGGGGTTTGCATACATTTGAACAACAAAAATTGTGTCTTGGCCTTTATACGTTCCAAACGCAATCCCCGTCCCCATCTCTTTATAATTTGCTTTTATAATATTGGCCTTATGCCCAGGCGAATTCATCCATGCATCAGTAACATCTTTTGAATCTGTAAAATTCACAGCTAAATTTTCCCCGGCATAATCATATTTATATCCAACCTTTTGAAACCAGTGCCATGGGGTTTTTCCCTCCGGACTCACGTGGGCAAAATAGCCCTTTGTTGCCATATCCTCCGCCTTAAGCGTCGCAGCCTGGGTAAGTGCCGGGCTGACGACCAACTCTGGAAGACTATTTTGGATACGTTCTTCGTTTGTGAGTGTGGCTAAAACCACAGGTAACACTGAGCCCAAATTAGAATTTTTAACAATGCCGACAAAGTGAAATGTCGGCAAGATGAAAACTATGAGTTCAAAAAACAATACGACTGTAATAATTGCACGAGCGTTTTCGCTACGGAGGAAATGTGGTCGATGATCATTTTCCGCGTGAGGAACAAAATGTCTTTTAAACCATTTGATCATTGTATATATAATAAAACACAATCATGATCTCATCAAGGTCACATAATCTTCTTGAGATCATCTTCATACTTCTTCATGACTTCCATCATAGCCGCCATCTGATCCATACCAGACTTCATCTTCGTCTGAGCTTCGAGGGCAATTTTTTGGAATAATTCGGGATTCTTTTCTACCATTCCAATAATTCGTTCCTGCTCGGCCTCTGGTACATCCTTAAGTTTTGATTTAATAAGTTTTCTGAGTAAAAGATCTTTAAGTGACATTGAAATATATTTTAAGTTAATAGGTCGCTAATTTTAATACAAAAACAAAACGAAGTTAGCCCGACATTTTTTGTTGTTTAATGAGTTCAAGTGCACCATGCAAACCACCATAATCCTCAAGTGTTGCCTTTTTAATCACTGGTAACTCTGGATAAATATGAAGAACCTCACGAAGATACGCTGCCGCTTTGTCGACAGGAATTGCCGGATTACCTGTAATCATTGATCCGCCAAGGACAATTACATCAGGAGACCAGAATACACACACGTTATTAAGTCCGTACGCCAATATCTTTGCAAAATCATCCCAAACCTTCGGGTCCCTAATTTCGGATGGTTTTTTGCCGGTAGCTTTAGCCAGAGCCTTCCCGGAAATATAATCTTCGATAAACACTCCATCTGCTGTTGGAATAATACTTTTGTCTGCATCGATAATCTGATGACCGGGTTCGAAACCAATTGTTTTCGAGTCAATTTTTCCTTTGATGATTCTTACACCACCGACACCAGTACTAACAGTAATATACGCCACAATGTCAAAATCCTTACCAGCTCCCCGCGTTGCCTCTCCAAGACCAGCAAGCGCGGCATCATTCTCAATATACACAGGTGTTCCAAAAAACTCTTCGAGATCGGCCCGAAGAGGGCGATCTATCCAATCCTCAAGGTTCGGACTTCTAAGCAAAACTTTTTTCTTTTGACTAAATGGACCAGCAATACCACCAGCGACAGCAGAAACCTTGTCCCCCATAATGAGCGACTCGGCCGCTCTTTTGAATTCACCAATACCTGCCTCGTATGAAAGCGGGGTTTCAATTACCACAGTTTTACTTAACGTTACACCGTCATCCGACACTCCCAATCTCATTTTTGTTCCTCCAATATCGAAAACAATATACATTTTTATGAAATTAATTTTTTAAACTCTTCAATCATCGGTACCTGCTCAGGATCGGTGCCATATTTTTCCGCCAAGGCATACACCGTCCAATCCGCAAGTGCGATTGTGTTGTAAATTTTTTCGAATTTATTTTGACCAACCATATCAACAACTTCAACCAGAAATCCACGATCTTCGTACTGACCCTTGAGAACATCCATCCGAGCTAATACTTTTGGGTGATCGTGTGTATCCTTCAAAAAAATAAAATGAAACTTTGCAGATAAATCCTTTGTCGAACTAATAAAATCAAAACCCGTCATTTCATTATGGTTTAGCTCTGGAAAAATATTGTGAAAAGCTGGAATTTTTGTTGTCTCGTTAAACTTAATTTTCCAACTATATGCCAAGGCTTGATTCGCTCGAGAAGAATATATTATCGGAACCTTATTCTTCAAGGACGCCGCTAATCGCTTACCCTGATTTTCTATTTCCCCGGGCTGTAATTTTTGAGCAAGTTCTTGAATTTCCCCAACGGCCTTGTCACCTCCTATAAATTTTGCGAGTGAGACAAAAGAAAAACCAAGGGCATTTCTTGGTTGGGCTCCAGTTTTTGGCATAAGAATAAAAGGTAGAGAGTGCTCCTTTGCAAATTCAATCAGTGCACCTCCAGTTGAAATAATTGCAAGAGCATATCCGGCCTTACATGCTTCGTTTGCAAAGTCTATAACTTCCTCTGTATTTCCCGAATAAGAACTGGCAACAAAAAGACTTTTGGAAAAACGTTCTTTTGAAATTGTCGGCAAGCCATAATCTCGATGAATGTAGATATTTAATTCTGGATTATAAATTTTCATAAGACCGGCAGACAGATGCGAACCACCCATACCGCAGACAACAAAACTTTCGTATGACGTAGCAGCAGACTCATTTTCAACAAAAGGCTTGAATTCAAACTGTTCAGAAATGTGTGTAATGTCTTGTTTCATATACAAATAAGTATACCTCGTATTTTATCATTCCCGAGCAAAAATTTTAATTGTTACCAATATAAAAGGCAGGGATAATTCCCTGCCTTTTGGTCATCCATTTTCTCTCTTTTCTCTTTATCCCCTAGATCCCCTAGGCTCCTCGAGCTCGTCAAGCTTGAACGGTGATCCTTGACGAAAAGAATCGAGATAGTTCAAAAGACGGACATTGTCCCCTCCAACACAATTGAAGAAACGAGCCGAAAGAATACGACTAGGAGTCATAATATCATTCCTGACATCCCCTTTCATTCGATCGAGAGCAACCAAAGAAACACCTCGGGGTACATTCGTGTCCAACCTGGAAAGGACGTAGGCAATGCAAATTCACCTTTGAATCCGAACACTCGTAGAATGAACATATGAGCAACTTCACACATTTAAATTTGTACGAGCGACAGAGAATTGAGAAATATGTGTGCAAAAACAGGAGTCGGCGATTCATCGCAGAGAAGCTTGACCGAAGTGTCTCCAGTATCTCAGATGAAATCACCGGAAACTCTGTTCGATGCACATACAATGCAAAGAAAGCACACTTCAAGGCATACCAAAAAAGATGGAGATCAAAACTCCAGTGTATGAAAGTGGCGGTGGATGTTTCTCTCAAGAGGTTCGTGATCGACTCGATGACGAAGGAACACCAATCACCGGAGGGAATTTCAGGACGATTGAAGCAGGTTGAAAAGAAAATTCAATACGCGAGTACGAAAGCCATATACAACTTCGTTCGCAGTCCTGGAGGAAGACGTATTGAGCAACACCTGTATTCAAAGGCAGTACACAAAAAAGGAGGTCCGAAACGAGGGAGGAGCGTGTCAATCGACGGCCGCACCATGATCGACGCAAGACCGAAAAGCGTCGAAAACAGGCTCGAATTTGGCCATTACGAGGGAGACTTCGTTGAGTCTGGAAGAGACGGCACAGGATGTCTGTTGGTATTGGTGGAACGAAAGACACGATACCCGTTTCTTCGGTATCTCGAAGATCGAAGTACAAAAAAAGTGAACCGGATCGTGGAAGAAATGCTTCACGGCAATCTAGTCAAAAGTTTCACCGTCGACAACGATATTTCTTTCCAGAAGCATGAGGCGCTTTCCGAACTCATCGATGCGGCTGTGTTCTTCTGTCACCCACAATCACCTCACGAAAAGGGTACGGTGGAAAACAGGAACAAAGCAATCAGACGATATGCAAAAAAGAAATCCGATCTTTCCACTTTTTCACAAGAATATTTTGCGGAGGTTGAACGCAAGCTTCGGAATCGATTCATGAAATGTTTACAGTACCAAACTCCACGAGAAGTATTTGAAAAAGAGGTGCGAAAACAAAAAAGACCACGTGTTTGTGGTATGGTGTTGGAGAAATTATTAACTTAATTAAGTGTTCGGATTCGGGGGTGTTTGTAGGCTCCTGCAACAAACATACTCACAACACACCGACAAGTATATCCCAAATCTCTCTCCGTTGTGGCCGCAGCAGCGACAATCATAAACTCAGATGGTCTACACCTTCTTGCCCTCCGAACCCCAACGTGTGTTGGTGCTGATTTTCCTGTCTTGCCCTCTTGATGCCCTAACTGAGCCCCAGCAAGACGTTTGGCAAAATTGATACCGGTTCTAATATCTCCACCACCAACAGCAACATCGAACGCGGTCATAGTGTGGCTCCTTCCATACTGTATCGGTTAGAGATACAAGTGTTATATGAACTAATATTTAACCCCACATAGGATCAAATGCACTTCTCATAAGATGCTACAGCAACTATTTCTTTACATCAAGACGGTCGTGGGACGCAGAAGTTCGAACAAAAAATAGCGAGAAGATAATGGTGACAACGTAAAAAGCAACAATGGACCAGCTCGAAAAACCAGAAACGGGAATCTCGGCGAGGGAAAACTTTGAGAAAAAATCCACAACCATGAGCTCGTATGACAAAAGCATGTGAGAAGTGAAGGCGAATGGAAGCGCAACTATTGTAAACGTCAGGCCAGTTAGTGCGGTCAGAAAACTTACAAGCATTGTTACTGGAATGAGTGGTAAAACGAGTAAATTCACTGGCAAAGAAACTATCGAAACGAATCCTGTCATCCACGAAAGAATTGGGAATAAAAAAATCTGCACTACAATGTTTGAAACCACAAGGTCACGAAAACCAAAGCGTTCCGGTAAAAACGTCGCGTACACAGCAAATATTGGCACAATTTTAATAACCACAAATGTCGCCAGAAAAGAAAGTTGAAATGAAGGACTATGAAACAAGATGGCTGGATTATGAACAAGCATTAGGAACGAAGCAATAAAAAGACCGCGACACGGATCGTAATTCCGAAGCGACATCCGTGATGCGATAACAATAAGTGCCATGATTGACGCTCGCACCACCGTAGCCGAAGCTCCTGTAACAAGAGCGAATGCAATAATACCAAAACTCGCACCCAAAAATCCCACCATTCGGGGTAAGAAAGAAAAAGCTCTACCTATCGCCTCTGCCACAATCGATACGTTATAACCGGAAAGTACCACGATGTGCACAAGACCAGTCTTTCTAAATTTTTCCTGCAAATCACCATTTATTGATTGCTTACCGTCGATGAGAATTCCGGCTGCGAGCGAGCTCTGTGGCTCTGGAAGCGTGTTCGAAAGCGAATTAACAAAATTGCGTTTCGCAAAAAACAAAGTCGAGAGAAGTCTGCTCGGTGGATCATAACCACTAACTTCAACTGAAGCATTCCGCATCAGAAACTTTATTCTGTTTGCTCTGAGATATCCGACGTAATCAAATTCTCGACCAGTGTCCGTATAGAAGTTTTCGGGCAAAATAAGCTCTCCCCTTACCCGTACAAGATCACCGTATTTAAAATCCTTAGGACTTGCGGTTGTAACTAAAATTTTTATCTTCGAATTAACTTTTTTATTATTTATTTCTAAAATTCCGATAGTAAGCCTTGTATTAAAATCACGCCTTTCTTGTTCTTCGAGGATCACTCCGGAAAAGGCTATTTTTTCATTTACAAATACATCTATTTCGGTGTGTCGATTGGTTAGTAGTAAAAAAACGTAATTTCGAGAAAAACCGAGGCCGGCTGAAGCGATGGTCAAAAATACGAAAAGCAATACCTTGTGCCCACGGAAAAATCCAGCAAGGCTGGCAACAACAATCGAAACAGTAATAGCTGCAACAAAAATATATCTTCCACCCTGAGCTAGTTCGTCGATAAAAATTCCGAGAACAAAACCGAGAACGATTATATAGAGCGCTGCTTCGCGGATTTTCACCAAGAGACTCTACCGAATCAATATCAAGAAAAAATTTGCTTTCATTGACAGAAATATCAATAAGGATTAAGGTATCGCCTAAGCTAGGTTCCTACAAACACCCCCGAATCCGAACACTTAATTAAGTTAATAATTTCTCCAACACCATACCACAAACACGTGGTCTTTTTTGTTTTCGCACCTCTTTTTCAAATACTTCTCGTGGAGTTTGGTACTG
>Ga0209490_10001659_pt1 | contig 21288 bp, 18 predicted proteins | sample MAT06_FD_187209 | JGI IMG/M metagenome (GOLD analysis project Ga0209490, IMG submission 187209) | Freshwater microbial communities from Lake Fryxell liftoff mats and glacier meltwater in Antarctica - MAT-06 (SPAdes) (version 2) | ecosystem: Environmental > Aquatic > Freshwater > Ice > Liftoff... | reverse complement strand
CTTGTCGAAGAACACCGCGCACTGGCTGATGGCCGACTTCGCCATCTGGCTGGGCGGTTTCGTTTCGGTGCCGCTGTACCCCACCCTGGCGGCGGGCACCGTGCGCCAGATTCTTGAGCACAGCGGCGCCAAGTTGTTGTTCGTGGGCAAGCTCGACGGCTGGGAAGGCATGAAGTCCGGCATTCCGGCCGGGTTGCCTTGCATCAGCCTGCCGTTGTGCCCGCCCGATGCGGCCAAGAGCTACACGTCCTGGGAATCCATCACCGCCAAGACCGAGCCGCTGAAGGGCAACCCCGTGCGCAGCGCAGACGAGCTCGCGACCATCATGTACACCAGCGGCACCACGGGCGCGCCCAAGGGCGTGATGCACAGCTTCGGCACCTTCGCCTGGGGCGTGCAGAGCGGTCTGAAGCGCGTACCCATCGACAGCAGCGCGCGCATGTTGAGCTATTTGCCGCTGGCCCACGTGGCCGAGCGCACGCTGGTGGAACACGGCCTGCTGGCCACCGGCATGCATGTGTTCTTTGCCGAAAGCCTGGACACCTTCACGAGCGACTTGCAGCGCGCCAAGCCCACCGTGTTTTTCAGCGTACCTCGCCTGTGGGTGAAGTTCCAGCAGGGCATCAACAGCAAGATGCCGCCAGCCAAGCTGGACCGGCTGCTGAAGATTCCCATCCTGGGGGGCATCGTGCGCAAGAAGGTGCTCAAGGCCCTGGGCCTGCAAGAGTGCACTTGGGCCGCCGGCGGCGCCGCGCCGATGCCGCCGGATCTTCTGCGCTGGTACAACAAGCTCAAGCTCGACCTTGTCGAGGTCTACGGCATGACCGAGAACTGCGGCGTCAGCCACGCCACGTTGCCCGGCAAGCAGCGCCCCGGTACCGTGGGCCTGCCTTACGACGGCGTGCAGTGCCGCCTGGACCCGGTGACCAGCGAAATCCAGATGAAGGCACCGTGCCTGATGCTGGGCTACTACCGCGAGCCCGAGCTCTCGCGCGAGACGCTCACCGCCGACGGCTGGCTGAAAACCGGCGACAAGGGTGGGCTCGATGGCGAAGGCAACCTGAAGATCACGGGCCGCGTGAAAGACCTGTTCAAGACCAGCAAGGGCAAGTACGTCGCGCCCGCGCCCATCGAGGACAAGCTGGTCATGCACCCGGCCGTGGAAGCCTGCTGCGTGACGGGTGCGAACCTGGGCCAGCCGCTGGCGCTGGCGATGCTGAACCCCGATGGCGCCTTGAAGGCCAAAAGCGCCGAGGGCCGCGCCGAGCTGGAAGCCAGCATGGGCGCCCACCTGCAGACCATCAACGCGACACTCGACCCCCACGAACAGCTGGACTGCGTGGTGTTGATGGCTGAACCCTGGACTGTGGACAACGACATCATCACGCCCACCTTCAAGGTCAAGCGCAACCGCATCGAAGACCTGTTCGCGAAGAACTACGACAAGTGGGTCGGCGCGCGCAAGAAGGTGGTCTGGTACTCGGCCTGAGCGTGCCCTGAGGTTTCGCCGAGCGCCAGCTCGGCGGCAGCCAGGTCTTCAAGCGCCGTGCCGACGGCCTTGAACACCGTCACATCGCGGCCTTGCTGGCGGCCCGGGTGCTGTTCGCGGCACAGCTGCGCCAGCGTGGCCTGGGTGCGTGCCGGGTCGAAGTGCCCTTCGGCCACGGCTTGCACGATGCAGCCGGCTTTCTGCAGGGCTTCTTCCGTGTCGACGAACACGCGGCTGCGCGCGAAGCACGCACCATCGGCCTCGCGCATGGCGGGCGTGAAGCTGCCGATGAGGTCGAGATGCGTGCCTGGCGCCAGCCACGCGCCGCGCACCAGCGCGATGTTCGAGAGCGTGGCGCAGCTGACGATGCAGGCGCTGCGCACGGCGGCTTCCAGTTCGGTGCTGGCGTGCGCGTCGAAGCCTTGTGCGCGCAGCGTCTCGGCCAGCCGCTCGGCGCCTTCGGGCCTGTGGTTCCACACCGTCACGCGCTGCAGGCCGGGCCGCACGCTGCGCATGGCCTCGGGCAGCAACGCCGCCACGCGGCCTGCGCCCAACAGCACGAGGTGCCGCACGTCGGCGCGCGCCAGGTAGTGCGCGGCCAGCGCTGAGGCCGCAGCGGTGCGGCGTGAGGTGAGCTCGCTGCCGTCCATCAGCGCCACCGGCACGCCGGTGTTGGCATCAAACAGCAGGTAGACGGCATGCAGGCCCGGCAGACCGGCTGCGCTGTTGCCGGGGAAGATGTTGATGGCCTTCACGCCCAGATAGCGCCCGCGCTGCCAGGCCGGCATCAGCAGCAGCGTGCCGGCCTCGCCGATGCGGTGGGTATGGCGCTGCGGCACCTCGCAGCCGGCGATGAACATTGCGCGCAGTGTCTGTATCAGACCCGCTAGCGGCAGGCGCTGGCGCAGGGTGGCGGCGTCCAGCTGCAACATCGCGCCGCCTGTGTTGCTTTGTCGGCCGCTTACTTCGTGTTGGCCTTGAAGTTGGTGAAGGTGCGCGTCTGCAGGCGGCGCGCGTTGTTGTCCAGCGCCTTGGGCATGGCCATCTTCTTCAGCTCGGCCGCAGGCGGAAAGATCACCGGGTTGGCCGCCAGTTCGGGCTTCACGAAGGCCTTGCTGGCGCTGTTCGGGTTGCCGTAGAAGACCTGGTTGGTCAAAGCGGCGTGGATCTCGGGCTTCATGATGAAGTTGATGAAGGCGTGGGCATTTTTCGGGTGCTTGGCATCTTTCGGGATGGCCATGGTGTCGAAGAACAGCGTGGCGCCAGCGGGCGGAATCAGCGCCTGCACGTTCTGCCCGGTCTTGCCCTCGACGGCGCGGCCGCGCGCGATGTTGAAGTCGCCGGCGTAGCCCAGGCTGACGCAGATCTGCCCTTGCGCCATGTCGTTGATGGGGCCGGGGCTGCTGATGCGGGTGACGAAGGGCCGTGCCGCTTTCAGCACTGCGGCGGCGGCTTCGTAGTCTTTGGCGTTGCTGCTGTAGCCGTCCTTGCCGGCGTAGATCATGGCCACGGGGATCACTTCACTGGCCGAATCCAGCACGTGGATGCCGCAGCTCTTCACCTTGGCGGCGAGTTCGGGCTTGAAGATCAGGTCCAGCGGGTTGGCCGGCATGGGCGTCGTGCCGAGGGCGGCCTTGACCTTGTCGACGTTGATGCCCACCGTCACGAAACTCCACAGCCAGGTGACGAGGTGCTTGTTGCCGGGGTCGCTCTCAGCCAGCTTTTCCAGCAACGCGGGGTCGAGGTTCTTCCAGTTTGGCAGCTGCGCGCGGTCCAGCGGCAGGAAGATGCCGGCGTCGATCTGGCGCTTGGCGAAGTGCGAAGAGGGCACGACGACGTCGTAGCCCGTCCTGCCGGCCACCAGCCTGGCGTGCAGGGTCTCGTTGGCGTCGAAGGTGTCGTAGCGCACCTTGATGCCGGTTTCCTTCTCGAACTTGGCAATGGTGTCCGGTCCGATGTAGTCGGCCCAGTTCAGCACGTTCAGGACCTTGGGCTCGACGGCTTGTGCAAAAGCGGCGAAAGCGGCGCTGGACAGGCCGAGCGCGACGAGGGTGCGAGTGAACAGGCGGGCGGTGCGCATGGCGGTGGGGCTCCTCGGAAGATGAACGGGGAACAGATGGACGGGGAAAGAGGGACGGGGAAAGGGGGACGAGGGACGAGGGACAGCGGGAAGGCGTCTCAACGGACGGGGCGGCATTGTGGCCGACCCGCCGCTGCGCGCTGCTTTTCACCACGCAATGGCCGTGCCATCCCAAGCAAAAAATCCGCCGCTGTCGTCGGGCTGCAGGCCATCCAGCACCTGCCAAATGTTCTTGGCCGCCTCTGCCGGCGTGGTGACTTCGGCGTCGCCAATGATGGCCGCCGACAGTGGCGACTGCACCGTGCCCGGGTGCAGTGCCGCCAGCACCGCCAGCGGGCGTTTGCGCGCCACTTCGATGGCCGCCGTGTGCAGCAGCTGGTTCAGCGCCGCCTTGCTGGCGCGGTAGGCGTACCAGCCGCCCTTGCGGTTGTCGCCGATGCTGCCCACGCGGGCCGACAGCACGGCCAGCAGGCTGCGCTCTTTCAAGGCCAGCAGTTCGTGGAAGTGCTTCAGCACCAGCGCCGGGCCTACCGTGTTGGCGGCCAGCACCTGGCCGAGTGTCGCGGGGTCGATGTCGGCCAGGCGCTTCTCAGGTGACCTTGGCCCCACCTTCAGCACGCCGGTGGCGCAGACCACGAGATGCAGCGGGCCTGCAGCGCGTAGCCGTTCCGCCGCGGCGGCAATGCTGGCTTCATTGGCCAGGTCGAACGACGGGTTGCCGCTGCGCGACAGCCCATGCACCTCGGCGCAGCGTGGGTCGGCCTGCAAGGCCTGCACCAGCGCGCCACCGATGGCCCCGCTGGCGCCGATGACAGCGGCGCGGTAGCCGTGCGGCAAGGAAGCCAGCGGCGTCATGCGGCAGGCGGCTTGTGCGCCGTGGCCGCCTCACGGCGCCGGAACATGCCCCAGCCCTCCATCGTGAGCACCGGCTCTTCGTGCTGGTTGCGCATCGTCCAGCGGCTGCGCACCAGGCCGAGGTGCGGCTTGCTGTTCATCGGCCGTGCTTCCAGCACCTCCATGCGCAGGCGCAGAGTGTCGCCGGGGAACACGGGTTTGAGCCAGCGCAGGTTGTCGATGCCCGGGCTGCCCTGGCTGCTGCTTTCCAGCAGATAGCCGTCGCACATGATGCGCATGGCCATGGCGCAGGTGTGCCAGCCGCTGGCGCACAGGCCGCCGAAGACTGACGCCGCGCCGGCTTCGTCGTCGAGATGGAAGGGCTGGGGGTCGAACTGGCTGGCGAAGGCGATGACGGCTTCGCGGCTGACCGGCCGGCCTTCGAAATCCATCACATGGCCGGCGGGGAAGTCTTCCCAACAGTAGCGGTAGGTTCTTGCGGTGTTCATGGACGTTCAGCATAGCGGCGCCACAATGCGCGCCACTTTCATTCGCTCTCTAGGCCCTCTTCATGACGCTTTTGATCCTCGGTCTGATTCTTTTCCTGGGCGTGCATTCCACGCGCATCGTGGCCGAAAGCTGGCGCGGGCGTTTCATCGCGCAGCGCGGCGAGATGGCCTGGAAGGGCCTGTACGCAGTGGGCTCCATCGCAGGCTTGGTGCTCATCATCTGGGGTTACGGTCAGGCGCGGCTGGACCCGGTGGTGCTGTGGGCCTCGCCGACCTGGACGCGCCATCTCGCGGCCTTGCTCACGGTGCCGGCGTTCGTCTTGCTGATAGCCGCCTACGTGCCCGGCAACGCCATCAAGGCCAAGCTCAGGCACCCGATGGTGCTCGGGGTGAAGATCTGGGCGCTGTCCCATCTGCTCGCCAACAACACCTTGGCCGACCTGCTGCTGTTCGGCGGCTTCCTCGTCTGGGCGGTGTTCAGCTATCGCGCCGCGCGCGGCCGCGACCGGGCCAACGGCACCGTCTATGCGCCGGGCCGCGCGCTGCCCACCGTCATCACCGTGGTGGTGGGCCTGGCGGCCTGGGCCTTCTTTGCTTTCTGGGCGCATGCCGCGTGGATAGGCGTGAAGCCCTTTGGCGGCGCGATGTCCGCTGGCTGAGCGATGAACGATGCGCTGTTGTGGGCGCTGAGCGTCCTGCTCATCGTGGCCGGTCTGGCCGGCACGGTGCTGCCGGCCTTGCCGGGCACCGCCTTCGTGCTGGCCGGCATCGTGCTGGGCGCCTGGATCGACGATTTCACGCGCGTGTCGCCCTGGGTCGTCGGGGTGTGCGCCGCGCTGGCGGTGCTGGCCTGGGTGCTGGACTACGTGGCGGGCCTCTTGGGCGCACGCCGCGCCGGGGCCAGCAAGCAAGCGCTCATCGGCGCCGCCGTGGGCACCGTGGTGGGTCTGTTCATGGGCATCGTGGGCGTGCTCTTCATGCCGCTGGTGGGCGCGGCCGTGGGCGAATACCTGGCGCGCAAGGACGAGCGCAAGGCGCTGCACGTGGGCGTGGCCACCTGGCTGGGCATCATGGCCGGGCTGCTGGCCAAGGTGGTGCTGGCCTGCATGATGATCGGCATCTTCGTCATTGCACTCGTGTTCTGAGCGCGCGGCCTGCCACGGTTTCCAGCTTGTAGATTTGCGCCGCCGCACCCGGCGTGGCCGCCAGGCACACGCCGTAACGGAAGGGCCCCTCTTCACGGCCGGGGAAGTCGAAGCGCAGGTCGCGGAACCAGGCGCAGCGTTCACCGCTGGCGGCCTTTTCACCGATGCGCTCTTGGATGAGCGCCGGCGTTTGCGCAAACCAGCGGAAGAAGGCGAACGCAGGCGCGTTCCAGGCCTCTTGCACCCAGACCGGCGCACCCGGGCCGCCGAAGCGCGACACCTGCTCCCACCGGGCCATGGCCTCTGGCAGGTAGGGCGCGGAAAAGCGGCGGAAGAAATTGCTGTCGGCATCGGCCTGCAGCACCTCGGTGCGGCGGGTGTTGACGTGGGCCAGGTGGTAGTTCTGCCCGTCGAAGACCGTCACCGTCCAGTTGAAGGGCGACGCCGGCCGGGGCATCACCGTCACGACCGGGTGGGTCATGCCCTGCGCGCGGGCGTAGCGTTGGCCCACATCCAGCGCCTCGTACTGACCCACCGTGGCCAGGCCCACCCAGGCGGCGGCTGCAGCCAGGCCGGCGGCGGCGGGCCAGCGGCTGCGCGGGAAGACGGCTGCCAGCGCCAGGCCGGCCAGCAGAAGGCCGCTGAAGGTGAGGTCGATGATGAACATCGAACCCAGGCCGAAGCGGCGGTCTGAAAACGGCTCCAGCAGCATGGTGCCGAACTGCGTGATCCAGTCACCGGCGATGTGGATGCCAATGCCTGCAGCGGCGAGAACGTAGAAGCTCTTCCAGCTGCCGGGCTGCCCGCGCGTGCGGCGAAAGGCCTGCGCCATCAGCCAGGCCACGAGCAGGGCCCACAAGGGCAGCATCAACACCGAGTGCGTGATGCCGCGGTGGTAGGTGAGGTAGGCCACGTCACCGAAGGCTTGCGCCACCGAGTCGATGTCGGGAAAGGCGCCGGCCACGAGGCCGACCACGACGGCCTGCCAAGGCAAGGGTGTGATGGCTGCGGCGGAAGGCGATGCTGCGCCGCGCGCAACGATAAGCCGTGCCACCAGGGCACCGGAAAGTGCGTGAGTCAGCGTATCCATGGGCGCGGAGCATGGCGCAGGCGCGAAATCTTTGCTGCTGTTGGGCCGGCGGGCGGCATCCCCCGCCCGGGGCTCCCGCGCCCGGGTGCCCACCGCGCGCCGACCTCGGGGCGATGGCGGGCAGCTGGCGGCATGGCGACGATGGCGCTTCGCCACCCACCCCGAGGTCAAAGCCATGAACGCCGTGAACGCCGTGAACGTCATCAGCGCCATCAACGCCATGAACGCCGTAAACGCCATCAACGGCGCCATCAACGCCCCGCACGTCATGAGGGCCGAGAAGCTGCTGCCCGTGATGCCCGTGGCGTCCTCAGCACGCTGGAAGGTCGCGCTGCTTCGGTGCTGGCACGCGGTATCGCAGGGGCGGCGCGCAGACCCAGCGCTGCCTGAGACTTCGGCCGATGGGTCCGACCCTGCCCAACAGGATGACGCTGCCGTGAGCGCCTGCGGCTGGTTCGATTCCAGCCACGACCTGCAGCAGGGCCTGCGGGTGCAAGAGCACCTCGGCACCGACGGCCTGTTGCACGAACTGCCTCTGGGGGCCTGGCTGGACCTGCAACTGAGCGGCTGGCGCGCCACCGCGCCGGCGGCGGTGTCATCAGCCCTCACGAAAGCTGCATGAGGTAAGCGGCACGAGAAACCGCTTGGGCGCAGGCATCATGCAGGCCAGCGGCGCAGGCCGCCTTGTGGAAGCTGCGCATGAGGATGAACGCATGACCCTGTTTCGATGGATCTCGACCTTGGCGGTCGCCGCGATCGCCGCCCTGCTGCTGGCTGCTTGCGGCGGCGGTGCCGACCGCACCAAGGCGCAGGTGCGGCTGGTGAATGCCGGCAGCGGCGACACGAGCCTCGACCTGCGTGTAGACAATGAAGTGCGCCAGGTCGCGGTGAGGTATGGCAATTCGGCTGCGTATGCCGAAGCCGACCCCGGCAAGGCCTTCACGCTGCACGCCGCCGGTGCGAGCACACCGTTGCTGAGTTTCACGCCCAGCATCTCGGCGCGGCGCTACTACAGCGTGCTGGCCTATGGCCCGCTGGGCGCGCTGAAACAACTGGTGCTGGACGACAACGCCGGCGCGCCCGACACCAACCGCGCATTGCTGCGCGTGGTGAATGCGGCGCCCGATGCCGGCGCCCTGGATGTCTATCTCACCGGCAGCGACGACACCCTGGCCGCCAGCGTGCCGCAGCAGGCCGGCGCGGCGGTAGACGCCGTGGGTGTCTGGCTCACCATCAACAGCGGCAGCTACCGCCTGCGTGTCACGGCCGCCGGCAGCAAGACCGACTTGCGGCTGGACGCGCCCGTGTTGGTGCTGGCCAGCCGCCAGGTGGCCACGCTGGTGGTCTCGGCCACCTCGGGGGGCGTGTTGGTGCAGGGGTTGCTGCTCAGCCAGCAGGGCGAGATCACCGCGCAGGCGCCGACACAGGCGCGTGTGCGTGTCGCCTCGGGGCTGTCTGATGCCGGCATCAGCAGTTTGCGCGTGGGCGCCGCGGCGGTATTCGCCAACGTCACCGCACCCGCCATCACGGGCTACACGCTGGTGCCCGCTGGTCAGCAGTCGGTGGTGGTGGGCATCAACGGCGCCACGCTGCCCAGCGTGCCGCAAACGCTGGCGGTGGGCGCTGACTACACGGTGCTCGTCTACGGCAGCCCGGCGGCACCGGCGGTGGCCTGGCTGCGCGACGACAACACGCTGCCCAGCGACCGCGCGCGGGCCAAAATTCGCCTGGTGAACGGTGTCGTCGGCCTGCCCGGCAACCTTTCAATGAGCGCCGACTTCGCACCCGTGGCCGACAACGTGGCGCCGGGGCTGGGCTCGGCGTATCAGCAGGTGGACGCCACCACCACCGGCCGCCTTTCGGTGACGGCGGCGGGTCTGTCGCGGCCGCTCTTCGACGCCACCGAGCAAACTTTCACCGCCGCCGCGAACTACACCGTGTTCCTGGTCGGCAGCCCGGCGGCGCCGGTCGGCATCGTGCGCAAGGACCGCTAGGCAAGCGACGAATACAAGCGGCCACCGGACGCCGCGGACACACGCGGCGCATACACACGCCGCGGACACAAGCCGCAACCTTCGACCCCAGTGCTAAGCTGACACTTCGAAAAACACTGCAGGAGCAAGCCGCGATGAAAGCCGTCTGGAAGGGCACCGTGGTCGCCGAGAGCGACGACACCGTGGTGGTTGAGGGCAACCACTATTTTCCGGCCTCTGCCGTGAACGCCGAGTACCTGCTGCCCAGCAACACCAAGACCATGTGCAGCTGGAAGGGCCAGGCGAGCTATCACACGCTGTTCGTCAACGGCGACTCGAACCCGGATGCCGTGTGGACTTACCCGGACCCCAAGGACGCGGCCGCCGAGATCAAGGGCCGCATGGCGTTCTGGAAAGGCGTGCAGGTCGTCGAGTAGGCGCGGCACATGGCCGCCCAGGCCTGGACGGCGCCGCATCGGCGCCGCCTGCGCGAGATGTGGCGTTCGGCCGGCTGGCCCTGCCACGACGCCATCGAACTCGACCTGCTGGCTGCGGGCCTGTTGCAGCGCCACTGGGACAGCCACGGTCGCGAGACCCTGCGCGTCACCGATGCCGGCCTCGCCCGCCTGGCCGAAGCGCGCCAGCGTCACCAGGCGGCTTATGGCGAGCACGAAGCGCTGGTGGCCCGCGTGGCGCGCGAGATGCGGCGCGCCGGCCGCATCGCCTGGCGCGGCCTGAGCCTGCGCGCGCCCTTGCCGCCCACGGGCGACGATGGCCGCACCACCTGGGCCATGGCCATGCCCGATGTCTATTCCATCCGCCACACCACAGTGGACGACTACGTCGAGCCGGTGGCGCACGAGATCAAGGTGCGCCGCGCCGACCTGCTCAGCGACTTGCGGCGCGAGGCCAAGGCGGCAGCCTATCTGGCCTTGTCCAGCCAGTGCTGGTATGTGTTGCGCGCCGGCATTGCCGAGCCCGAAGAAGTGCCGGCGGCCTACGGCGTGATGCTGGCTGACGAGACCGGCTTGAGCGTGGCGCGCCCGGCGCCGCGGCGCGCGATGCGTCTGCCGCTTTCGGTGTGGATGGCGCTGGCCCGCGCCACGCCCGAGCCACCGGGCGAGGAAAGCGAACAAGCGCCGCTGACCGCAGCCTCGTCAGACACGTCAGACGCGTCAGACGCGCCGGCCGCTACATCTTGCGTGCTGACGGCCGATAGCCACGCATGAGTCTGTCAATTCACCGCCCTTGCCGTGCAGGCCGCCTGCGCCACGATTGCCGTGCGCAAGGACGCGACAGACGCCGTGCACGCCACGCCCCTCGCCTGTTCTGCGCATACCGCGCGGCCCCAGGTCGGGGTCTATGGCCCTGCGGCGCTGTTTGACATGTGGAGCTGGCTGAAGTTCGGGCGTGCGCCCGCCGCGCCCGCCCCGCCCGCACCCGAGGCCCGGCGGGCGCCACCCGCCGCAGCGCCTGAACAGCCGTTGCCGCGCGGGCACTTCGTGGCGCCCGAGGTCATGGCGCAGACGGCCGAGCCGCTGGAGGGCCTGGGCCACCGCCGCCCGCTGGTCGGCCGCAGCGGGCAGGTGGCTGGCTTCGAGCTTTTGCTCGCTCCGGCGGTGGAAACGCGGCTGGCCGCGCGTGGCGATTCGCCCTCGGTGGTGCTGCACTACAGCGCCTTGCTGTCCGCCGCCGCCGCCATCACCACTACCGCCGCCGGCCGTTCGGCGCTGGTGCGCATGCCGGCGCTGTTATTGAAACGGCCCCAGCTGGTGGAAGCGGCGAGCCCGCAGACCTTGCTGCTGATCGACGACCTGGCCGCTGTGCCGCCCGAGACCGCCAGCGCGTTGCGCGCACGTGGCGTGCGCCTGGGCATGCCCGACGGCCCGACCGATGCCGGGCTGAAACCAGACTTCGTGATGCTGCAGGCCAGTGCTGGCGGCATCGACATGCTGTTGCTTTCGGCCCAGCGCTGGCGTCAGCTGCTGCCTCAGGTGACGCTGGTGGCCGTGCGCCTGCAGAACCTGCAAGACCTGGAAGGCGCGCTGCGCGGCGGCTTCACGCTCGTGGGCGGCGAAATCGGGCAGAGCCGCGAACGGCCGTCGTCAAAGCCACTGGGTGCTGCGGCACACCGCATCTGCGGCCTGCTCAACCATCTGGCGCTGGACCGCGACACCGCTGCCATTGCCGACGAGGTGCGATCCGATGCCACGCTGACCTACCGTCTGCTGCGCTACGCCAACAGCCCGGCCATGGGCCTGCGACGCGCGGTCGAGGCGGTGGACGACGCGGTGCAGTTGCTGGGCCGCGCCGAGCTGCAGCGCTGGCTGTCGGTGCAGCTGCTCGCAGGAGCGCAGAAGCGACCTGCGGCGAGGGCGCTGGAAGAAGGCGCCTTGGTGCGCGGGCGAGTGCTGGAAGCCATCGCCCGCAAGCGAAACGAGGCCAACCCCGGCGTTCACTTCACCCTGGGCATGCTGTCTCTCATCGAGCCCTTGCTGCAGCTGCCACTGGCCGACGCTGTGGGGCAATTGCGCCTGGGCGAAGAAGCCACCGCAGCGCTGCTGCGGCGTGAAGGCGCTTGGGCGGCACGGCTGGCGCTGCTGGAAGCGCTGGACCAGGGTGGTGGCGAGCGTGCCGACGCACTGGCAACCGAGCTGGGTTTGCAGGCTGGCGAACTGGCCCGGATGGTCGACGATGCCTGGGGGTGGTCGGCGCAGGTGCGGGAAGAGGGTCCAGCGGCCTGAGTGTTCGCTGCCGTTTCGCGACAAAGAAAAAGGGCCGTCGATGACGGCCCTTCTTGTTGGCGAGAAAGCCCGCCGGCAATCAGATCATCGCTTTGATCTTGCGGCGGCTGACGAACACGCCGACCAAGGCCAGACCGGCTAGGGCCAGGGAGCCGGGTTCGGGCACACCTGCAGTCGTCACACTCAGGAAGTTCTGCGATGCGTGGGGCGCCGGGTCGTAGTAGACCGTGTAGACGTAGTTCGTAGCGGTAGTCAGGCCGATGCCTGACCAAGCGGCGGCCGTGCCGGTATTCAGCGCCGAGAACAACTGGTCGATGCGGGCAGACACCGCGTCTCCGTCGTTCATCGGCGAGGTCAAGCCAGCCGAGGCCAGACCCATGCCGGCTCCTGCGCTGCGAGACAAAGGCGCAGTGGTTAATGTGCTGGACCCCATGATGTCCCACAGCGCATAGCCGAAGGCAGCAGCCTTGTTGGCGCTGGTCAGGCTGTCTTGATAGGCATACCGATACAGATTTTCGATACGCGACTGCACCACCGCATGATTGCTTTGGTAACCGTAGCCGCCAGCCAACATCGCGGTGCCGGTGTAACCGCTCGATTGCATCTGACCCTTGTAGCCGTTCACATCGCTGAAGAACGATGAGAGGCTGGCAGAGGTGTAGATGCTGCCGCTGGGGAAGCCGACCGTCGTCAATGGGTCGATGCAGTAAGCCTGGAAAGTGGCGCCGCCGTTGGCCTTCAGGCCCAACCAGCCGGTCCAGGTGCCGCTACCAGTGGATGAAGTGGCGCCGCCCGCGAAGTTGTTCAGGAAGGTGTTGGCGCCTAAGGAACCACCTGGATTGGTCAGCGTGATCTGCGCGTGCGCCATGCCGGCGGCTGCGCCCAAGACGAACAGGGCGGCCCAGGTTTTGAATGAGGCGGAGACAGTGGCAGTGCGCTGCATGGCGATTCCTTGAATGGTCCTTGAAGTTGAGCGAAGGCAGCCTTCTCGCAGCGAAGACTCCATCCCGTGAACTCGTGCGGTTGCCACATCCCTTCAGCCCAGAAGCGGCTGCCCGAATGTGGCAGTTCTGGTGGTCTACAAAGCAAGCTCAGTGCCAGGTGACGTAAGGCTATGTTTTAGAAGGGAAATTCTTTAGACAGTTTTTTTGGTGAAGACGAGATGTCAAGTTGGCCGACACAAAAGGACACGTCTCACAGCCCGACGTCCCGCTTCAACTTGTCCAATGCCGGCCCGGGAGGTGGCGGGTTGCCGGAAACCAGCGCAGCTTGCAATTCGTCCCTCGCCTCGGCCTTGCGGCCGGCCTGCGCGAGCACGTTGGCCAGCTCCCATCGGATGGCGCCGTTGCCAGGCACCCTCAAACGGGCGTCTCGAAGCACGCGCACGGCGCTGTCCGTCTGCCCCGCCTTGGCCATCATCACCCCCAGGGTGGCGGCCAAGTCCACGTTGGTGGGGTCCAGCTTCGCAGCCTTGTCGGCAGTGGATAGCGCAGCGGGGTCGTTGGTCGACTGCAGCAACTGGGCGTAGCTCATCAAGAGTTCAGCGTCGTTGGGCTCGGCCGCCACCAGTTGAGCAAAGGTCTGCTTGGCAGCGGCGGTCTTGCCTTGAAGACCTTGCAGTTCAGCCAGTGCGCGACGCGCCACCATGTCGGTGGGCTGCTTGGCTGAAGTGGCCTCCATCAGCGCCAATGCCTTGTCGGCCTGGTTGCTGGCCAGGTAGGCTTGCGTGAGCATCAGTGCCGTCGGTGTGCCGGGTTCGCGCTGATGTGCCGCCGTGTACTGCGCGATGGCCTGTGGGTACTGGCGCCGCGACATCGCCACGTGACCGGCGGTCAGCAATGTGGGCACCTTGTTCGGGTGCTTGGCCGTCAGCACCTTCATCGCTGCGTCTACCCCAGCGGCATCGCCTCGCTTTCCAGCCACCTCGGCTTGCAACACCAGCGTGGAGACGTCGTCGGGTGCAGCCTTGAGCGCCTTGCCGGCTGCATGGGCCGCGCCGTCGGTTTCGCCGATGGCCAGTTGCATCCGGGCGGTTAAAACCAGCGAGGGCACGTCGAAACCAGAGGCCTTGGAGGCGCTGCTCAGCGTCAGGCGAGCTTGGGTGATGTCGCCCGTGGCCAGCTGCGCCCGGGCCAGAGCCAGCTGGACGGGAACGGCGTCCGGGTACTTGCCTGCCAAGGTCCGCGCGGCGGCCAGGGCCTCGGTGCTCTTTCTCAGCGCCAGCAGCGCGTCTACGGCCGAGAGGCCCGGACGGGGATCGCGGTTCTGCAGGCCGTCTGCCTTGCTCCACAGCGCGATGGCGGTTGGCAGCCGCCGTGCGCGCTGTTCCAGGTTGCCCAGCAGGTACAGCACTTCGGTGTCGGACTCGTTGTTCTTCAACCAGGCGGAAAGGCGGGCGCGGGCCGCATCGAAGCGGCCCTCGTCCATGTCCAGCATGCTGATGTTCATCACCGTCGGCTTGAACTTGGGGTCGGCGGCAAGCGCACCTTCGTACGCGGTTCGCATGCCGGCGTTGTCGCGCAGACGGCCCTTGATGTTCCCCAGGAAGTTCAGCATGGCGGGGTTCTTGGGGTCGAGGTCGACCAGGGCCTGGGCAATGCCGACGGCCTTGGCGCCTTGGCCACGCCGCGCGTGGAACACAGCCAGTTCGATGCCGGCCCGGTAGTCGCGCGGGTTTTTCGCGTAGGCCTGTTCCAGGTTGCCGAGTGCGGACTTGTCCTGGCCCAAGCCGAGCTGGCTCAAGGCCAGTTCGCGCGTCGCGGCAGAGCCTGCGCCTGCACGCGATGCGCGCTCGAACATCTCGCTGGCCTGTGCGTACTGGCGCTTGCCCATGTGCACCGAGCCCATCATGTACAAGACCTGGGGGTCGTCGGGCATGACGCGCAGCAGGTTCTCCAGCAACACCACCGCGCGGTTGATCTCGTTCTCTTCCAGCAGCAGGCTGGCCTTGATCACGCTGGCGGCTGCGTGACGCGGGTTGCGCGCCAGGATCAGGTCGGTGTATTCGCGCGCTCTTTGCAAGTTGCCCAGCGAACGGTGCGACAGAACCCCTGCCAGCAGCAGCGGTTCACTGCCGCCACGGATTCCCGGTGGCAAGGCGTCGATGAGGTTGGCGGCTTCTGCGTATTCGGCTGCGGCCTGCTTGGGGTTGCCGGCAGCTTCCGCGATGGTGGCGCGCAGGAACGAGGCCCGCGGCTCCACGACTTTTTCAGCCTTCAGGCGGGTCAACAGTTCGCCCGCTTCCTTGGTTTGGCCTTGCACCAAGAGCAATGAAGCCTTGGAGACTTGCGCATCGACCAGTTTCGGCTCCAGCGCAAGGGCCTTTTCCAAAGACGCAAGTGCCGATTTGCGGTCGCCCAAGCTCTGCTGGATAGCGCCCAACTGATACCAGGCGATCGCATTCTTCGGCGCCAGTTCAGTGGCTTTGAGGGCTGCTGAGCGTGCCGCTTCGCGTTCGCCCGCACGCAACAGCAGTGGCGCCTCGGCGATCAGCGGCAGCGCGTTGGTGGGGGCGAGCTGGCGTGCCTGCGCGAACAAGGCGGTTGCAGCGGTCAGGTTGCCCAGCATGGCTTGGGCCGACCCGCGAAGGGTCAGGATGTCGGGCTGCAGCGCGGTCGGGATGTTCGCCGTGGTGATGGTGTCCAGCAACTTGCGAGGCTCTGACAGCTGCAGGTACACCTGACCCAGCATGGGTGCCACCTCGGCCACGCTCACTCCCCGGCGCAGGGCTTCTTCCAAAGCAGCCTCTGCAGCCTTGATCTGGCCCGCCGACAGCAGCACCCGACCCAGCAACAGGTGCGCGGCCAGCATCGACTTGTCTTGCTGGAGCGCATTCTTCAACTGCACGGCAGCGCCTTGCAGGTCCTGCTTTTCGTAGCGCTGCAACGCATTGTCGTAGTACTTCGACGCCAACGTCGAAGCGTTCTGCGCCAGCGCCATGGCGGACCACGTCGATGCGAGGGTCAGGGCAGTCACCGCAACGATGCGGCGTACAGGGAAGGGTGGTCTCATGACGAAGGTCCTCGGGGCGGTGCTGCGCAAGCGATGCGTGCAACCCGAGATTGTTGCGTTGCCGACCTTCAATGCAGAACTCGGCGGCTGCGCATTTCAGCCAACAGTTCATCAGATTGGTGGGGGTTGTCGCACAATTCCACGGCGTTTGAGCGAACGAGCGGCGGCTGGGCAACCTGGTTGCGACGTTTGAATGGCAGCGCTGCACGAAGGCGGCCGACCACTGGAGCACCATGAAAACCTACCTGTTAACTCTGCTGTGCCTGGCCTTGGGCGCTGCCGCTGCTGCCCCCACACCCGCCCACGCCGCCCCCGGCCTGCCCAGCACCAACGTCGCCTGGCAGCCCGCCGCTGCCGATGCCGACATCGACCGTGCCTTTGCCCGCGCCCGTGCCGAAAAGAAGCCGGTGCTGCTGTATTGGGGCGCCACTTGGTGCCCGCCCTGCAACCAGCTGAAGGCCACGCTCTTCAACCGGCAGGAGTTCGCCGCGCTGTCGAAGAATTTCGTGGCCGTGCACGTGGACGGCGACCGGCCCGGGGCGCAGAAGCTGGGCCGGCGCTTCAAGGTCAGTGGCTACCCGACCACGGTGTTGTTCACGCCTGAAGGCCAGGAGATCACGCGTCTGCCGGGTGAGGTGAATGCCGAGCAGGCGCTGGCCGTGCTGCAGTTGGGCCTGAACGGTGGCCGCCCGGTGAAGGCGGTGCTGGCCGATGCGCTGGCGGCCAGGCCGCTTTCCGCTGGCGACTGGAAGCTTCTGGCCTTTTATTCTTGGGAAACCGACGAATCTCAAGTGGTGCCGAAGGCCGAACTGCCTGCGCTGCTGGCGCGTCTGGCGGTGGCGCATGGCAGCAGCGGGGGAGCTGTGAATGGCGCAGTGACCGGTGGCGTTGAGATCACCACCCGGCTGTGGCTGAAGGCCCTGGCCGCCAGCGACGATGGCCAGGGCGTGAAGGCCGATGCCATGCTGCGCGATCTGGTGCGCCGCGTGCTGGCCGACCCGGCTTTGTCGCGCGAGCACATCGACGCGCTGGCCGGTGGCGCCGCCGACGTCGTGCGCACGCTGGAGGCTGAGGGCAGCGCGGGCCGTGCGCCTTTGCTGGCCGCCTACGATGCTGCGCTGCTGCGCCTGCAGAACGACTCCACGCTGTCGCGTGGCAACCGCATGGACGCGCTGTATGCGCGCATTCAGCTGGCGCGCATCGACCTGCCCAAAGACACCGTGCGGCCGCAGTTGTCCGAAGCGCTGCTGAAAGACGTGCGTGAATTCGTCGCGCGTGCCGACCGCGAGATCACCGATGGCTACGAGCGCCAGGCCGTTATCACCTACGCCGGCGGCGCCTTGGGGCAGGCCGGCTTGTGGGCCGAGAGCGAAGCGCTGCTGAAGGCCAACCTGGCGAAGAGCCATTCGCCCTATTACTTGATGAGCCAGCTGGGCAGCAATGCGCGCAAGCAAGGCAAGAACGAAGAGGCGCTGGGCTGGTACAGCCAGGCTTTCGAGAAGAGCGAAGGCCCCGCGACGCGGCTGCAATGGGGCGCGAGCTATTTGATGGCGCTGGTGGACCTGGCGCCGCAGGACGCACGGCGCGTCGAGAAGACGACGGCGCAGCTGATTACGGAGGCCGCCAAGGACAAGGGCGCGTTCGAGGGCCGCAGCGTGCGTTCACTGCAGCGCGTCAGCACCAAGCTCGTCGGCTGGAATGCAGACGGCAAACACGCGGCCGCGCTGAAGCGTCTGCAGACTCAGCTGAACGGTGTGTGCGGCAAGGTTGACTCCGCAGAGGGCCAGCGTGCGGCCTGCCAGGCACTGCTGAAGCCGGCGGCGAAGAAGGCCGGCTGACGGTCGAGCGGACCGACGGCCGAGCCGGCCGCGCCAAAACGCGCGCTTGTGCGCCTTTCCGCACGCCCTGTGAGCAGCCGCCCCCGGGGCTTGGGGTTGTTCGTGGGTTCGAGGTCGATAACAGTCTGTTATCGAATTTCAGAACCCAAGATCATGAAACTTTCAATCCCTAGTTTGTCGGCTTCGGCGCTGGTGCTGGCCACATTGCTGATGGGTGCTGCTGGCGCGCAGGCCGCCAACGTTTCGCTGTCGCTCACCGACTTCAGCTCGCGCACACAAACCGGTGCCCTTGCTTTTCACAGCAATGTGGGCAGTGCCACCCCCACCTCGAAGACGGGCAATATCGCCATCGGCAGCTACCTGATGAGCAATGGCGAATGGGCCTACTGCCTGTCACCCTTCACCACGGCGCAGACCGCAGCTTCCAGCTACACGCCAGTAACGATGGCCAGCTTTTTCGGCACGGGTGGCGGCTACCAGCAGCAGTTCGCGCTGAGCGCCCCGAACTGGCTGGGCCTGGCGCCGGGTTACGACAACCGGGACGGCATGATGGTCATGAACAAGATCGTCTCGCTCTACAACCACGCCTATGCCGACACCCAGGTGGCCAGTGGCGACTTCAGCGTGGCTGAGAAGTCGGCAGCCTTTGCCTACGCCATGTGGGAAGTGGAAGGCGAAGGCGGGGCTTACAGCACCGCCAACGGCGGTCTGCGTCTGTCGGGCGTGAACGCCGATGTGATGACCTACGCTGCCACGCTGCTGGGCAACCTGAGCAGCGGCAACTGGGCCGGCTTCGCCTACAAGAGCTACGAGTTCGCGGTCTTCCAGGCCAGCCCCATCGCCAGTTCGCAGTCTTTCCTGGTGGTGAGGAATGCACCTGAGAACCGCACCGGTGTCATTCCGGAGCCGTCGACGCTGCTGCTGCTGGCGGCCAGCGGCATGGCGCTGGTGGTTTCGCGCCGCAAGGTGGCCAAGGCCTGAAGCGCCGCGGCCGGGGTTACTTCAGCAAGCCCTCGGCCTTCAGCGCTGCCTGCACCGCCGGGCGTGCTGCCACGCGGGCCATGTAGGCGCTCAAGTTCGCCAGTGGCGCGATGTCCACGCCGACATACCGGCCCCAGCCGGCCACGGTGAAGAGGTAGGCATCGGCGGCGGTGAAGGCGTCGCCCATCAGCCAGGTCTTGCCCGCGAGCTGTTTGTCCACCCAGGCCAGGCGCTCGCTCAACTTCTGGCGCGCTGCGGTCTTGGTGTCTTCGTGCGTGCCCGGCGTGAACAGCGGCGAGAAGCCCTTGTGCAGTTCGGTGGTGATGAAGTTCAGCCACTCCAGCACGCGGTAGCGCGCCATCGTGCCTGCGGGCGGCACCAGGCCACTGGCTGGTGCCTGGTCGGCGATGTACTGCACGATGACCGGGCCTTCGGTCAGGCGCTGGCCGTCGTCCAGTTCCAGCATTGGCACCTGGCCCTTCGGGTTGATGGCCAGGTAGTCGCTGCCATCGGCCAGCTTTTTTGTTTTGGTGCTGGCCATCAGCAGCTGAAAGGGCAGGCCGGCTTCACGCAGCACGATGTGCGGGCTGAGCGAGCAGGCGCCGGGGCTGTAGTACAGCTTGGTCATCAGGGTCTCCATGAATGTGTTGCGGGCGGGCGGAGCATAGCCAAGCCTGCGCCAGACCATACTCGCGGGCCTACAGGAGACCCGCCATGCCACGCGCCACATTAGACGAAGCCCAGATTCACCCCGCCGTGCGCGAGTTCATCGCCGGCCAGCATGCAGGCACCGTGCAGCAGGTGCAGGCTGCGCTGCAGCGCTACCGGGTGGTGGTGGTGGGCATGTCGCAGAACCCGTTCGTCAAGAAGGCCCGCAAGGCGCTGGACGCCGCTGGCGTGGCGCATCACGACATCGATATCGGCGGCTATCTCAGCGAATGGCGGCGTCGCAATGCGCTCAAGATGTGGAGCGGATGGCCCACCTTTCCGATGGTCTTCGTGAAGGGCGTGCTGGTGGGCGGTGCGCAAGAGGTCGACAAGCTCATTGCCAGCGGCGAGCTGCAACGTCTGCTGGCTTGAAAGTCTCCTGGCGCACCGGATTCATTCACAAGCGCTGAGCTTCGCCGGCTGGCGCGGGCCGTCCGTCACCTCTATCCGCCATTCGCCGCGCGGTGGCTCGGTGTGGGGCTGGCGTCCGCCGAGAATCGCGGCCATGAAAACACCTCGCCCGTTTCAACTTCCAGGTGTGGCGGCGTTGGCCCTGGCTGCGGTTGGGTTCAGCGCGGCAGCGCCGGCCCAGGCCACTGATGAACGGCCCGGCCTCAAGCCCTGCCGCCTGCAAGGCGTCGTGCACGATTCCTACTGCGGCGTGCTGCGTCGTCCGCTCGACCCTGCCAAGCCGCAGGGCACGCGGATCGACATTCACTACGCCGTGCTGCCTGCGCTGGCGCGCAACCGCAAGCCTGACCCGGTGCTGTTTTTCGCCGGTGGCCCGGGCCAGAGTGCGATGTCGCTGGCCGGCCCGGTGAGCCGCATGCTCGCGCGGCTGTCCAACCGGCGCGACGTGGTGCTGATCGACCAGCGCGGCACCGGCCAATCGGCCCCGCTGTTCTGCGACGAACCCGCGCTGGACGCGCCGCTTTCCGAAGGGCTGGACAACCAGCGTCAGGCAGCGCGCCTGCGGGCGTGTGGCATTCAGCTGCAAAAGCTGCCGCATGGCGACTTGCGCCACTACACCACCTGGGTGGCGATGCAGGACGCCGACGCCGTGCGCCAGGCGCTGGGTGCGGCCACGGTGAATGTGATGGGCGGCAGCTACGGCACGCGCGCGGTGCTCGATTACATGCGGCAGTTTCCGCAGACCGTGCGGCGCGCCGCCATTGACGGCGTCGCGCCACCCGACATGGTGTTGCCGGCTTCGTTCAGCACCGACAACCAGGCGGCCTTGGACCAGGTTTTCAAGGGCTGTGAAGCCGATGCTCTTTGCAGCAGAAGCCATCCCCGGCTGCGCGCTGACTGGCAGGCGCTGCTGGCCAGCCTGCCGCGCGAAGTGAGTGTGGTTCATCCGATGACCGGTCGCGCCGAGAAGCTGGTTCTGACGCGCGATGGCCTGCTGAACCTGGCCCGCCTGCCGATGTATGTGCCGGTATTGGCCTCTGCCTTGCCTCAGGCCCTGGGCGAGGCAGTCGGCGGCCGTTTCGAGCCGCTGCTGGGCCTGGGCACTGCTTTCATGGGCGGCGGCGGGCGTGCCATGCGCATGTCCGAGGGCATGCATTTTTCGGTGGTTTGCGCAGAAGACGTACCGCGCCTGGCCCAGGCTGCCGATATACCGGGCACCGACTTCGGCAACAGCTTCGCGCAGCAGTACCGCAGCGTTTGCGAAGGCTGGCCTCGCGGCGATGTGCCAGCGGCCTTCTACACCGTGCCGCCGGCGCAGGCCGCCACGCTCGTGCTCTCGGGCGGCGTCGACCCCGTGACACCGCCGCGCCACGGCGAACGCGTGACGAAACAGCTGGGCGCGAAGGCGCGCCATGTGGTGGTGCCGCAGGCCGGGCACGGCGTGATGGGCCTCCTTTGCATGCGCGACGTGCTGT
>Ga0209490_10001655_pt1 | contig 21315 bp, 18 predicted proteins | sample MAT06_FD_187209 | JGI IMG/M metagenome (GOLD analysis project Ga0209490, IMG submission 187209) | Freshwater microbial communities from Lake Fryxell liftoff mats and glacier meltwater in Antarctica - MAT-06 (SPAdes) (version 2) | ecosystem: Environmental > Aquatic > Freshwater > Ice > Liftoff... | reverse complement strand
GATTTTGCCCTAAGGTGCCGCGCGATCGGTGCCGATCTTAGGAGGTGAGGACAAGCACGTGGCGACGCCAGTAGCTCTGAGGCTCCGTGTTGCGGCGCTTTGGGGCGAGAACGTGCTGGAAGTCCGCGAGCTTCCCTGTCCTGGTGATCTGCTGGGGCTCCCGGGCGCTGTGCTTTCACCAGACGGAGCCGGGTGGCGATTCGACGGAACGGGAGCGAAGGCTGGATTTGTGGAGCGCGGTGGCGCCCGTGTTTCGATCTTGGATGTGCCGGTGGGTTCGCTCACGCAAGCAGGGGACTTCGGAGTGCTCGAGTATGCCAACGAATACTCGGTCTTCTTTCAGACCACCGCGTCCGCTCCACGCCTCGGTCTGAGGCTCCGACCTTCGTTCGTCGCTGTGCTTGCCACCGCGTTCAGTTGCCTTCTGCTGCTCGGGACATTGGCGATGCTGTGGGCACTCACGCTCCCGGTGGGCGCCGAAGCTCCGCTTGGACTCGGAGCAACCCATGACGAGCTCCGCCTGCTTCACGTGACTCTCGCCAATTCGGCTAGCCCGAATGCGCCATCACTGGTTTCTGACGAAGAAACACAGCGGCAGCTGCTTGAACTTGTTTCCACCTTACGAACCACCGGTCCGAACGCTGATTCCGTAGCCTCGCAGGCCCAAAAGCTTGAACCGGCTTCTGCCCGGTTCCGGGTCTGGGATCGAACTGCCTCGACGATACAGGTGCTCGGGCAAGCTCAAGGCCTCACCGACACTCAGGTCAAGCGTGTGCTCGGATCGCACATGGAAAGCCTCCAAGCGTGCCTGAGTCCCGATGCCACGCCCGGGAAGATCGTGCTGCGCCTGCGCTTCGAACCCGATGGCTCTGCGGATTCGGCAAGCATGACCGGCTCAAGCCTGCGCGACCCTTCCACTGAGCGCTGTGTGCTACGCGAAGCACGGCGCCTCAGCATGCCGGCCGCAGCGCGCTCCACGGCGGTGCAGCTCGTGCTCACCCTGCAAAAACACTGAAGTCAGGTGTCGGTGTCGGTGGCGCGCCGGCCATCATCGTGACGGCGCCCCTCCGGACGTGCGGGAAACATGCGGCGATCAAAGTCCATGCGACGTTCAATCAAGGAGCGATGCCCGAAGGGCTCGGCAAAGAGTGCACGCACCTGAGCGATAGTCGTGACGCCTGCGCGCAACACCAACTCGGCGTGCTCTGAGCAGAGCTCGACGATACGCCCGTCGAGCAACACTTCCTCAAACTGATCGGCTTCTTTGCACCAGAAGCGCTTGCTGGTTTCGGAAGCCTCGGGGCTTGAACACACTTCACAACGCTGGGCCATGCCCCGAAGCTACAGACCCCCCACGCTTGGGCCAAAATTTCGGCTAACCTCCGGCTAAGCTCCGCGCAATTGCCGGCTTTTTTGCTCAACCCACGCGATCACGTCGTCCTCAGCCGGGCGCCCGAGAAACCCAGACAACTCCTGGATCCCGGTGGGGCTCGTCACGTTGACTTCAATCAGCTTGCCCCCGATCAGATCCAAACCCACAAACCAAAGCCCACGCTTGGCAAGCTCCTGGCCCACTTCCCGAGCCAGCTCCTCCTCAGCGGGCGTGAGCGAGGTGGCATACACCGAGCCGCCCACGTGAATGTTGGCACGGATGTCGTCCACGCGAGGCACACGCAAAATGGCGCCGAGCGGCTTGCCATCTAACATCAAGACTCGCTTATCGCCCTCGGCAATCCCTGGCTGGAATTCTTGAACCAACGCCAGCTGCGTTCCTTCATGCGTGTGAATATCCACAATCGCGCGCGCATTCTTGTCGCCGGTCGTGAGCGCCAACACACCGCTGCCGCCCGCGCCATCTAACGGCTTGATCACGGCCTTGCCTCCCACCGATTTCACGAACTCGAAGATCGCATCGCGATCCGAAGTGACCAATGAATCCGGCATGAATTTGCTGAAATGGAAGGCGAATAGCTTTTCGTTGGCGTCGCGCAGCGCGGCGGGCTCATTGAGCACCAGCGTTTTCGCCTTCGCCAAATCCAACTGTTGAGTGAGGTGCAAGTAATCCGAATTAAAGGGCGGATCCTTGCGGATGAAGATCGCATCGAAGTCGCGGCTAGCAATATAAGCCGCACTCCCGAGCGTGATGCTCGGTGCTGCATTTTGAACAGCGATGGGGCGTGCCAGAACAGCCACCTCCCCACCCCGATTGGAGACCTCCCGAGGCAAAGCATGCCAACACTCATGGCCACGCGAGCGTGCAGCGCGCATGAAGGCAAAGCTTGTATCTTTTGTCGGCTGCATGCTCTGCGCCGGATCCATCACAAACAGAAAACGCATCGTTATCGGCCCTTCAATCGTCGTGGTTCAACACCGGCCGGATTTAGCACAGGTTGAGGCCCGAACCCCGCTCCAACAGCGAGGCCGCGCGGCGGGAGCGCTCGATGAGCGGCCCTTTTCGTTCCTTGGAAGGTAGTCAGCATGCTTACTACCTCGTGTTCGACTTTGAGATAGAGGTCACCGACAAGTTTGGGATCACTTAGGGATGGTCTCTGCGCGGGCGCGGCGCCGAATCTGCCCCCGTCAGAACCAAGTAAGCTCGGTCCGCGCGAACGCTATTGCAGAAAAGAGGGCCCAACGTCGGCAAGCTTTAGGGGACGGTTGATGACAGTGCCCGCGCCAAATTGATCGGCGCCAACATCTTTTGCTGTCGCCGGCCGCGGCTGCCCCTGAATATCGAGGAAGATCGAAGGATCATCGTCGAGGTCTGCAATATCCAAAATTGCGGAAAATCCTCCGAGAGCTGCGCCGATGGCAGGACTCCCTTGCGTGAGCCCAGAGTATCCGTCGGCATTCAGCGCCAACAGCGGCTCCAGGTTCTTCAGGCCTGCGGAAGCAGCGACCCCGAGGCTGCCGCTATAGATATTGCCAGTCCAGGTTTCTGTTCCGGTGGGTGAAACGAAGATATCTCCGGCCGTCTTCGTGAAGATATTGTCTGCAAATGTCACGTTGGTGGGGCTGTTGGTGGGGCCGGGGCCGCCCAGGTTGATCGCGCCCGTATTCACGAAGGTGTTGTGGACAATATTGATGTTCGTGAGCGGGTTGGCGGGGTCATATTGGAGAGTGATCGCTTCGGAATCGCCGGTGTCGAAGTAATTGTTGTAAATCGAGTGGCCACCTCCTTCTTTCGCCCGAATACCGCCGCCGTTCAGAAAGAAGTTCCCATAGGCGACGCTGTTATGGGTGTGCCGAAAAACGAGGCCACCCCAGATTGGCCTCTGAGCCGCGTCCAAGCCGTGATTGTTGGTGAACGTGTTGTTCCGGATCAGGTTCTCATCGGACTTCACCGAGACGATTTCTGAGTCGGCGAGGTAAACATTGTCGAAGAGATTGTGCTCCACAGTGGTCCTCGAAACGTTGCCGAATTCAACGCTCAGCCCAATGCGGATAGGCTCATTGCCGTAGTCCTGGCCGAGGCCGGGCATGTTCTGAAATGAGCAGTACCGAATCGTGTGATAGCCGGGAACGGTGGCTGAGGTGGTGATCTGAATGATCGCGCCGATCTCGGCCAATTCCGGCTTGTTTTCAAGGTTGGTGTACGAGAGCTCATTGTATTGGCCCAAGTTGAAGTGAAGGTATTTTTGCGCAAAATAGCCGCTAAAATTGAGCTGTGTCAGGAGGTTGTGGCTGCCTGCGACCTCCACCAGTATCCCCACGCCGACATCTCCAGCTTTGAATTGGAATCCGCTGAACACGACGTTGCTGCCACTGATGGATACCTTATATTTCGCGCCATTACTCGTGCCCGACAAGACGACGCCGCCCGGGGTTTCAGCTCTTACCGTGATGCCGCTGGTGGGGATCGTTAGGTTTGAATCAGGATAGGTGCCGTTGCAAAGGACCAGCGTGTCTCCCGCTTGAGCTTGGTTGATAGCAGTCTGGAACTCAGCGATCGTGCACACGGTTGTGGTTGGGCCCATCACGACAGGTGCGCCGCCCGTGTTGGGTGCGCCGCCCGTGTTGGGTGCGCCGCCCGTGCTGGGTGCGCCGCCCGTGCTGTTGATGAGCCCACCAGCGGAATTGGAAGCGCCACCTGAGTTCGCGCGAACACCCCCGCTCCCTAGCTGAGAAGTGCTTCCGCTACCGCCACTCGCGATTGCTTGAGGCTCTTTCGAAGCGGTACCGCAGGCCAGAACCAGCGAACCCAATGAAAAATAGGCGAGAGTACGTCGCATCAGTGAGCAAGTCCTTCAGGTGGGTCTCTGAAGGCTGAACTTAACAGAGAGTCCTATCCAGGGCGGAGGCAAATTCGCGGTAGTTCCTTGGGCCTCGAGTCTAGAGGGATCACGACAGCGCCGCCGGCAAGGGGGCCCGATTTGGCACAGTTGGCACACCTCCAAACTCCAAAAAGCACTAGAAATCGACGGATATCCTCGCCAGAGCCAACCACTTAGGGTTGGCCCTAATCTTGCTCCAACTCTAACCTAGACGGGCCACGACCACCCCACCAGCGCGGCCAGGAGAGTATCTATGAAGAACTTCCGAGCAATCCACACCTCCCAGATCCTCCTAGCAGCGGGCGTCGCGCTCTTCTCCTTCCAGGCGCACGCCCAGGCTCAATCCACGTGCGCCACGAGCACTGATTGTGGCAAAGGCTTCAGCTGCGAAATCGTGGGCGGCACGGCGTGTGCCGGCGTTGCCTGCCCAGATAACGGAATGCCTTGTCCCGCGGCGCCACAGTGCGAGCCACAAACCATCCTCGGCTGCGTCCCGCGCACCTCATGTACTGCGAATACAGATTGCGCAGAAGGTATGATCTGCCACTCGGAGATGACCAGCGCTTGCACAGGGCCAACCATTGCGTGCGCTCCGGGTCAGAATTGCATTCTGCCTACCCCGAGCTGCACCGACACTGTGGTGAGCAGGTGCATGCCTAAATATGCGTTGGGCTGCCAGATTGCAACCGACTGCGGCGAGGGATTTGATTGTGTGCCAGAACAGATGTGTACTTGCAGCGGTGGCTCCGGCACCACGCCTTCAATCGGCGCAGGTGGATCAGCAAGTTCCGGCACAACGCCTCCCCCCTCCGGGGCGGATGCAGCCCCCTTGCCCCCCATGGGAACCAGCATTGGCGCGCCTGTTCCGCCGCCGGATCGGATTCCGACGCCGGATACGAGCTGTACCTGCACCTCCGGCCCAACTTCCGTTTGCCAGCCGAAAGATCTGTCCTGCGCCACCAGCGCCAATTGCCCTTCCACTTGGAGCTGCACGCTGGTAGGCGGCTACAGCACCTGCGAGTCGAGCGCGGCGCCCGAGCCTGGCACGCCATTTCCAGTGGCGCCATCGACGTGCACCACTGTTCCTGGTGAGCTCAAGTGCGTCCCACCCTACTATGAAACCTACGGTGGCTCGATCACGACTGCTACGTCACTCGGTCCCGTAGCCCCGCAGCGCGGAGGCGCCAAGGAGAGCTATCCTGCTGCGACCGTGACAGGAATGCCAACGGGCGGCAGCACGGCTTCAACTGGCACGAGTCCCCCAGCTCCCAGTGCTCCCGCTGGAATGCCAGGAGCTACACAAGGCATGGCGCAGAGTGCCGACGGCGAAAATGTCAGCGGTTGCAGCCTAGGTTCGAGTTCGGGCCCCACGAGCGGAACAATGTTTGCTGGCGTGCTGACGGTGGTTGGCTTGCTTGTCGGTCGTCGTCGCCGTCAGAGTTGAGCGTCTCGACGCAGCGCGCTTGGCCTGCCGCCAAATCTCGAAACGGAATGTTCTTTGCTGCCATCACCAGCGCCTCCGCGGTCTGCGGGGGCTCGGCCGACGTGTTGTTGGTGCCCGCATGGAGCATGACGATACTCGCATTGAGGCTGGGATAATCGTACGTTCCAGAAAAGCGCGCCAACATTTGCTCAAGGGTTTCACCACCCACGCCCTCGTGCGCTTTCGGAAAGGCAACGCCATCCACCAGGTCGGGCCCATCCGACTTCGATCCGACAAACGTCAGCGATTTACCCGCTTGATGAGCCAATTCAAAGCGCGGAGCTCGGTAATTGCTGCCGAAACCCTACCACGAGCCCGGCCAGACCCCCAGGCGCAGCATAAAAGCCCACTGACGCTCGCATTGATTGTCTCCCATACGCCCAGCGTGGCACTTCCCTATCTGTGATTCCTGAAGCTCCCGATACTCGCACAACCTCCGCAACCCAGTGTTCACTCCTCGTGGGGATATTTGTTGGGGGTCGTGGATCGCGCATGGGTGGCAGGAAGAAGGGATTGCTACCAACGCGGGCTCCAGGTTCACCTCCGATCCTGATGCGCTTGCTCCGAACGATCCAGCAAGCTTTGGGTCCAGTTCCTGTCGTCCTGGTTGGGAATAGTGACGGCTATGCCCAGTTTGCGCTCCCCACAGTAGAGGACGCTCCAGCGCAAGTGGGGCCGCTCGGAGGGCTGAATGGGTTGCTTCTGCACGCTCACACCCTTGGGGCATCTCAGATTATCGCCTTAGCGTGCGATCTCCCCTACCTCACGGCTGAAGTGCTGTTGGGTCTCGTTCGTCACGACGCCACAGCAGCGGCAGTGGCACCGCTCGCTGGCTCCGGCCTTTTCGAGCCATTGATCGCTCGTTACAGCGTCGATTTCGCGCTCACAGCCTCGGCAGAGGCTCTTGCAAACGATCGCCATTCCCTACAGGCTGTGCTCAGCGCACTGCGGTGCCAGCCGCTTGCGTTGACAGCCGCAGCGCGACATTCACTGCGAGATTGGGATCGACCCGAAGATATGCAGCCAACAGAATCAGCCCCCGCACACGAAAGGAGAATGGCCGCGCTCGGGGAACGCATCCAAGCGCTCAAAAGCTATCGGCAGACCTGCAACTGGAGTTGGCAGAAAGATTCCGGGGAATTCGAGCGCATCACGCTGCCAGCCAGCTGGGATGGCACGGGCACCACCGTCTGTTTCAGAACTAGCTTCGACGTGCCCACGAGTATTCACGGTATCCCGGTCGCGGGCGCGTCGGTGAAGCTCTACAGCCACTTCACGACCGTCACCACGAGCATACGTATCGATGGCGAGCTGCGCTTTCGCGAGCAATATTGGACCGATTTTCGGTTGCCCGAAGTGATCGTCACGAACGCCGCACAGCCTGGCCAAACGCACGGGGTCGAGCTTGAGTGTGAGCCTTTCGGCGGCAGCGCCGGCATGGTGCCGCTGGATTTCATGATTTCGAGCGTCGAGAGTGCGCTTCGGAGCCTGGAAACGGTCGTTGAAGCGATCGCGATGGTGCACGGTCTCGACCCTGAAGTCGCTGAGCGCGCGCTCAACGAGTTAGAAACCTGCGCCTTTAGTTGGCCCGATCTCGAGCAAGCACAGGAACGCGCACGAGCGATCTTGCTGCCACTTAGCCCAATCCTTAAGCAACGGCGCGTCTTCGCGCTGGGGCAGTGCCACATTGATCTCAATTTCCTGTGGCCGATGGCAGACACTGTGCGCACGGTCGTCTCCAGCTACACGGCCATCTGCGACATGCTCGATGAATTTCCCGAGCTTTGCTTCACGCACACGCAAGCCGCAACCTATGAGATCTTGGAACAGCATGACCCAGCGCTCCTCGAGCGTATTGAAGTGCACGCCAAGGCCGGGCGCTGGGAAGTTCTGGCGGCAACCTGGACTGAGGGCGACACGAATTTGCCCAGTGGCGAAGCGCTGATCCGTCAATTTGTCGTGGGGCAAAGCACCTGTGAGCGACGCTTTGGCACCCAGGCGAAGGTGGCGTGGTATCCCGATGCATTCGGGCATTCGTTCAATTTGCCACAAATCCTACGCGGTGTTGGCATTGAGCATTACTTCTTCTGGCGCTGTGGCGATCAATCCCAACCGCTCTTTCGTTGGCGCGGGATCGACGGCAGCGAGGTCACCGCCTTCAACAGCGACTACTACTTACGGCAAGTCAGCGCGCCGCGGGTTGGAAAGTTCTCGCGCTTGCTCGCTGAGCGTTTTTCTATTCTAGAGAGCCCCTACGTGTTTGGCGTCGGCAATCACGGTGGCGGCCCTTCGAGAGAAGACATCCAAGAGCTTCAAAAGCTGAATGCGGATCCGTTGATGCCCACGATCGAATTTGCTCGCACCGCGAGCTACTTCGCTAACGCTGCTACGCACCAAGCTAACCTCCCAGTGATTGAGCGAGAGCTCAACTTCGTGTTCGATGCGGCTTATTCGAGTCACGCCGACATGAAGTGGCACACGCGCACTTGTGAGAGTCTCTTGTACACCTGTGAAGCACTGGGGGCGCTCTTTGCCCCCGCCATTCCCTACCCGCGCGCCGAGTTGGATCGCGCCTGGAAACACAAGCTTTTCAACGATTTCCATGACTTTGTCGGCGGCACTTCGATCCGAGAAGCCTACGACTACGGCCTGACCCGTGCCGTCGAAGTCGAAGATTTCGCCGAGAGCGCCATCCAAGCACGGTTGCGGGAAGTCGCTCCTCTGCCCGCGACGGAAGAAGCAGCAGGTTGTGTCGCCGTGTTCAATTCCCTGCCCTGGTCACGCACAGCTGTCGTTGAGGTGAATGATTGCCCCAAGGGGATCGTTGCCGCACGCAGTGAATCGGGCCAAGCGCTGCCAGTGCAGTACCTCAATGATTCAACGCTGATGTTTGTGGCGCCAGAGCTGGCTCCCACTGGCGTCAGTCGGTTCCAGCTTGAAACTCAAAGTGCCTCCTCATCTGAATCACAGGCAAGCCTTCAACCTACGCTGAACGCCGAAACTAGAACTCTCGAAAATGAGTTCTTACGGCTCACGCTCTTGCCCGATGGCAGCATCAAGACCCTGCTCGATAAACGCACAGGGCAACCCATCTTGCACACGCAGGATTCACTCGACATCCCGGTATGCTTTGCTGACTACGCCGAGGTCACTCGCCCTTACGCGAACAACGCGCTCGTCGTGCAGCATGAGCTACCGGTTGATGGGTCGGCCTGGTTTTTAGGGCGATCTCGTGGGAACACCCAGCTTTATTCGCCCACGGAGCTCAGCTTTCAGGCGGGTCCGGTGATGGTGTCTGCAGTGGTCAGCTACCGTTACAAGGAGTCTAATCTGCGCCAGGAGTTGCGCCTCTACGCTGGGATCCCCTGGGTGGATGTGCGGCATGAAATCGACTGGCGCGAGCAGGGCAATCGGGATGCTGGCACCGACATCCTGCGCGTCACCTTTTCTCCATTGGTGAAGAATGGACGTGCCCATTTCGAAATCCCCTGCGGCTCGCTTGAGCGAGAAGCCACTGGACGCGAGGTTCCCACACAGCGCTGGTTAGATCTTTCTAACGACCACGGCGGCTTCGCGCTCTTGAACAACGCCAAATACGGCTGCAGCGCCGAGGGGCGGACGCTCCGTCTCACCTTGATTCGAAGCGCGTATTGGCCAGACGCCACATCGGACGTCGGCACACACACCTTCGCCTATGGCCTCTACCCACACTCGGGCAACTTCGCGGGCTCGGACGTGGTGCGGCGGGGCATGGAGTTCAATCAGCCCGTGCATGCGGTACGGCTGCCGAACCCAGGGCACCCGACGCCAGCAATCTCGCCCCGCCCGCTGCCGCAGCTCGCCATTTCGCCACAGAATATCGTCGTGAGTTGCCTCAAGCTGGCGGAAGCTTCGGACGCTTTGGTGCTTCGCGTGTACGAAGCACACGGTCTGCCCACCCAGGGCTCACTGCGCATCACGCCAGCGCCCCGTCACGTGGAAGTCGTGAATCTGCTCGAAAAGAGCGCTCCTTCTGACGCTATCGCCGTCACCCTCAGCGGGGAAACGCTCACGTTTTCGCTTCGACCCTACGAAATCCTCACACTCAAATGGGAGACAGCTTGATGAAGACAATGATTATTACGGGCGCTACAAGCGGAGTTGGCGCAGCGCTTGCGCTCCACTTCGCTGCGCAAGGCAACACCGTCTTCGCACTCGCCCGAAACCCTGAAAAGCTTGCCGCCCTCGCTGCGGAGTACCCTGAGCAAATCCAAGCCTGCCCGTGTGATATCCAGGATCGCGCCGCCGTGATCAAAATGGCCGATGACATTCTGAGCCGTGGCACCCAACTGGATGTGCTCATCAACAACGCCGCCGTCTTCGACATGCGCCCGTTTGCTGAGCAATCCTGGGACATCATTGATCAAATCGTCGACACCAATCTCAAGGGCACACTCTACGTGACCCGGGCATTCGCACCTCACCTGATCAGCCGGAAGCAAGGAACTATTCTCAATATTGCCTCGGTAGCCGGAACCCACGGCCTTGAAAATCAGGCCACTTATTGCGCTTCCAAGCATGCCATGGTGGGTTTCGCCGACGCGCTGGCGCAGGAGCTGCGACCCCACGGCGTGCTTGTGAGCACACTCTGCCCGGGTGGGATCGACACCGAGCTCTGGCGTGAGGGTGAAGTTCGCTACCCCGGCGATATCCGCGAGGCCATGACCACCCAAGACCTGGTGGCGCTGGTGAGCTTCATCCTGAATCAGCCGAAAAACATCCTCTTTAAGAAGCTGGTATTTTTCCCGACCAACGAATGGCACTGATCACCAAGCCTCACTCTTCTCGTGCGAGCCCGCGCTTTGGTCGAAATCATCGTGCAGAGTGAGCCATTCTCAGATTGAGGTGGAGTGGCTCAAACTGGGACTCGAATATCCTGCAGCTGCATGCGCCCATGGCGAACCGCTGCGTATTTGCTCTTCGGCGCACATGGCGAGCTTCTTGCAAAACCATCCTTGAGCCATGATGAAACTTCAGCAACAAGCACGCTGGCCGCAGCCTTCAATCATTGAGTCCGAGGCGTCATTCCGGGTAGTAGAGCCAAGCCTACCACCCCTAAGCAGTATTCAGACTTGCTGGAAGGGGCCCCCGCCGTCTTGCGCCAGGCTGTTACTGGTTGATGACGAGCCTTTGATCCTACGGACTCTTGCGCGCATGTTGAAGGTTCAGCGCCCGAACCTCGAAGTGGTGGCGGCACCCAACGCGTTGATCGCCCTGGAGAAGCTCAACGCCGAACGCTTCGATGTCATGATTACGGATCTTCAGATGCCGCAGATGCGCGGGGAAGAACTGGTAGAGCGGGCTCTCGGCATCGATCCTCAGCTCACCTGCATCGTGCATTCCAACCAGGTGCTCTGCATGCCAGCCGAACTCCGCAGCAAGCTGTGGGCGACCCTCACCAAGCCCACACCGATGGCTGAAATCTGCTCCAAGCTCGACGAGGCGCTCGTGCGCTCCCAACACCTTCGTCGCAATCTGCGCTGGCTCTAAGGGCTGAGCCTTCTCTCAAGCGCGAGGTCCCACGGCTGCGCTGCGCAGTGAAACCGAGAAAGTCGTGCCTATTTTCTCGGTGGATTCTACTGAAACCGTGCCCTTCATCGCTTCGGTCATGTGCTTCACGATGGCCAGACCCAAGCCAGTGCCGCCAAGTTCCCGCGAGCGGCCGGCATCCACGCGGTAAAAACGCTCAAACAGGCGCGGCAGGTGCTTGCTCGGAATTCCTGGTCCGGAGTCCTCAACTGAGAATCGGATGAAACCTGAGGATGCCTCCGCGAAGGTGCGAATCGTCCCGCCTTGCCTGGTGTATTTTACGGCATTGTCGATCAGGTTGGTAAGAACATGCTCAAGCGCCCGCCTGTCCGCTATCACCCAGAAGCGCTCTGGCTCGACTTCTTGGTGGATCGTCAGACTTCGTTTGTCGGCGCGCTCCAAGAACAACGCGACGGCGTGCTCCACGCCCACCGAGAGATCGATCTCTTCAAGATTGAGCTTCAATTCCCGGGACTCAATCCGCGAGATCTCGAGCAAATCTTCGACCAGCTCACCGAGACGTTGGGCATTGCGCGCGATGATTGGCAAAAAGCGCCGACGCGCTTGGTTATCTTGCTCGGACGCGGCTTCGATGGTTTCGGTGGCCGATAGGATCGCGGCAACCGGTGTGCGCAGCTCATGCGACACGTTGGCGACAAAATCACGCCGCAAAGATTCCAGTCGGCGCATTTCAGTCACGTCGACAAACACAGCGAAAACGCCGTCCTCTTCGGTCCGAAGACGCGCCGCTCGCACGAGAAGCACCCGCGGTTTCAAGCCGTCCACTTCGATCACAGCAGAAACCGCCTCCTGTGCGGTGACTGCTCTATCCAACAGCTCCTTCAGCTCGGCGTGTCGAACCACCTCAAGCACAGTTCTCCCGATAGCGTCGTGCCCGAGCAACAGCATCTCGCGGAGCGCCGGGTTGGTCAGCGTGACAGACCCATTCACATCAAGAACCAACACCCCTTCTTGCATCCCCCGCAGAATCGCACCGAGCCGGTCACGTTCTTCGCTTAACTCCACGACGGTATTCGAAAGCCCTTGAGCCAGCTGATCCAAGGCTAGGCTCAGCTGTGCGAACTCATCGGTGCCCGACATGCCGGTACGCACATTGAGATCTCCTCGCGCCATCCGCCCGGCCGCGTCCACCAGTGTTCGAATTCCGCGTGAGGCAAGCTGCGCTGCAAGCGATGAGAGGAGTACCGCCATCAGTAATGCGAGGAGGGTCGCCAAGCCGAGCGCTCGCCGTAGATCCGTAAGGGAGGCCTCAATGTCGCTAAGCGGCGTGGCGAGCCTGACGACGCCGTCAAACGTCCCGCGACTCATGCCAGCCTGAAGGGGAGCTGCGCCCACCGCACCATTTCGCACCCGGATCGCGGCGTAGGCCATCGGCTCCTTCACGGTGGCAGAAAGGCGCTCGGCGTGGCCGGTTCCCGTGAGCATGGCGGCGTGGACTTCTGGGCGCGAAGCATGGTTTTCAAGCTTCCCAAGCGCCCCGCGTGGAACGTCGGATTCCCCGATCACCACGCCATCCGCACGCACGAAGGTGACGCGCACAGAGCCGATTCGACCAATTTGATCTGCTAGCGCATCCCAAGCGTCGAAATCATCGGGCGAGGTTCCGAGCGAGCCCACCTGATTGGCCACCATCGCTGTGTGCGTCGCCAAGCCGCGCCGGATGCGCTCCAAGACTCCGCGCTCCAGCTGGCTTCGCATCGCCAAATAGGCGATTCCAATGCAGGTTGCGATCAAACTGAGAAAAACAATGAAGAGCTTGCCACGAATTCCCAGCTTCAAGGCATGGCCTCATCTGGCGTCCCGACAAAGCGGTAGCCCACACCTCGCACCGTTTCAATGTACGCGCGCGCAGCCTCAAGCTTCTCCCGCAACCGCTTCACGTGCGTATCCACGGTACGCGTGGTGATATCGGCTTGAATTCCCCAAACATCATCCAGCAGCGTCGTACGTGTCTGGACGCGATTCCGACGATCAAACAGCGTGAGCAAGAGCTTGAATTCGAGGGCGGTGAGCTCGATTTCGAGAGCCTCCACCCAGACTCGGTGGGCCTCGCGATCAATCTTGAGGCAGCCGAAATGCACTTCATCATTGTTGCGCTCCGCTTGAGGTGCACTTGATCGGCGCAAGACGGCGCTGATCCGCAACAACAGCTCTCTGACACTAAAGGGCTTGACGACGTAATCATCTGCACCCAACTCAAACCCCACCACGCGATCAATTTCCTCACCCCGAGCGGTGAGCATCATGATAGGAATACCGCGCGTGCGTGGGCTTTCCTTCAAGGTCTTGCACACCTCAGTACCCGAGATATCCGGCAACATGAGATCGAGGAGTACGAGATTGGGTTCAGCCTTCTGGATCAGCTCGAGCGCTTCGGTCCCGGTGCTAGCCGTCCGTACCTCGTAGCCAGCCTGGCTAAGGTTGTATTCGAGGACCTCACGCAGGTCCTGCTCGTCTTCGACCACCAGGATGCTGACCATTTCTTTACCGGAGTAGCCTTAGCGGGTGACAGCCGCGTGACAACAGCCCTGCCTGGAGCGTCTTTTTTCATGCTAATCGGCTTCTGGGGATGCACTTGGAGTCACCTCCGACCGCGCTTTCCGCGGAAGTCCGCCAAAGGGCAGGACCGGGCTGAGAGCGGGCTCTTTGAAACGGAAGCTCGGAGCCGGGGCTCCAACCAACCTCTAGCGCGTGCTAAGGTTACGCCCCACGTCATGGTCATGGTCGCCGCCGCGCCACTCTACGAACCTGTTGTCGATGCAGGCGAGCAGCATTTCCTGCTCGGTGACGTGCCCTGGCACGTCTACGTGATGTTACGGGATACCCTCGATACGCCGGGGCTACGCATGACCTACTTGGAGGGGTGGCTGGAGATCATGAGTCCATCGCGCGCACACGAAGTGAACAAGAAACAGATAGCGCGCTTCTTGGAACTGTTCTGCTTGGAGCGCGATATTCCGCTCTTTGGTTATGGGTCCACGACCTTCCGCAGCGAAGAGGCGGCGCGGGGGCTTGAGCCGGACGAATGCTACTGTCGCGGGCAAGATAAGGATGTTCCAGACATCGCGCTTGAGGTGATTCATACACCGACCAAGCTCGACAAGCTCGACGTCTACCGGGGCCTCGGAGTCCGCGAAGTGTGGATGTTCAGAAATGGCGCATTCAATCTCTTCACTCTCCGCGGGGAGACGTACGAAGCGCTTGAGACGAGTGAAATCATCCCCGAACTGGATCTGGCGAGGCTCACGCATTTTGCAGAAGACCCGAATCAGCCCGTGGCGCTTCGCGCCTATCGTGATGAGTTGCGCCGGGCGAAGCCATAGGGCAAATCAAGGGCACGACCGGGCACGACCGGGCACGACTGGGATAGGGTTGCGGGGCGGCGCGGCGGGAGCGCTAGGTGAGCGGCCCTGTTCGTTCCTTGGAAGATAGTAAGCATGCTTACTATCTCATGTTCGACTTTGAGATGGCTGTCACGGACAAGTTTGGGAGCACTTGGGGATACTCAACTGCTGCCCGGACGCGATGCCGAGTCTCCAGACCGCCTTGACACGCCGCCGATTTCGTTCGCTTATTCCCGGCAAAGGACCTTGACATCATGAAACGCCAATTTCTTTCAATTCTAGTCGCCCTTTGGGCACTCAGCGGTTGTGGTTACTCCGAGGATGAATGGCAAGCACAGCTTGCTAAATACGGCCAGCTCAACGGCCAGTACCAATCGGAGCAAAAAGCGCACTCTGAAGCCCAACAAAAGCTTGATGCCGAGATGGCGCGCGTGGCGCAGCTCCAGGCTGAGCTCCAGAAGATGGGCGTCAATCTCGACACGCTGAATTCACAGCTCCAACAGGCCGGCAGCGAAAAGCAAGAACTCGCTTCAAGCCTCGATCAGCTGAAGCAGGCACTCGAAGAGTACAAGCGGCGAGCGGCGCAGCTGGAGCAGGTGAAGGCGCGCTTCGAGGCTCTGCGCAGCAAGCTCCAAAAGCTGGTGAATCTCGGTCTCAAAGTTGAGATTCGCAAGAATCGCATGGTGATTCGCCTCCCCGGCGACGTGCTCTTTGCCTCAGGCGAAGACAAGCTGAAGGAAGATGGCCTGAAGGTGCTGGACGCCGTGGCGGATGTGATTCGCAACGATCAGCAGCTCACCAAGCGCTACTTTCAGGTGGCGGGACACACGGACAACAAAGCTCTGAAGGGTGGACGATTCAAGGACAACTGGGGACTTTCCGTGATGCGCGCCCGAGAGGTGCTGGTGCACCTGGTAGGTTCGGTCGAGGAAAAAGGTGGCGGGCTGAGCTCCGAGCGCCTGCACGCTGCGGGCTTCGGAGAAACCGATCCTGTATCACCCAACACGACGGACGAAGGACGCAAACAAAATCGCCGCGTCGAGCTCGTGCTCATGCCCGATGTGGAAGAGATGTTGGATCTGAAGTCGCTCATCTAAGAGGCGACACCCATCAACGGCGACACCAACCCAGCGTGACGTGAGCTAAGCTCGCGTCACGGATGGGCGCCGGCCGCACCAAATGTGGCGGAACTGGCGCTACCGTCATCACTCTTTCGTTCGGCGATTTTCCAGCCGGCACCTTCCCGCACCACTTCCAAGAGTGACCGCGCAGGTTCGGCGCCGGTCACCAGCACGCGCACCAAAGAGCGATCCGATGAAATGCCGAGCAGCTCTGCCGTGGTCACGACGTTGGCCTTGAGCGCTTTGGCCGCGGACTTACAAGTTTCGTCGCAGGCTTTTTGATCGGCTTCGATCTGGGCGCGAGCCGTGCCGGTAGCGATCGCCAGGGCCCCCTCGAAATCCTTCGTGCTCCAACGCTGGACGGCCTCGATAGCTGCGTTCTTCGGGTCAGCCGTGAGCTCCGCCAGCGTGACGGCTCGAGCTCGGCGACTCTCATGGGGCGGGTGGTAGTTGCATTCAGCCCGGGCTGCACCCCACATGACCACGGTCGCAACGCACACCACGCCAAGCATCCACAGCGTCTGTGGCTCTGGGCGATTCAGTTCAGCCTCAGTACGAGGCAGACCAGCGCGGCGCTTCTTACCCGGCGCGGTTCGCTTCGCAGCTGCGGGGGGCGCGGGTGCGTCCGAGACATGGGTGGTTGGGAGTTCGTCTTCAGGCTGGTCCGCCATGGGCGTCGCACATTGCCAGAGCCGCGGGAGCTTTCAACCCCGGGCTCGATTTTCCCGCGAAGCCCCGAAGAAGAGCGGTTGGGGCCGCGTGGAACCTGAGGCTACACTCCCGCGCTGTGCCCGTGAACACCTACGAAGCGGCCTCGGCCTTCCAGCGTGCTCCCGAGCGAACACATCCAGCCACACTCTGGTTAACTACCAGTCGTCTTTATGCACGGGCTCTTGGCGAAGTGTGGTGGGTCCGGATTGGCAAGTGGTGGACTTTTGGGATCGGTGTGACCGCCATCCTGGCACTGCTCTTGGTGCAGAGTGTCGAGCCTAAGCTCCAACTGGCGACGCTCGGCGGGGGCTTGGTCTGGCTCAGCTGGGCGCAGATCCTGATGGGCTTTGGTTGCGCTCTCGATCGCCAAACTCTCCGAGATCTCGCCGGGCTTGAAACGCTCGGGCGCCTGCGCGGGATCCGCCAGGGCAGCGAAGCTCAAGCCTGGCTCGTTGGAGCCTTGCAAACATTGCTTTGGCCGGTCCTGCTCGCAGGTGGTTCGCTTGGCTTTGCCCACGCGGCGCTTTCCGAGACGCTCAGAGAGTTCCTGCTGCGATCACTTCAGCTAGCGCTCATTCTGGTCTACTTTGGGGGTCTCAGCTTATTGCTCGCACGCCTCAGCACCTGGTTAGGTGCACGTGCCGGGCGTCACGCTCGCCTACTGTTCGCGGGCAGCATCTTTATCCCGCACCTTGCCACCTGGATCTGGCCGAGCTTTCCCAGTCTTCCCGCGGCATTCGGTTGGTTTCTGGAGCATGCAGTGCTCAGAGTGGGAGCTTAGCGGTGCGCCAGCTGGAACTCTCCAATGTCTGGTGCACACCGCTCCAGGGAGTGAGCCTCCGCGCTGGCAGTGGCTGCGTCGTGATCGTGTACGAATCCGAGCCACCCGGAGCCATGCTCATCAACCTGCTGGCTGGTCTGAAGCGACCAACGAGGGGCGCAATTCGCGTGGCCGGGCAATCGCCACACCAGGCTCCTGCCATCCGGGGTCATCTGGGCACGCTGCTGGCGAACGAGGAAACCTTGCCCGGACTGCGACTGGATGCAGCGCTCGGGCGCGCACTGGCTCCGCAACTTGCCACGGATGTGGCCATTTCAGCAATCTTGGCGGCCGCAGATCTCTTAGAATACCGTTCCACGCTACCGACGCTCCTCAGCTACGAACAACGACGCAAGCTCGCGCTTGCTATCGCTCTCGCCACACCCGCACCCAAACTTCTGGCATTATTCGAGCCGCTGATGTTTTCGGAGCCTGCCTTTCGAGAGCAAGTGTTGGCCTCGCTAGTTGAACTCGCTGAGAGCACGCCTGTCGTGTGCGTGACCGCGAGCACGCGCGACGCGACGGCGCTCGGAGGAACGCTCTATTTCCTGAGTTCGTTGGGTATTCTGCGGGGTCCCGTGCCCGTGGATGAAGTACGCGAGCCCCAGGCCAAGGCTGGATTCTTGGTCGAATGCGACGATCCGGCACGCTTAGCCCAGGCGCTCTCAACACAGCCTGGAGTGTCAGACGTTCGTTGGTTTGAAGAGCACACTTTAGGAATCGTTGAAGCACTCGGTCCTGACATTTTCGCGGTCTCGCAAGCCATCGCGAACGCTGTTCTCGATACGGGTTCGAATGTACGGGCCGTACGCAGTGCCAGAAGATTGCGCGATGCCGAACAGGCTGGAGGGTCTCGCCCATGAACACCACCGCTTTAGGTGCTCGCTCGGCGGGGGAGCAACTCCGCTCCAGGCTGGTGGGGCTGGGTGCCGGCTTGATGCTCGCGTTGGTTGCGTGCATCGCACACTTGGAGCGAAGCGAGCTCGCTTCCGGCGCGCTCGATCGCTCATTGTTTGGCGTCGTCTTCGGCTGGGCGTTACCGCTGACCGCTTTCCTTGTCGTTTCAGATATCTGTTCCCAAAGGCGCTTAGCCTTCGGGTTTGATCGTCTGGCTCGTTTCGGACATTCCCGACGCTCGCTGGTGGCGGGCTCCCTCGGAGTGGCGGGTGTTCTCACCGCGCTCCTTTCCGTACTGTACGTGTGGGTAGCGCTCGGTATTGCAGGCTCCTCACCAAGCCCCCAGCTGCTCGGCGATGGCCTCATTGCCAGCTGGATAGCGGCACTCGGCGGGATTTCGTATGTGGCGTGGTTCGCGTTTTGGTCGAGCGTTGGTCGCAACGGTGGAGGGCGTTTTATCGGTCTAATCTTAGACTGGGGCTTTGGCCTGGGCAGCACTTTCGGCGCCAGCTTGGTGCCTCGTGGGCACCTCAGAAATCTCCTGGGGGGCCTACCGCCGATAGGCCTGGGGCAGGGCAGCTCATCGCTCTTTCTCCTCGGGTTATTTGCCGTCTGCCTCGCTCTGGCACTCTGGCGTGTTGACCCATGAGTCTCTCTGCGAATACTTGAGTTCTTGATGGTGGGTGGGGCTACCCCGCTTCTCATTCTGCTGCTCTGGTTGCTAAAGAGCATCATAGGTTTCGACAGTGCCGAACTCGCAGTGGGCTTCCTAATGTTCCACGCGGCACACCTGATCAGCGACCCGCATTTTCCGCTACTTCCACGCTTGAGCATCTTGGTGCTTGGCTCCCTGGCACTTGGCTGGGCACTCTTTCACGGCTTGCTTGAGCTGCTGGATACAGCGCTCGTCGCACGGCACACGGCACATTCCGCGCTCGGGCCAACACCCTATTTTGCCGCGCTGTTCACCGTCGTTGACATTCACCACTACTTCATCGACAGCGTGATTTGGCGTAGAGATAACCCGGAAACGCGATTCTTAGTCGATGCGGCAGCGCTCCGGCAAGAAGCCCGCTAGACCCGCACCGCCTGCCAGCGCCCCCGACGAAATACCCAGAACCCAAGCAGTGCACTCAGCGTGTACGCCACAGAAACAGCCAAAAACACCCCAAACGGGCCGAGCCCGAGCGGCACTGCCAAGGCATACGCGAGCGGCAGTTTGACCGCCCAAAAACACACCAGGTTGATGAGCAAAGGAGTCTTGGTGTCCCCGGCGCCGTTGAAAGCCTGGAGCCAAACCATCCCCCAGGCAAAAGCCACAAAGCCGACACTGACTGTCCGAAGACAGGTGACACCTAGGGCGAGCACCGGAGGCTCCTCCGTGAAGATACCGATGATCGCCGGCGCGAAGACCAGGAATACGAGCGCGGTCAGCGAAAGGAACGCCATGTTGTACGAGCCTGCCAGGAGTACGGACTTTCGAGCGCGCTCAGGCTGCTTGGCTCCCAGGTTTTGACCCACCAAGGTGGCTGCCGCATTGCTGAATCCCCAGGCCGGCATCAACGCAAAGATCACGATGCGAATGGCCACCGTGTATCCTGCGACCGCGGTGCTCCCGAAGAGCGCCACAATCCTCACTAACATCACCCAGCTCGACGTCTCGACTAGAAACTGAGCGATCGACCCAACGCTCAGCTTGCACAAATCCACGAGCACACTTGGCACCACCCTCAGATCAACGAACTTGATGCGGAGCGGCCCCACGCCGCGCAGCAGCTGAAAGAGAAAGTATAAAACGCCCACGGAGCGCCCAATTGTGGTCGCCACCCCCGCCCCGAGCAGTCCAAGCTCAGGAAAGGGACCCAGGCCAAAAATCAGGCAGGGGTCCAGGATGATGTTCAAGCCATTGGCAAGCCAAAGCGCGCGCATAGCGTGGTTCGCTTCGCCAGCCCCTCGAAACACGGCTCCGAAAACCATGAGCAAGATCACGATCGGCGCCGAACCCAGCGTCACCTGCGCATAGCTGGCACCCAGCTCAACCACCGCACTATCACCGCCCATGAGTTCCAAAAGATCGCGGCTGTGGGTCACACCTACCGCCCCAAACAAGAGGCCAATCGCGAGCGCCAACACGAGGGCCTGCACTGCAGCCTGAGCCCCAAGTGCTCGTTGGCCTTCGCCGATACGCCGCGCAACCATGGCAGTGGCCGGCATGCTCAGCCCAAGCGCGAAGGCGTAGAGCAGCATGAGCGCCCCTTCAGTGAGGCCGATGGCTGCTACGGCACGCGCGCCGAGCTTCGCCACAAAGAACACATCCACAACGGCAAATAAGGACTCCATCCCCATTTCGAGAACCATGGGGATCGCCAGCCGTGCCACTGCCGCCCGCAGGCTGCCACTCGTGAAATCCTGTTCGCCACCTACGAGCGCACTCCGCAAAAACGCTAACGCGTGTTTGACTCTGGAACGCTCTGCCATCGGCTCTTCCGGGCTGATCGATCTAGCTTAAACGGCTAAGCAAGACCGCTAGCCGCGAAACGCATCCGCCGGCCGGAGCCTTGCCGCGTAAACAGCGGGCCACAAAGTGGCCAAGACGCACACCAGAATGGCGAATACGCTCACCATCACGAAATCCCAAGGCTCGATTTGAACGGGCAGTCGCGAGATAAAATAGACCTTGGGATCGAGCGGGAAGCCATAAATTAGGAGCCCACGACACACGGCAAAGCCAGCTGTGATGCCGATGGCCGTTCCGATGACGCCAATGATGGCGCCCTGATACAGAAAGCCTCGCAGCAACATGCTGTTGGAGGCTCCCATCGCTTTCAGCACGGCGATCTCTTTCTTCTTGTCCAAAACCACCATGATCAGTGTCGCAATCACGGTGAACGCGGCAACCACAATGATAAGGGCCAAGACTAGGCTCATCAAGATCTGCTGAATCCGGAGAGCGGTGAAGAGTCCGTGATTCAGCTCTTCCCAATCCATCGTGTGGTAAATGCCGTTGGAGAGCTTTTCGTCGATCAGGAGCGCAACGTCCTTAGCTTTCTCGATGTCTTGCACTTTCATCTCGATG
>Ga0209490_10001653_pt1 | contig 21320 bp, 21 predicted proteins | sample MAT06_FD_187209 | JGI IMG/M metagenome (GOLD analysis project Ga0209490, IMG submission 187209) | Freshwater microbial communities from Lake Fryxell liftoff mats and glacier meltwater in Antarctica - MAT-06 (SPAdes) (version 2) | ecosystem: Environmental > Aquatic > Freshwater > Ice > Liftoff... | reverse complement strand
CAGGTGCAAGTGCGACACTGACCATTGCGGCTAAAGCCATATCAAGCGTCCCCACAGTCACGAATACCGTAGTGGTAGACCCAGACGATATCAGTTTTGAGTCGAACGAAAACAATAATACCTTTACTGAGTCAACTACAGTGGCAGCTCCAGATTTAGCAATCACTAAAACTGATAGCCCAGACCCAGTTTTGATCGGTAATACATTGACCTACAGTATCAGGGTAAGCAATATTGGTAGTGATGCTGCCACAGGAGTAGTAGTTCAAGATACACTTCCTAGCAATCTCACAAATGTGACAGCAACTACTGCTGCTGGTTTTACCGCCCAACAGACTGGTAATATTTTTACTTTCTCTGGTGGGACTTTAGCTGCTGGAGCAATTGCGGACTTTACGATTCAAGGGACTGTCAGTAATGGAGTTCAGAACATTTCTAATACTGCTGTCGTAGATCCTGCCAATACGATTGTTGAGTTTGATGAAACTAATAACTCTTCACAAGTGAACACATCAGTTCAGTTCAACCCTAATGCCAGTCCATCACCTAGTCCATCATCCACGCCAAACAACGACCCTTCGACCGTCTTTGCACCTGGCACTGCTACACCTACTCCTTTTCAGTCTTCTTCTAACGTTTTTATCACTGGCACAGATGCCAGTGAATTATTTAATCTCACCGTTTTTAATGATTCGCTAGCAGCAGGTGGTGGTGATGATACTGTGTTTGCCTTTCAAGGAGACGATCGAATCTTTGGCAACCAAGGGAACGATCAACTCAATGGCAACACAGGCAATGACACGCTTTACGGCGGACAAGGTAATGACATTATTTCTGGAGGCAAAGACGGTGATTTCGTGTTTGGCGATCTAGGTGATGACTTTGTTAATGGCAATAACGCTAATGATGCCGTCCGTGGCGGTAGGGGCAATGATACGGTCTATGGCGGACAGGGAGATGACAGTGTTTTTGGGGATCTAGGGAATGACTTTGTTTCTGGCGATCTCGGTACGGACTTCATTACTGGGGTCAGTCCTATCCAGCCAAATCCTGGCTTGGGTGAGATTGATACTTTAGTTGGTGGTGCTGGTAGAGATACATTTGTGCTTGGTGACAGCACCAATGTCTATTATGACGACACCAATACTTCTCTGTCTGGTACAGGCGACTATGCTGAAATCCGAGATTTTACACCTGGGGAAGATCGAATTCAGCTAAAAACAGGATCATCCTATTTCTTGGCTTCTTCTCCTACTGGTCTTCCTTCGGGGGCAGGTTTATTTGTGAATCAAGGTGGAGGTAGTGAGCTAATCGCAGTTCTAATTGGCATCTCACCTGGTAGCCTCGATTTAGCTTCTGTTAACTTTAGCTATGTGGGAGTTGTATAGATTGGATGTATGTTGATCGATCTGGATTTCTATTTAGAATATGGTCGATCGAAATGTTGGTTTTTACTTTTAGAAGTTGTGACAATTAATGCATAAAAGTGCAAGCTAGAGTGCAAATTGAGGCGTAATTTATGAGTTAAAACTAGCAGAGAGACTGTCGTAAAAATGATGAGATAGAGTGACTTTTTTAAACTAATATGCTATCCATCTCTGATAAACTTGCGAATCGCAAAGCTGAATCAAATCGTTTAATGTGAGGATTGAAATTTATGGCAACGTTAACCCTTTCTCTTGTAGGGTCATCTAGCGTAGTTGAAGGTAATAATTTAGTAGTACGAGTAACTGCTTCAGGACTTAATTCTGGACTTTTCTTAGGTGATCCTGTTGTAAATGAAATTGTAACAGCTACAATTCAAACTCTTTCTGGCACAGCTACTGGTGGCTCTGACTATTCAACTGTTACTCAGATCCTTAGCTTTGCGAGTAATGGCTCGATCGATATTCCTATTGCAGCTTTTATTGATGGTTTCATTGAACCAACCGAAAGTTTCAGTATTCAGTTGTTATCTGCACTAAGTACGCGCGATGTTACAACTGGAAATATCACATCAAGAGGACCAGGTCCTGCTCCTACACTTGCTAATCCGATCGTTCAAGCGTCTATTCTAGATGCCGCTAGCAGTAATCTTGGCGAACAGTTTGGCACAGTTGGGTTTGGTAACACCACAGTTGTTAATGTTAGTGAAGGTGCTGGCTCGATCACAATCCCTATCCTGTTTAGCGGTGCTCTTGGTATTGGTAATCCCATCAGTATCACTTACAGCACCAGAGATGGTAGTGGTACAAGTGTCAACAACAATTCTGCCGTTAGCGGACAAGACTATATCGGTGTCGAGGCGGGGACATTTACTTTCCCTTCAACTTCTGCACCATTTACCCTACCTATTACCATCCCAATTATTAGCGATACAGATGTCGAGCTAACTGAAGGTTTTACAATCTCCATTGATAGTATCAATGGTGCAGCAGCATCTGGAACCCAAAGGATCTTAGTTAACATCCTCGACGATGATGGTGTTGGTGGTCAGCCCATTGTCGATCCGAATGCCAATCCTCAAATCTTCTTCCCATTAATTCCACTTGGTTCACCAAATAATGACATCCTATTCGGTACGGGTGGCGATGATGTGATTAATAGCTTCCAAGGCAACGATCAGATCACTGGCTTTGGTGGAAATGACCAATTATTTGGTGGTCAAGGCGAAGATACGATATTTGGGAATCAGGGCAATGACACCCTGTATGGCAATAAAGGTCAAGATCAGGTGTTTGGTGGACAGGGTGATGATACGCTCTACGGTGGTCAGGGCAATGACCTCTTGCAAGGCGATGCTGGCAACGATTTCCTCTCTGGCGACCTCGGATTCGATACGCTAGTTGGTGGTGCTGGTGCGGACAGGTTCAGAATTAGAACTGATGCTGGTGGTGGCTATGACTACGTAGCAGATTTCCAAGTTGGCACAGATTTGCTGGTTCTAGTCAATGGTTTGCAGTTTAGCGACCTCAATATCGCCCAAGGTTCTGAAGGGGATCTACCAGGCGGTACGGTGATTAGTCTGCGTTCTACTGGTGAAATCTTAGAGATTCTTGGAAATATCCAAGTTGGTTCAATTAATTCAAGCAGCTTTGTTAGCGGTTAGAGAGACATATCCTCTAAGTTAATTTTGAGCTTTGCGTTAGATATGGGTAAGAGAAATCTTACCCATTATTTTTTCGATCGCCCAATTTGCCGATCACCCAGTAATTTAGCCCATGCTCAAACTCTGTTATGCTATGCAACCATGAGAACCGACACACTTTTCTATCAATTATTCCAGACCTTTCACACCTTGTTGTTTGAACTAACCGAACAGCCAGTCGCCGCCGCCGAAGGCTATGAATTTGTTTCAGTCGAAGTCAAAGAGAAAGCTTTTCGATTTGATGGTGTTTTTCTGCCAAATGCCGTAGACAAGCCAATTATCTTTACCGAAGTCCAGTTTCAACGCAAGCATAATTTCTATCAAAGATTAGTTGCTGGAATCAGTCTGTACATCGAGCAATATGAACCTGAAGAAGACTGGCAAGCGGTAGCAATTTTTGCCCGACGCAGTTACGATCCTGGTGTGCTGAAGCATTATCGAGAATTCTTTGCCAGCAATCGAATTACTCGCATATATTTAGAAGATTGGCTCGATCGAACAACTGACTCCTTAGGCATTGAGATCATCCAGTTGATTCTAGCTCCAGAGGCAAGAGTACCAGAAATCATCAAACATCTAGAAGTTCAGGTAGAACAAGAAACCACGCCACTGCAACGAGAGGAGATAGTAGAATTTATTGAGACAGTTCTGGTGTATAAATTCCCGAAACTAAGCAGACAGGAGATTCAGGCCATGTTTACAATCGACGATCTAAAACAAACTCGTTACTATCAGGATGCCAAACAAGAAGGCAGGCAAGAAGGCAGGCAAGAAGGTAGACAAGAAGGACAGGCAAATCTTATCCTTAGACAACTTTCCCGAAAATTTGGGGGTTTGAGTGAAGTGTTTCGATCGAATATTTCCCAACTCTCTCCCGCTCAACTTGAGAATCTCGCCGAGGCAGTTCTGGACTTTGCCAGTGTTGCCGAACTCGATCGATGGCTCCAAGAAAATAAGTGAATTTTGGTGCCACAAAGCCGAAATAAGATGTTTTTAGAACTGGCGGTTAGAGAAGAGCAAAATCGCGATCGATAGCATCAGCAGCGCATAAGCCAGAATGTAAACACCATTATTGAACAGGTCAGCCACACTGGGCAGAATGCCGTAAACCGCTTCGTTTTTGAGGTTAGCGCGGGATAGATCGGGTAACAATAGATAGATCGATCGAGTGATATTTTTGATGCTTTCACTAGTAGAGATTTCCCCCAAAGCCAGTAAATCTTTACTAGAATTGCCTGCGAGATATGTGGCGAAAGTGAGGAGGGCGGCAATCAGCGAACTCGTAAATGTGCCGAATAGAATGGCGATCGAACCCAAAAGCATCAATTGCCAAAAGGTAAAGAAATTGGAAATTAAAATCGCGGTAACGGGAATCTTGACTTTAGCGATCGCCATCACGATTAGAAAAATCGCTGACATCAAACTTACCAGTACTGCCAAAACCGCCGAAATCCCCAGATGTTTACCGAGAATAAACTCGGAACGGCTCACAGGTTTGGCAACTAGGACAAAAATTGTGCGTTTCTCGATTTCTTTGTTGACCAGATTTGTGCCGATGAACACCGCTACGATTAGACCAATCACTTCGATCGCTGCTACGCCGACATCGAGCATAATCTTATTCTCGGCACTGGCTGCCAACTGAGGTAGCAAAACCACTGCTGCCACCAAAACTACGCTGTAGACTAATGACAGATATAAAATTTGGTCGCGAATAGTCTCCCGTAAAACATTACTGGCGATCGCAAAAATACGATTTAAACTCATACTCCAAGCTTCGACTCCGTAGGCTATTGTTTTAACCTAACCCAATCTGTCACACTTTGATCTAGCCGCACATTAATTAACCTACTGCTCTGGCTTACCGTGATTTATGTCGATCCTAATTCTAGACTTTGCGAATACAGGGCTTAAACTGCTAAGAGGAATGGTAGTTACCATTGTTCTATGTGTTGCCTGTAGCCCATCCACACCTGCGATCACCCAAACCTCGATCGCTCCTCCAACCCCAACAACCACAACTCCAACTCCGTCACCACCAAGTCAGCCGCGCAAGCCTTACACCTACAAACAAGGCGGCTTCGCTTTAACCCCTCCACCAGACTGGCAATTTAAGCAAATCTCAGGGCTGAAGTATGGTGTGTGGGAATCTGGCGATGGGGCAAGCATCAATGTTGTTGATGGTACTTTTTCTGGAACTTTAGCCGAGTATGCCGACCTTAACCTTGCATCTGTGGCAAAAGCATTTAAGCGTTTTAAAAAAATTAGCCAAGCTGAGTTTCAGACAAATAGCGGCATTACAGGTATTGAGGTTGTGAGTGAATCTCAGCAGTTAGGCAATCAATTACGCCAATCTTTCTACTTTTTTGCGAGTCCACCTGACCAGAAACCTGACAAGAAAATCATTGTTACTTGTACCAGTACCGCTAAAGATGTCGATCGATTGGCTGCTATTTGTGCGACCAGTCTCAAAACTTTTAAGTTTGGGATTTAGGCGGTTTTCGGTAAAAAATTACCCGTTCCGAAGAGCCCCTAAATCCCCAATTCTGGGGACTTTGATTTTCAGAACCCCCAGAATTGCGATGCACTGAGCTTGTCGAAGTGGGGCAGGGGCTCTTCTTATGTCGATAATTCTTGGAGTTTAGCGACGATCGATTGCAGTCGTTGACGATTTACACCCAAATCTGACTCACCTAAGCGTGAAGCTGAGCGCATTTCGATCGTGCCTTTATCTTTGTTCAGGTAAAACTCGACATCATCGACAAAGCCCATCAACTTGCTCGAAAATTCAACATATAGATAGTCTTCCCGCTCTGTAATAATTTTGGCTCGCTCCTGAGTTTGAATTATCTGTTTGAGATTGGCAATTGCCTGCTCTGGAGAAGATGTGTAAGTGATTGGCGGAATACTGTGTTCTGGGTCGATCGATTGGGTTGAAACACAATTAGGTGAATTCGGGCAAGGCGCAAGTTTGCTATCCTTAACCCCCAGAAAATCAGGTCGCTGACCTGCAAAATTAAAAAGTGCCATATGGATGATCCTCGGAGTAGAAAGAATAGGGGTAAAAGCCATAGCCAGATCGGGTTTCGCCAATACAAAGGCAAACATCAGCAATAATGAGGCTAGAAAAGTCGATATGGTTTTCATGGTTGGGATTCAAAATTTTTGCCGTAATAGTCGCCAGATCGGGAATAGTCCTATTTTGGCTTAGTTCTCACCGAAACATTCCCACCATTTACTATAGTCTGACATGCTAAGCGATAGCTATCTGGCTTGCGCTTCAGTTTAGACAGTTCAGCATCACTGCGGGGCGAGAGGTTTTCGATTCCTTCCACAATCTCGATCAGACAAGTACCACATTGCCCATAACCACCACAGTTCGTTAACTTACCCATAAACTTGTACAAGTCAATGCCGTTTTCGATCGCTTTGATCCGAAGGTTCACCCCATCCATCGCTATGACTTCTTTGTCTTCGTTCACAAACTTGATATTTGCCATTAGTGCGATACTTAAAAAGTATTAATTTTTGTAAATCTGGATTTAACTATACTAAATTTTGCGATCGCACCACGCAAAATTTCCGAGCAGATCGAGTAAACAAGAAGCAACTCTCTTAATCTCTATCGTAAATACTTACCTGTTATTTAGATCTCGTTAAGTCCATAATTTTGGTTTGAATCCGTCTTTGGAGTTGGTTATCTTGTTGTTGGGTGCGGGTGATTTTGTTGAAATCAGCATTGGACTGAAACTCATGCTTACGGATCACCTGTTGTGAGAAGTCAGATAGGTTGCTACACATATTTTGAATTGAGCCAGGTAATTCTTCTTTTTTAAGATCGCAAACTTTTATCCCCTGATTTTCAGCGCGATTTGCCGCAACTGACCATTCAGGTAGTTTTTTAGCGTTGCTATATACTTGCTGCCGTTTGGTTTCAATTTCGACAATTGCTCTGGCATATCGATCGAGTTCACTATCACTAAAGGCACTTTGGGCTTGGGCTAAAGTTTGACCCCGATCTTGAATCTGAATTTGTACCTGAATTTGTGCCTGAGTTGAGGCAGGCTCGATCGACAGACTCAAAATCCCGATTAACCCAATCGTCAGTAGATTAAGTCGATCGATCGACGAAGAAAATGAAAAGCCCCAAAATTGCCACCTAGCCATAAGTCGCACTACATTCCATAATAAGTTCTACAACAAGCACCTATAGACCTTAAACTAGTTGATTTTGTTGCCGCAAATAAGTTTGGATAAAAGGCTCAAGATTTCCATTCATAACATCTTGAATATCTGTAGTTTCCATCCCTGTCCGCAGATCTTTCACCATTTGGTAAGGATGAAAAACATAATTACGGATCTGGTTGCCCCAAGCTGCCTCCACAATATCGCCTCTAATATCAGCAATTTCTTGAGCGCGTTGCTGCTGAGCAATCACTAGTAACTTAGCCTTCAGCAATTGCATTGCCTTTTCTTTATTTTGCAGTTGAGATCGCTCTTGAGTACAACGAACGGCAATCCCAGTTGGGATATGAGTAATTCTCACTGCGGTCTCGACTTTGTTGACGTTTTGCCCGCCCTTACCGCCAGAACGTGTGGTAGTTATATCTAGATCTTTAGGGTCAATGTCGAGTTTGATCGAATTATCCAGAAGTGGCATCACTTCTACACCCGCAAAGCTAGTCTGGCGTTTGTCATTGGCGTTAAATGGCGAAATCCGCACCAATCGATGCGTACCTTTCTCGGCAATCAAGTAGCCATAGGCATAGCGACCATAGACGATGATCGTCACCGATTTAATCCCTGCTTCTTCGCCTTCAGAAATGTCAGACAACTCGACCTTATAGCCTCTAGCCTCGCAAAATCTGGTGTACATACGGAGTAGCATCTCAGTCCAATCTTGAGCATCAGTCCCACCTGCCCCAGCATTGATCGTTAAAACGGCATCTTGAGCGTCAAATTGTCCTGATAACAACTGCTCTAAATCCCACCGATCTAATTCGCTCACAATCTGACTAATGCTGTTTGTTGCCTCTAGTACCAAATCAGGATCTGATTCTAGTTCTAGGAGTTCGGCAATCGCGCTCAAATTGTCTACCGTACCGACCCAATGCTCGAACTCTTCTAGATGTGACTTGAGATCATTGATCTCCTGCATGGTCTTTTGGGCAAGATCGGCATCATTCCAAAACTCAGGCTGAGCCGCAGTTTGCTCTAAGTCTGTAATCTTTGCCGCAATCGCAGGTAAGTCAAAGATAGTCCTGAGTTTTACCCAGGCGCTGCGACAAAATAGCAATTTCACGTTTAATTTCAGTCAGATCCATCGAAATACTCCATGAGTTGTTTGCTTAGCTTATACTGAGCCTTGGATCATCTCAGCCCAATATTAAGTCCAGTATATGAATAATTACTAAGATTAATCGGTACAGCCCATTGACTAACGTCATCATTAATCAGACAGTATTTTAAATTGTTTAGACTAAAAATCTATACACAATCTAGACGTGTAATACTTAAAGAGACGATTTTACATTTGATAGCCTACATGCTTTAACACTCTAATGAATGAGACAAGCGCTGTTCATAATTTGCTAATCATGGATGCCAGAGGCAGCAGAAAGCTGCCTCTAGATGGACTCAAATATACAATTGGACGTGATGTCAATAACAATATTCAATTGCATTCTCGGTTTGTCTCTCGTCAACATGCCATCTTATTAAGAGTTCCTGGTACCGAATCTGGTAAGTATCTCTATCGCATTGTTGATGGTGACCTGTCAGGAAAGCCCAGTGTGAATGGGGTAGTGATTAATAGTCATCAGCGTGTGACCTCTTACGATCTGCGTCATGGTGACATCATTACACTTGCCCCGAATGTGCAGTTGACTTATCTTACCGATGACTTAAGTACTGAGATTTTGATTAAAGAGACCTTAAATGCGATTGGCTCTAAGCAAGTAGTTGTAAATCCAGGTATGAATTTAGGCATAAATTCAGGCGTAAACTCAACAAGTACGCCAACAGATTATGGTGATAGCTATGGTAGCCGCCCTTACTTAGCGATCGAAGACGCGACTGGAGGTTTTAGCTAAGTTATTGTGACTTTTGATTAGTGTTATTACCACCTCTAAATTAATATCAATTTCTAAATGCAGCTTAAAATAGTCTAGTCGGTTAGCATTAAGTAGTTAGCATGAGCTTTTTTGACTCTGAGATTGTTCAACAAGAGGCACGTAGTCTATTTCAGGACTATCAGTCTCTGATGGAGTTGGGTGGGGACTATGGTAAGTTCGATCGAGAAGGAAAGAAGCTATTCATCGACAAAATGGAAGAGATGATGGAGCGCTATCAAATTTTTATGAAGCGGTTTGAATTGTCTGATGATTTTATGGCGCAAATGACGATGAAGCAGTTACAAAGTCAGCTAGGTAATTTCGGTATGACACCTCAGCAAATGTTTAACCAGATGCAAACGACGTTGGAACGGATGAAGTCTGAACTCGATAAGCTCTAGATTCAGGTTTTGGGTTTGGCAAGAACGATCGCTCCCCCAACTTTAATTCCTACTGTTTTGAATGCGGCGATTGCTTCCCTGACAGTTGCACCTGAAGTATAGATATCATCAAACAGCCAGATTGGATCTGACTTTCGAGTAGGTTTTTGAGCGACAAAAGCATTGCTGAGATTTTCTGCCCTTTCCTGTTTACTTTTAGTCTCGATCTGTGGCTTGGTGTTTTTGGTGCGTGCTAATAACTGGGGCGAGCATTCGATTTTTGTTCGATCGCAAAAACTGCGGGCAAGCACTTCGGCCTGATTAAATCCCCTGATTTTTTGTCTTTCAGAATGCAGTGGAATTGGGACTACAGTGATGCCCGATCGATTGAATTGTCCTTCCTGCCAAGCTTGAGCCATTTTTAAGCCTAGAGCTTGAGCAATTTTGGGCTGGTTTTCGTATTTGCAAGCGGCGATCGATCGTTTGAGGATGCCATCGTATATCCCCCAACTAAATAACGGAATCCCCAGACTGGTATGGTCAATTTGTCGATCGATACAGGCATTAATCGCCCGATCGCAGTCTAGGCAAAAACAGACTGGAGTCGATCGACGACAAAGCGGACATCTGGGCTGCAAAAAAATATCCAGCCAGCCGCTCATAGTTCTCATAAATTCACTAACTCACCTTGTCAGTGATCTTGTTAAGCAACCAGAGTGAAGTAATTAACCCGCCAAAGTGAGCCAGGATAATATTTGTATTTGACTGTACGACTAACATATCGATCGGTTGAACTGTAATTATTTGAAGACCTAGGGTTTGGGCTTGCGGGGTTAAAGATTTCCCTGTCAGTGAACCGACGATCGCAAACGCCCCTACTAAGGTAATCAACATGCCCACAAGACTAACCACAATACCGATTTTAAGGGTTTTGACCGTCTGTGCTTTTGAAGGTCGTTCTTCAGCCGATCTAAGTTTTTTCGAGATCTGCGTATAGCGAAAGTTCCAAAAGATCCCGATTACTAAAACCAAGAGCGCAATCCAAGCAAATCCAAGTCCTGGTATTGTTCCTGGATTATTAGCTGGGTTGACGTTTGTAGTCTGACCGACGTTACGTGAACCAGCCAACAATAAAATAATGCTAGAGATAACTCCTAACACGATCTGGAACCAGACTCCAATCCAACCCCACATCCGAAAAGCTAGGATCACTTTTAAGACGTTAGGTGACGGTGAGCCATTATCTGACTCTGGTAATTCTTTCATCAGTATTTGAATCTGTGCTTCTCGGCAAGTTTAGCAGAACTCAGATACATCTTCGCCACACTTATCAGCCAAGAAAGAGAGCGATCGAAAACGCAATCCAACCAACTGATCGTACAACGGATTAATCTGACACATTGCAGGAATATGCATTACTTTCCGACCGAACAGAAAAATGTCTCTTTCAAACGGACATTGCGATGGGATCGCTTTGCAAAGAAATCGGGCAATTCGTCGATCGTCGATCTCTAGACGATCTAGCCAATCTTTTAATGGGTCGAGCAGGGCTTTATGCTCGTGGTGCGGTAATGATTCTAGTTTGTGCTTGATTGCGGAAATTGGTGGCATTTCCTGCTTTAATGCTGTGCCAAATTGACGGATCAAATCATCTTCGACCACAGAATAATCACCATCTGCCATGGCAACCAGTACCGCAGTTCGTAAAAAATTTTGGGCTAGATCGGGATCTGAGCCCAAGGCATCTGCCAACTCAGCAGGATCTATGATCTGGAAATTATCTTCCAGACTCGCTTTCATATTGATCAAATTAATTTCCCCCTGTAACTGCTCACTCAGGCTTAGTTCGTGAATCAGATCTCTTTCTCGATCGCTAAAGTCGTTGTCTACGAAGGCAACGCTCAGCAAGCCCTTTAACCAAGCTGACACTTGAACTTGAGAATATTGCTTTTGACTATTTGTCATACACTTCAATCTCACCACTGAAATCCATATTAATTCGGATTTAGAAATATGGTCGGATGCAAAGAATACAATCAGCAAAATTTTTCGATCGAATATGCGGGAATTCCTCGATCGATTCACTGCATGATGTCTTGCTATGATAAATTAGACAAGTGCTAGGCAGCATAGCTCAGTTGGTTAGAGCGACGGTCTCATAATCCGTAGGTCACAGGTTCAATTCCCGTTGCTGCTATTAGGTTTCAAGAATCTTTGCAAATCCTTGCCTTAAAATCTACCTTAGATTAACGCTTTGTTGGTTTGCACTTTTCTGGTGGCGTTGACCAAAGAGCGTCGATCGCCTCCATATTAAATTCGTATTCAGGTCTGGTGGCTGTTGCAGGATAGGCGGCTCCAGCCCATTTTTACTTCACCTGACGATTTCTTTGTCTGTAATTACAATGTAGTCACGTTCTACTTTTGAAAGTATCTAGACATGGGCGCAGCGATTAGAACCCGAATTGTTAAAATTGGCAACTCTCAAGGTATTCCTAACGATTGGGATCGAGTTGAATGGGATTGGTAGTCAAGCGTTTTGATGTTTTTTTGGTCAATCTTGACCCCACCGTTGGAAGTGAAATTCAGAAGACTCGACCTTGTGTTGTCATTTCACCAGATGAGATGAATCGTAATATTGCTACAGTAATAATTGCGCCAATGACTACGAAAGGGAGAACATACCCTACTCGTGTTGTTTGTCAGTTTTAGGGCAAGAATGGGCAGATTGTTCTAGATCGAATCCGTACAATAGATAAGACTCGATTGGTGAAAAAGCTAGGTCAAATTAGTCAAGATGGGCAAAGAGTTGTTCTTGATACTCTGGCTGAGATGTTTGCCGAGTAATCTGACTAACCTATCGATCGATGAAGCCCAAACCGTTAGCAATCTGGGCAACGGAATTGAAACTTGGCTCGGTTCTTAGATTTCAACCCAAAAATCGAGGCTTACGGCTAAGATTAAGGAGTGTTAAGCATTAACGACTTAATTTATACCTATGCTTCGATCGAACTCTTATACAACGACCTGGATTAATAGCATCAGTCAGGTAAAGGCAGAAAGTTGGAATGCTCTAGCGAAAAAACTCAAAACCCCTTTCCTTGAATGGGAGTGGTTGTCAAACTTAGAATCATCAGGATGTGCTACCGCCAAACAAGGATGGTTGCCCAATCATCTATTAGTGTGGCATGGGGAAAGTTTAATCGCGGCTGCACCGTTGTATATCAAAGGACACAGCTATGGTGAGTTTGTGTTCGATCATCAATTTGCCGATCTATCGTATCGATTGGGGATTGAATATTATCCCAAATTGCTGGGCATGGCTCCATTGACTCCTGCGGGGGGCTATCGTTTTTTGATGCTTGCCGACTTACCAGCAGAACATCAGACTCATATCACTGAATTGATTTTGACTGAAATCGATCGATACTGCGATCGAAACCATCTTTCAGGCTGTCATTTTCTGTTTGTCGATCCAGAATGGAAGTCTGAACTAGAGTCACGCGGTTTTGCGACTTGGCTGCATCACAGCTATGTTTGGGAAAACCAAAACTTCACCGATTTCGATCACTATCTCAAGGGCTTTAACGCCAATCAACGTCGCAACATCAAGCGAGAGCGCAAAGCAGTCGAGAACTCTGGTTTGAAGATGCGGGTCTATACAGGTGCAGACATCCCACATCATTTCTATAGCTTTATGTATGACCTCTATAGTGATACCTGTGACAAGTTTTGGGGCGGCAGCAAGTATCTCAATCGCAAGTTTTTTGAGCAATTACCACAGACATTTGGCGATCGAATCGTATTTGTTGCAGGTGAAGTCGAAGGACTACCAAAACCAATCGGCATGTCTTTTTGTGTTCGCAAAGACGATCAGCTTTATGGTCGTTATTGGGGCAGTGTCCAAGAAGTCGATAGCCTGCATTTTGATGCTTGTTACTACACCCCGATCGAATGGGCAATTGCTGAGGGCATTCAAGTCTTCGATCCTGGTGCAGGTGGCAAACATAAAAAAAGACGAGGCTTCCCAGCAACGCCAAACTATAGCTTGCACCGCTTCTATCATCCTCGCTTACAGCAGATTCTCGTACCTCACATTCAGGAAGTCAGTGCTTACGAGCAACGCCAGATCGATGCAATTAACCAAGAACTGCCGTTTAACTTCGAGCCGCCCAGCCTGAGTTCTGAGTCCTAGAATTATGCTTAGAATTAGGAGATTCTAGCCCCCTGCCCCCAATTTTGGGGGGTCTGAAATCAAAGTCCCCAGAATTGGGGATTTAGGGGCTCTTTGGAATAGGTAAATTTTTTACTAGAAACCGCCTTATGTCTAGAAATGCTTTTCCCAATGTTCCAATAAGGTGCGTAACTCCTCCAAACGGTAAGGCTTACTGAGATGGTCTTTCATTCCCGCCTTGAGACATCGATCGCGTTCTTCTTGCATGGCATTAGCAGTCATGGCAATGATGATCGGACGGTTGGCTTCTTCCCACTCTTGACAAATTTGGTGTGTTGCTTCAATCCCATCCATTTCAGGCATTTGGATATCCATCAGAACTAGATCGTAGGGCTGGCGACGCAGAGCTTCGATCGCTTCTAATCCATTTTGGGCAATGTCGGCGGCATAGCCAATTCTATCCAGCATCCGCAATGCCACCTTCTGATTAACGAGATTGTCTTCAGCTAGCAAAATTCGCAAGGATCGTCGATCGATCCGATCGGTAATCTTAGACTCAGAGATACTTTGAGCGGTTTCTGGCTGGGTTTTTGCAATTATTTCAGATCCTCTGCCAACTTGAATATTAAAACTAAAAGTCGTCAACTGCCCCAATCTACTTTCAGCTTGAATATCACCTCCCATCAGTTGCACGAATTTGCGACTAATTGGTAATCCCAAACCCGTTCCTTCTTGGGACTTTCGACCTGCATCAGTCTGAATAAAAGCTTCAAATATCTTATCCAAGTCATGAGATGGGATGCCTATACCTGTATCAATCACTTCAAAAAATAAGGATATTGCTGCCTGAGTATCCTTTCCTTTAAAAGCTCTCAAAGTTACACCGCCATTTTGGGTGAACTTAATCGCATTATTTAGGAGGTTAATCAGAACCTGACTTAATTTAATCTCATCAGCTTGGATAAATTGAGGTGTATCTGGCGATCGATCGAATATCAGACTAATGCCTTTAGCTTCGGCTTTGAGGCGTAGCATATTTCCTAGTCGATCGAGCAGGATGTGTAGATCGAAATTTGTTTGATTTAGGGTAATTTTACCTGCTTCAATTTTGGACATCTCTAAAACATCATTGATCAACGCCAGTAAATGTTCGCCACTACTGTTAATAATACTCAGAGTTTCTCTGTGATCGGAGTTAAGCGATATTTCGCCCATCATCAGTTGGGTAAATCCCAAAATCGCATTCAGAGGAGTACGGAGTTCATGGCTCATATTCGCTAAAAACTCACCCTTAGCCCGATTTGCAACTTCAGCTACTTCCTTGGCTGACTGCATTGCCTCACAAAGAATCCTTAGCTCTGCCTCAGCCGTCTGCAGCGCAGTTTGGGTTTGCTGCCGTTCCGCAATTTCAGCTTTTAATCTCAGGTTTGTTGTATGGATTTGTTGCTCAACCGCATCGCCGTGTTCGGTGACCGTTTTTAAGGCAATCTGTAAATCAGCATTATGCTGTTGCAGCCGACTCAATTCCTGACGTAGAGATGCTATGTCGTCGATCTGAGGCTGTTTAAATTGCATTTCTCCAGTCATGATATCAGTGGGTTACAAATTAGGGCTTAAAATCTCAGTTGCTCGACTTTTTTCCTCAAGATTAGTTTAAATATTAGTTTTAAAAGCAGTTAAAGCATTACAAGATTTAAAGACTACACAGTTTCGACCTTGTTTCTTTGCCTCGTAGAGGGCACGATCTGCAACAGCTATCAGGCTTTCGGGTGAAGCTCCATTCACGGGAACTGTACTAGAAACTCCGATGCTGAGCGTGACATAACTTTGAACCGTCGAACTCAAATGTGGGATTTGGATCTTTTGCAGCTCAGCTAACACCATTTCAGCTACCTGAATTGCTCCTTGGCTATTTGTATTAGGTAAAATAACCCCAAACTCCTCGCCACCATAACGAGCCACCAAATCTGCTGGTCGCTTGACTACCCGCGAGATCGCTTCAGCTACTTGGATCAAGCATCGATCTCCAGCTTGATGACCATAGGTATCATTGTAGAGCTTAAAATAATCAACATCACACAGCATAAAAGATATCGGAAGTTTCTCTCTTGCCATCTTGCCCCACTCATCCATCACGTATTCATTCAGCTTGCGGCGATTGGCGATTTGAGTTAATCCATCGATATCTGCAATTATTTTTGCCTCTTCAACGTCCCTTTCTAGTTGATTTTGCAGGACATCACCATGAGCCGCAGTGAGCTGTAACATAATTTCTAAGTCGGCTTTATCTCTAGACAGAATCTCTAAAACCGATCGCAGTTTAGCTTCTGCTTTTTGACGTTCATCAATCTGATGCTGAAGCTTTTGGTTTGCCTCTTGGAGTTCGATTTCCACCGTGTCTCCATGCTCAACTGTAGTTTCAAGGATGATTTCTAGATCTGATTTTCTTCTAGTGATGATCTCTAAACAAGATTTCAGTGTGGCTTCGGTCTTTTGCCGCTCGATCACTTCTGCCTGCAATTGTTTCTGGACGGCATCACCATGAGCGATCGTTGTTTCTAGGACGATTTTAAGGTCGCTGTTAGCCTGCTGTAATCTTTTTACTTCTTCACATAAGTCTGAGATTTCGAGCCTTAATTGATGATCTAGTTGATTATCTGCCTGACTATTGGACAGTGCTTCGGCTCGAATTTCATGGCTCTCAGGTTGATTCATCTTGGTTTCGATCGAATTCTGGTTTACAAATATTCCAGCTTGATGCTGGGCATTAATCTTTGCAGATTCTTGAGAGATTTGGTCTGCCATAGGATTTCCCCAGAGCCTTGTAATAACAACTGAATGCTTCCTTTTTCTCTCACTTTAACCACAAACATTGACAACATACTGATGCCAGAACTATTAAGAAATTCTAGTTCACGCAAATTTAGTGTAGTTAGGGCTTGTTGTTCCTTAACTTGGAGATCGATCGCATCAATTAATAAATCCATAATTGGCTGATATTCTTCCATGCCATCAAGTCTCAGAAAGCCCTTACAGAAGACAGTTGTGATTCCTTCGTCATACCAGACGTGATAATCTTTTGTCTTAATCTCCATTAATTCAGAAACTCCTTAATTTGCTTTGATTACTCTAATTTGGGTTGTGGGGACAATATTAAACAAGGCTTTAACTATACTTCTAGCTGCACCATTACAGTTACACGCATTACATTTGGCAGCTCTGCTAAAGTTTCAAATTTCCAACCCAGTTTGGCATCATAGTCGTTAAGCATTATTAACAAACCCATCCCAGATCCTTCAGCCCCAGTTGCGGCTAACTCTAGCTTCTGAGTATATAGTTCATCTAGATCGGAAGTAGTGATTTCATGCACAAATGTCTGATACTTCTCGGCTTCACGGCAATCAGTATGGTTAGTCACAGTGAATATTAATTGTCGATCGTATAAGCATAAGGCAATATTAACTGGCAATTTGGAGGAGTCTTGGCTATATTTCATCGCGTTTTCCAGTAGCTCATTTGCAATAAAGCTAACCGAGCCTTTGACGGTTTCCTGCTTGCCGATCTTACTGTCAGGTAATTTATCACCTGGGAAAAACGCGGCAAAATAGTCACCCAGAAAGTCAGCCGAAAGCCCATTATTGCCCCAGCGTTGTTTGCGAGGAGCCGTGCTGGGCGAAAAATTGATCGTGAGGTACTCTTCGGTGTGAGGTAGCCGATCGCAAAAGTCACCAAGTACTTTAATTGTTGATGTCTGAGTCATATCATCTTGAGCAAAATTAACACCGAGGTTTGGAGAGATATTCATATTGATCTTTGCAAATGTCTAGGATGCAGTGTCTATAGTGCGGTTTCTAGGATTTAATTATCTAGTATAGTAGTGTCTTTGGACAGAGCCACTTGTAGCTTACAGAACGACTCGATATGATCGCGTAGTTCATGGATATGTAGATCGACCCATTCTTGTCCGTCTCGATCGAAGTCATCGATGCCATTGGCAAATATTTGGACAACGGGATCGCTAGCATCAGGCAGAATCAGAGTCCATTCATGGGGCGAATAAAAAATCTTCACGCCATCGACTAACTCAATCTTTTTTCGATCGAATGATTCAACAAGGTTACGCATCAAAGCCCCTTTGACACTCCAAGGACAGCGAATAACTTGCGATCGATGATAAAACTTGGGCAAGCTCAGTCGGACTTCAGATACGCTGCGTTCTTGAATCGTTAACCATTCGATAATTTTGGCGATCGAAAACATCGCGTCAAAGCCAGGATGTAATTGTGGCAGAATAAATCCCATTTCCGCCGAGCCACCAAAGATCGCATTCTCAGTCTGATGACAAGCCATCATCACCGCCGTGGGATTTGACTTGGTGCGGATCACTCTACCTTCATATTTGGCGGCAATCTGCTCGACGATACTAGCGGCTGAAACTGGTACAACTACTGTGCCACGAGGATTAGCTGCCAGAGCCATATCAATCATCATGCCTGTTAGCAATTCACCACGAATGGGATAACCAGTTTCATCAATCAGGACAAATTTTTCACCATTCGCAAACACCTGCACACCAAAGTTAGCTTTCAACGCCGTGACCACATTCCCTAATTGCCCCAACATGCGCTCATGATCGCTGGGATTGGGAGCCATCTCATTTAGGCTGGCATTAAGCACGATCACATCGCTACTAAATTTACCCAAAATCCTCGGCAGAACTGCCCCCGATACCGCATAGACGTAATCAATTACGATTCTTTTGCAGGGACTATTGCGGATCGCTTCGATATTGAGATGCTGGGCAAATCCACTGTTGTAATAGTCAAAGATGCGGGAGGGATAGCTGATTTCACCGATTTCTTCGATCCGCGCCCGCCGAAAGTCTTCCTTGAAATAAGTGCTTTCGATTTTCTTTTCCAGATTTTTGCCGATGTTAATCCCATTACTATCCAAAAATTCAATCAGGACGTGATCGTTTTTATCGGGATGGAGACGAACGTGAATACCGCCATCGACGCTTAGACTGGGGGCAATAAAGCGGGAAATTGGAATGGCAGTAGCTTCTAAGTTTTGGATGTTTACGCCCACAGACATTAAGCCAGAGGTGAGAGATCGAGATATCATGCGACAGATCGTGCGTTGATCGCGAGATACCATTACCTGTGCGCCTGGATTGAGCGTTGCGCCATAGGCAGCTCCCAACTTCACGGCAAACTCTGGCGTAATATCGACATTTGCCAAACCCGACACACCTCTAAGTCCAAATAAATTACGGGTGGCGACTGAACCCCAAATCAAATTAGTGTTGAGCGTCGCACCTGCTTCAACTTTTTTGCTCGGCCAAATTCTGACATTGGGACAAATCCGCGCCTCTTCACCGACCACACAGTTAGAACCGATGATCGACCCTTCCATCACATGGCTACGCCGACTAATTCGACAATTGCGTGAGATCGTGCAAGCCCAGAGATGACTTTCTTCGCCAACAACAACACCATTACAAATAATTGGACGTTGGAGGTCACAATCAGCACCGATCGTGACGTGATCGCCAATAATTGTGCCTGCGGAAATACTCACCCTTGCCCCGATCGAACAGTTATCACCAACCAAGGCAGGGGCTTCGATCTGTGCAGTCGGGTCGATGATTGTATGTTGCCCCACCCAGATCCCCGTGCGAAGTTGAACGTAACCTAAATCTAGTTGCACTCTACCCCGAATCGCATCATATTGGGCTTGACGGTAAGCTTCCAGTGATCCGATATCGCACCAGTAGCCATCAGCAATATATCCATACATCGGGATGGACTTCGCCAGCAAGAGTGGGAATAAATCTTGAGAAAAATCACTGGGAGTTTTAGGGGCGAGATGTGCCAGCACTTCTGGCTCTAGAATATAGATCCCAGTATTTACAGTGTCGGAAAATACTTCACTGGTGGATGGTTTTTCTAAAAATCGCTGGATGCGGTGCTGCTCGTCTGTAATCACTACCCCAAATGCCATTGGTTCGCCAACTCGTCTTAAGATCAGCGTGGCTAGAGATCCTTTATCTTTGTGAAATTTGATCGCGGCAGTGAGGTCAAAGTCGGTAATGCTATCGCCACTGATTACTAAAAAAGTACCGTCGATTAAGTCCTCGACATTTTTGACGCAGCCTGCGGTTCCCAGTGGTCGATCTTCTTCGACGACATATTTCATGCTGACATCGAAGTCGGTACCCTCGCCAAAGTAGTCACGAATTTGATCGGGTAAGTAGTGCAGGGTGGCAATTACTTCTTTGATCCCATGTCGTTTGAGCAGATTCAGGATATGTTCGGTGATTGGGCGATTGAGAATCGACACCATGGGTTTGGGCAGATCACAAGTGAGGGGTCGCAATCGAGTTCCTGTACCGCCTGCCATTAGAACTGCTCTCATACCTATCTCCAGATCTAATAGACCCAATTCTAGCCTTATTATAGAGAAATGCAAAGTTTTTGGCGGCTCGATCTTAACAAATTTGTGGTGCTATGTAGTGTTCGACGAATTAGGCAAATTGCTAAAGACCTCATCTACTCTGTCCTTAAAAACATTGAGGCTAGGCATATCAACGATCCTAGTAATATCTAACTGACCTCGATCTACTTTCTCGTTAAGAAACATTCTTGTGGCTGCTTCGCCAAGATGACTCTCTAACTGATCTTTCAATGAGTTTGGTGAAGAATCATTACCTGACTGATCTTCAAGTCTCTCGCAATTTTGGTAGTTGTCTCGTAACGCACATAAAACCCAAGCCTCAGACTTTGGCTTCGGAATCATTGGAATACCATTTAGAACTCGTTCGACTTCAAAACCAGCCAACATCGATTGTCTTTTGTCTCGCCATTCTCCTCGATCTGAACTTGCAGTACCATCCGCATCTCTAAATAAAACTGGGATTACTGTTAGATGGAGTTCTTCGCCTTTACGCTTGGCTAATAAGGCTAAAGCTCTTGCATTTTTATAGAAATAACGAGTTTCACTCAACTGCTTTTTACCTTTTTTGGAAAGAGGCTTTATCTCTCTTTTTGCGGTTTCAGATAATGTTTGCTTTGTAACAATAGTGTAAGAACCGACTTCAATTAATGAGTACCGGCTATGTCGAGCAATGCACTTGTCAATAAACTTAGTCATTGGTCCAATTTCGTCGTCCTGAGTACCGATATCCGATGCACCTTCTCCGCTTAGCAATAAAAACATCTCAATTCTCATTGTACTATTTTGTTTTTCGTCATCATAATCTCTTCGGTAAGTTGAGTTAACAGGGTGTCTTCGTAAACTTCACCAGGTCCCATAACAGTTAATTTTTCGCGCATGGAGGGAATATCAAACAAACGGATAGCTTGAGTAGCTCCATTTTGTCCCTTGTATAGATAGATAACACCTTCGATCGCAGTCCGATCTTCAAGGTAATTCAATATCATTGGGCTATGAGTCGTAACAAGAACTTGCAACGGAGCTTCAACTAAACTATCGACAAGAAATTCAATCAATTCTGGGTTAATTCCATT